>Ga0209048_10001033_pt1 | contig 29180 bp, 27 predicted proteins | sample FrelakmetCRP12CR_FD_187146 | JGI IMG/M metagenome (GOLD analysis project Ga0209048, IMG submission 187146) | Freshwater lake sediment microbial communities from the University of Notre Dame, USA, for methane emissions studies - CRP12 CR (SPAdes)... | ecosystem: Environmental > Aquatic >... | reverse complement strand
CTCGCGCGCCGGCTTCTCGGCCGACCTGTCAGCGCCGGTGATGACGCGCGCGATCTGCCACGTCGACAACGCCTACTGGCTGCCCGACGTGGCAGTCCACGGCTACAGCGCGAGGACCCACACGCAGAGCAACACGGCGTTTCGCGGCTTCGGCGGGCCGCAGGGCGCGATCGCGATCGAGAACATCCTCGATTCGATCGCACGCGCGCTCGGCAAGGACGCGCTAGCGGTGCGCCGGGCCAATTTCTACGGCGTGGGCGAGCGCAACCTCACGCCCTACGGCATGGAGGTGACCGACAACGTCATCCACGAACTGACGGCCGATCTTGTTGCGAGCAGCGACTACCACGCCCGCCGCGAGCAAGTGGCGCGCTTCAACGCAGGCAGCCCGGTCCTCAAGCGCGGCCTCGCGCTGACGCCGGTGAAGTTCGGCATCTCGTTCAACGTGGTGCACTTCAACCAGGCCGGCGCGCTGGTGCACGTCTACAGCGACGGCTCGATCCTCGTCAACCACGGCGGCACCGAGATGGGACAGGGCCTGAACACCAAGGTGGCGCAGGTCGTGGCGCACGAACTCGGCGTCGCGTTCGAGAGCGTGCGCGTCACCGCGACCGACACGCAGAAGATCGCCAACACCTCGGCCACCGCGGCGTCCAGCGGCGCCGACCTCAACGGCAAGGCGGCGCAGGACGCAGCGCGGCAGATCCGCGAGAGGCTCGCGGCATTCGCGAGCGCCAAGTACGGCGGCGACGCAGTATCGGTGCGCTTCGCCAACGGCGAGGTCGGCGTCAACGGCCGGACTTTCGCGTTCGGCGACATCGCGATGCAGGCCTATGCGTCGCGCGTTCAGCTCTGGTCCGACGGCTTCTACGCAACACCCGGCCTGCACTGGAACCGGGAGACCCTTCATGGGCGCCCGTTCTTCTACTTCGCCTACGGCGCCGCCGTCAGCGAAGTCGTGATCGACACGCTGACCGGCGAATGCAAGCTGCTGCGCGCCGACATCCTGCACGACGCCGGGCGCTCGCTGAACCCTGCCATCGACATCGGCCAGGTCGAGGGCGCGTTCATCCAGGGCATGGGCTGGCTGACGACGGAAGAACTCGTCTGGCACCCGCAGACCGGCCTCTTGACGACTCACGCGCCCAGCACCTACAAGATCCCGACCGCGAACGACTGCCCGCCAGTGCTGAACGTGCGGCTGTTCAACGCGGACAACCCGGTCGACACGATCCATCGCAGCAAGGCCGTCGGCGAGCCGCCGCTGCTGCTTGCGTTCTCGGTCTTCTATGCGATCCGCGACGCGGTCTCGGCCGTAGGCGGGCACCGCGTCGATCCCCCACTCGCGGCGCCCGCCACCAGCGAGGCGATCCTGCGCGCGGTCACCGCCGTGCAGGCGGCTGCGGCCTAGGAGCGGCGTGGACCGCGCCACGCAGCAGGCCGCCCGGCACGCACTCGCCGCCGGGCAACGAGCTGTCGTCGTCGAGGTGCTCGAAGCGCGTGGGTCGGCGCCGCGCGCGGCCGGCACGCGAATGCTGGTCTTGCCAGAGCGCGCGGTCGGCAGCATCGGCGGCGGCCGCCTCGAGGCGAAGGCGCTGCTGACGGCGCGCACGATGCTTGGCATGCCCGACCCGGCACGACGCAGCGAGCACTTCCCGCTCGGCCCGGCTCTCGGGCAGTGCTGCGGCGGGGCGGTGACGCTGGCCTACGAGGCGCTATGCGCCGAAGCGCTTGCCCGTTGGCCCGACCCCGCCGCCCTCTTCCACCTTCAGCTCTACGGCGCCGGCCACGTCGGACGCGCGATTGCGACGCTGCTCGCGACGCTTGATGTCGAGGTCGACTGGATCGACGAGCGAGAGGAAGAATTCCCTCCCCGGACTACGCTCGCAACGCCGTGGCCCGAGCACATCCGCTGGGTCTGCGTCGATGCGGTCGAGGCCGAAGTCCGCACTCCCTCAGCGGGAGCGTTCTACCTCGTGCTGACGCACGACCACGACCTCGATCTGCGCATCACCGAGGCGGTGCTGCGCCGCGGCGACTTCGGCTACCTCGGCCTGATCGGTTCGAAGACCAAACGCCGGCGCTTCACCCGCCGCTTCGAGCAGCGCGGCATCGCGCCGGACGTAGTCGCACGCATGACCTGCCCGATCGGTGTCGAGGGCATCGCCGGCAAGCAGCCCGAGGTGCTCGCGCTAGCTGTGGTGGCGCAGTTGCTGCAGGTCGCCTCGCGCAGCGCCGCCTGAGCGCGACCGCGGCCGATCAGCCCTGCGGGTGTGGCATCCGGGCACGCCACAGTGCCCTATCGAAACCGTTCGTCCCTGCGCCGATGCGGACGAACGTGGGAGTCAAGACTGCGCCAGTCGTCTCAGGGCCTGAAGGTCTAGCACCTGCACCGTGTAGCCCTCGACGTCGATCACGTGCTGGTCCGACAGCGTGCGCATCAGGCGCGACATGGTTTCGGGTGTCATGCCGAGCTGCGAAGCGATGTCGCTCTTGCGCTCGGCCAGGCGCACCACGGAATGGTTCGGCTCTCCGTTGGCGGGCTGGCAGCGTTCGCACAGCCAGGTCGCCAGCCGCGCCGGGGCGTCCTTGTGCATCAGCTCGTGCGCGTGCACGGTCAGCCGCCGTACCTCGCCCGCCAGGCTGACGAGCAGGCGCTGCGCGAGCGGCGGCCGCTGGTCGAGCAAGGCCTGCAGCGGCGCTCGCGCCAGCTCGGCCACCTGCACCGGCGTCAGCGCGACGGCATCGAGAACATGAACGCTGTCGAGCCAGGCCGAACTCGCGTCGAGCCAGGCCGGACCGTGCACGAGGCGCTCGGTGCGCATGGGCCCGCCCGGTGCAGCCAGGCCCATCGCCACGTCGCCCGAAAGCAGCACGACCAGCATGCGTGAAGGATTGCCGTGGACGAAGACGGGCTGCCCCGCCGCGACGTCGCGCAGGTGTGCCAACTCGTCCAGCGCTTCGCAGTCGGCGCGCGACGGGGCAGCCGGCCCGAGCAGGTCACCCCAACGAATGCCCGCTGCGGCAACCCCTGGCACCGCGGCCCGCGCAACCTGCGGCAGTCGCGGCGGCCTCGCGCTGACGATGCTTGCAGTTTCTGCGTTCATATCGACATTGGCGTCCACTCTGATCGGTCGCGGCCGGTACCCGACCGCTGAACCGCACTTTCGCCTGCCTGCAGCTTGGACGCTTTGCGCCAGATCAACGACCCCCATGCCTGGGACCATGCGGACCCGGTTCGGGCGAGCCAGCGCTGCCCGCTTCGGTGCGGCGTCGTGACCTCGGTCGCGCTTCAGATCGGCGTGCACCGCTGTAGGCGCACTCAGCCGATCAACACCGCCCTGAAGTCGTTCACGTTGGTGAAGGTCGGGCCGGTGACGACCAGGTCGCCCAGCGCCTCGAAGAAGCCATAGGCGTCGTTGCGATCGAGGAAGTCCTGCGCCTTCAATCCGAGCGCCGCGGCGCGCGCCAGCGTGCTCGATGTGACGATTGCGCCGGCGTTGTCTTCCACACCATCGATGCCGTCGGTGTCCGCTGCCAGCACGCTGACGCCCGCCTCGCCCTGAAGCGCTATCGCGCAGCCGAGCAGGAACTCGGTCGCCCGGCCGCCACGGCCTGCCCCGGGCCTGACCGTCACCGTGGTCTCGCCGCCGCTGAGGATCACGCAGGGCCTCGCGAAGGGCTCTGCATGCCGCGCCACCGCGCGCGCCAGCGCTGCGTGAACGCGGCCGACGACGTGCGACTCGCCCTCGATCTCGTCGCTCAGGATGTGCGCCTCGAGCCCGGCCTCGCGCGCGGCCGCGGCCGCGGCTTCCAGGCTCTGCTGCGGTGTGGCGATCAGGTGAACCTCGTGGCCCGAGAACCGCGGGTCATCCGGCTTCGGCGTCTCCAAGTCGCCGCGTTCCAGCCCGGTGCGCGCGGCAGTCGGAATCCCGATGCCGTAGCGGCCGAGGATTCGCAACGCGTCGTCGCACGTCGTGCTGTCGGCCACCGTCGGGCCGCTGGCGATCACGTCGGGCGCATCGCCCGGCACATCGCTGATCAGCAGCGTCACCACATGCGCCGGCGCGCACATCGCTGCCAGGCGACCCCCCTTGATCGCCGACAGGTGCTTGCGGACGCAGTTCATCTCGGCGATCGCCGCACCGCTCGCGAGCAACGCCTTGTTGATCGCCCGCTTGTCCTCGAAGCTAATGCCTTCGGCCGGCATCGCGAGCAGCGCCGACCCGCCGCCCGAGATCAAGCAAAGCACCAGATCGTCTGCCGTCAGCCCGCGCGTCAGACCGGCGATTCGCTTCGCCGCCCGCCGCCCCGCGGCGTCGGGCACCGGGTGTGCGGCCTCGACGACTTCGATCCGGCCAGCCCTCTCGCGGTACGCCGGCGGCACGTAGCCGTAGCGCGTGACGACGAGGCCCGACAGGGGCACATCGCGCGGCCAAAGCATGTCGACGGCTGCAGCCATCGCGCCCGCGGCCTTTCCGGCGCCGAGAACGAGCGTCCGCCCTCGGGGTGGTCGCGGAAGGAACGCACCCACGTTCCGCGCAGGAAGTGCTCGCGCGACGGCGGCGTCGTACAGCGCACGCAGGAAGCCCCGCGGGTCGGCCTGCGGCGAGGGCGCGGTCATGGCGTCGCTGGCGAGGGCGTCGCGCGGCGGGCTCAGGCCGGTGCGTAACCCTCCTCGGCCAGCGCCTTGGCGAACGCCTCGGCCGGTTGCGCCGAGTCGATGCGCACGCGGTGGGTCGGCAAGTCGATCTGCGGCTGCGCGGCAGGGTCCACCTGCTTCACCGTGCGCGCGACCGTCTGGACGCAGTGATTGCAGGTCATGGTGGGCAAGGTCAGTTCGATCATTTCGCAGCTCCCGTTGAACGTGAATGTCATTGTCTCCGTTTCCACCGGAGCAAGGGCCAGCGCGCCGCGTCCGCATCCGCTGCCACGAGGCTGCGCATTTCATGCCAGCGGTTCGGCACGTCTGACCCCAGCCGATGACGTTCGGATGACTCTGCCATGATGTCAAGGTCCGTCGCCCTGCCATCAACACCGCCGCCGCCCTTGATCTCCGCTGGTGTTGCCCGTCGTCGGCATGACCTGCGCGAGCTGCGTCGCCCGGGTCGAGAAGGCCTTGGCCAAGGTGCCCGGCGTGCGCTCGGCGAGCGTCAACCTCGCGACCGGGAACGCGACCGTCGAGGGCGAGGCAACACTCGATGTCGGCGCGCTCGTCGGAGCGGTCGAGCGCGCCGGCTATAGCGTCGAGCGCGAGTCGGTCAGCCTGGCGATCGACGGCATGACCTGTGCCTCGTGCGTGGCCAGGGTCGAAAAGGCGCTGCGGCGCGTGCCGGGCGTGTTGCTGGTCGAAGTCAACCTCGCGACCGAGCAGGCGCAGGTGACGCGCCTGCCCGCAAGCGCGGCGAACGCCGACCTGATCGCCGCGGCGCGGCGCGCTGGCTACGGCGCGCATGAGCACCACGGCGGAGCCGAGACTCTCGCATCGCCGCCGCACCGGCTGAGCGACGGCTGGCGCGTCGCCCTCGCCGCAGTTCTTTCGGCGCCGCTCGCGCTGCCGATGCTCGGCGACCTCGTCGGTCGCCACTGGATGCTCGCCGGCTGGCTGCAACTGCTGCTCGCCGCCCCGGTGCAGTTCTGGCTCGGTGCGCGCTTCTACCGCGCCGGCTTCGCCGCAATTCGCGCAGGCAGCGGCAACATGGATCTGCTGGTAGCGCTCGGCACCAGCGCAGCGTTCGGACTCAGCCTGTTCACGTTGCTGAACTCCGACGACGCGATGCCGCATCTCTACTTCGAGTCGGCCGTCGTCGTCGTCACGCTGGTATTGCTGGGCAAGTGGCTGGAGGCCCGCGCCAAACGCCAGACGACCGGCGCCATACGCGACCTGCAGGCGCTTCGCCCGGACACCGCGACGGTGCGTCGAGACGGTGTCGAGCGTGAAGTCCCGCTGGCGCAGGTGCGTGTCGGCGACGAGGTGGTGCTGCGGCCCGGCGTGCGCGTGCCGGTCGACGGCCTCGTGCTCCAACGGCGCAGCCACGTCGACAAGTCGCTGCTCACCGGGGAGAGCCTGCCCCTGGCGAGGGAGCCAGGCGAGCGCGTCACCGGCGGCGCGGTCAACGGCGAAGGCCTGCTGCTCGTGCGCACGACCGCGGTCGGCGCCGAGACGCAGCTCGCGCGCATCGTTCGCATGGTCGAGTCGGCGCAGGCGCGCAAGGCGCCGATCCAGCGCCTCGTGGACCGCGTCAGCGCGGTCTTCGTGCCGGTGGTGGTGGGCGTTGCCGCGATTACCGCTGTCGGCTGGTGGCTTTCCGGGGCGCCACTCGCGACGGCGGTGCTGCACGCGGTGGCGGTGCGCGTGATCGCCTGCCCGTGCGCACTCGGGCTGGCGACGCCGGCGGCAATCATGGTCGGCACCGGCGTCGCGGCTCGCCGCGGCATCCTGATCCAGGACGTGGTGGCGCTCGAAACGCTGCGCGACGTGACCGTGATCGCGTTCGACAAGACGGGCACGTTGACCGAAGGCAGGCCGATGCTGATCGAAGCGGTGCCGTCTTGCGGCCCGCGCGAGGCGCTGCTGGCCGACGCGGCGGCGCTGCGGCGCGGCAGCGAGCATCCGCTGGCGCGCGCCGTGCTGCAGGCCGCACCCTCGAGCGACGCCAGTGCCGCGAGCGATGTCCAGGCCGTTGCCGGCCGCGGCGTGAAGGGCCGCATCGAAGGGCGCACGCTGATGCTCGGCAGCGGACCGTGGATGAGCGAGCTGGGTGTCGACGTCAGCGCTCTGGCCACAAGAGCGCATGCGCTGCAGAGTCAGGGCCGCAGCGTGTCGTGGCTGGCTGAAGCAGGCATCACCGGCGTACCGCTGCTGCGCGGCCTGCTCGCGTTCGGCGACACGCTCAAGCCCGGCGCCGCGGCCGCCGTCGCGAAGCTCAAGGCGCTGGGCCTGCGTACCGTGCTGCTCAGCGGCGACAACCGAGGCAGCGCGCAGGCGGTGGCGACGCAGCTCGGCATCGACGAAGTGCACGCCGAGGTGCTGGCAGCCGACAAGGCCAGCATCATCGACAACCTGCGCCAGCGCAAACGCATTGGCACAGACGCCAAGGCGGGAGCAAAGGTGGCCATGGTCGGCGACGGCATCAGCGATGCGCCTGCGCTCGCTGCCGCCGACGTCGGCATCGCGATGAGCACCGGCACCGACATCGCGATGCAGACCGCCGGCATCACACTGATGCGAGGCGACCCGGCGCTCGTCGCGCAGGCGATCTCGATCTCGCGCGCGACGACACGCAAGATCCGGCAGAACCTGTTCTGGGCCTTTGTCTACAACGCGGTGGGCCTTGCGCTGGCAGCGTACGGGCTGCTCAGTCCTGTGGTGGCGGGCGCGGCGATGGCGGCGTCGAGCGTCAGCGTGATCAGCAACGCATTGACACTCAGGCGCTGGCGTCCCTGAGGGGCCTGCGCGCGGTCAATGTTCCAACGAGGCGACTCGCGTCGCCCCGCGCGAACTCAGCGCCAGCGCGACTCGGGTACGGTCTTGAGCTCACCCGGAAGCGAGCCGATGTACTGCGCCAGCAGCTTCAACTCGCTGTGGCTGAACGGCGCGGCCATGCCGCCCATCACCGCGTTGCCGCGACCGATCTGCGGGTTGTTCTTGGTCTGGTAGGCCTTGAGCGCCACGAACAGGTAGTCGGCGTGCTGCCCCGCAAGCTTGGGATAGGTCGGAGCCAGCGGCATGTTGAAGTTCGCGCCGTGGCACGAGACGCAGTTGCCCTTCTTGAGCAGTCCGGCCACTTCGGATGGTGCCGGCGGGACCGTATTCGTTGCGGCTTCTCCAACCGCCTTGCCCTGCTGTTCGTAGAAGGCAGCGACGTCGGCCATGTCCTGCGCGGAAAGCGATGCGGCGATCGCGCGCATCGTCGGGTGCTTGCGCTCGCCCGTGGCGTACTCGCCCAGCGCGGCGACGATGTAGCCGGCGCCTTGCCCGGCGATCATCGGCACCTTGTGGATCTCGGGAAAGCTCGCCTGGTAACCGGGAATTCCGTGGCAGCCCATGCACATGGCAACCTTCTTCTCGCCCGCCTTGGCGTCCTGTGCGCGAGCACCCGCAACAACGCCGGCCAGCGCCGCCGGCAGCAACACGGTGATGAGCAATCTGTTCATGATCCGGCAGGGTCTGATGGGGCTCGACGGCGAGCAAGCGGCGGATTATAGGGGTGCCACTTATACTGGCCGGCACCCCTCAAATCGGCACCCCCCAATGAAATTCCAAGGTTCGGACAACTACGTCGCCACGCAGGATCTGATGCTGGCCGTCAACGCGTCGATCACGCTCAAACGCCCGCTGCTGGTCAAGGGGGAGCCTGGCACCGGCAAGACCATGCTGGCCGAGGAAGTTGCGCAGGCGCTGAACATGCCGCTGCTGCAGTGGCACATCAAGAGCACGACCAAGGCGCAGCAGGGCCTGTACGAATACGACGCCGTGAGCCGCCTGCGCGACAGCCAGCTCGCCGACGTGGACGGTGGCGAGCGCGTGAAGGACATCCACAACTACATCGTCCGCGGCGTGCTGTGGCAAGCCTTCACCGCGGAGCACCCGGTGGTGCTGCTGATCGACGAAATCGACAAGGCCGACATCGAGTTCCCGAACGACCTGCTGCGCGAAATTGACCGCATGGAGTTCTTCGTCTACGAGACGCGCGAGCTCGTTCGTGCGAAACACAGGCCGCTGGTGTTCATCACCTCGAACAACGAGAAGGAGCTACCCGACGCCTTCCTGCGCCGCTGCTTCTTCCACTACATCCGCTTCCCCGACGCCGCCACGATGCAGGCCATCGTCGACGTGCACTTCCCCGGCCTGAAGAAGCAACTGCTCGCCGCCGCGCTCAAGAGCTTCTACGAGGTGCGCAACCTGCCCGGGCTGAAGAAGAAGCCATCGACCTCGGAGCTGCTCGACTGGCTCAAGCTCCTCGTCGCCGAAGACATTCCGCTCGAGGCGCTGCAAAGCAAGGACGACAAGGTCAGCGTGCCGCCGCTGGTGGGTGCGCTGCTGAAGAACGAGCAGGACGTCTCGCTGTTCGAGAAGCTCGTCTTCATGCAGCGGCACAACCGTTGAGCCGGCTTCGGACGGCTCAACGGTTGCGGCGAAGGCTCATATCGCGCAGCGATGTGAAGGCCCGCAGGGCCGGCCCAAGCCACAATCGCCGCTCAAGAACACCAACAAGCTCATGACCAGCTGGCCAACACCGATCACCCTTTGCGGCGAGCACGCGAGGCTCGAACCGCTGGCACGCGAGCACGCCGACGGTCTGATCGACGCGGTGCGCGACGGCGAGCTGTGGAAACTCTGGTACACCGCGATCCCCGAGCCCGACCGCATGGCACACGAGATCGATCGCCGCCTCGCGCTGCAGGCCGCGGGGGCCATGCTGCCGTTCACAGCGCGCGACGCCGACGGGCGCATCGCCGGCATGACGACCTACATGAACATCGACGCAGCGAACAGGCGCCTCGAGATCGGCTCCACCTGGTACGCGCGCCGCGTCCAGCGCACGCCACTGAACACCGAGTGCAAGCTGATGCTGCTGACCCATGCCTTCGAGGCGCTGGCTTGCATCGCGGTCGAGTTTCGCACCCACTTCTTCAATCAGCAGAGCCGGCGCGGCATCGAGCGCCTGGGCGCCAAGCTCGACGGCATATTGCGCAACCACCAGCGCGCCACCAATGGGACGCTGCGCGATACCTGCGTCTACAGCATTACCGCCGACGAATGGCCGACGGTGAAGGCGCACCTTCGATTCCAGCTCGACAAGCCTCGCTGAACGACGGCGCGACGCATGGCGCACGGCCCCAACGCGAGCTCTGCAATCCTGGATCCACACGCACGCCATGGCACGGCCCAACGCAAAGACCTTCACTGTCGAGGACCTGTGGCGCATCGAGCGCGTCGCAGGCGTCTCGCTCTCGCCCGACGGCGCGCAGGCGGTTTGCTCGGTCGCCAGCCATTCGATGGAGGAGAACAAGGCACAGGTCAGCCTGTGGCTGCTTTCGACCTTCGGCGGTGGCCCGCGCAGGCTGACGACCTGCGGTGAGAAGGACGGCCAAGGCGCCTGGTCGCCCACCGGCGAGGCGATCGCCTTTGTGGCCCGGCGCGAGCAGCAGGGGAGCAAGGACGAGACGCCGCAGCTCTACCTGATCGCCCCCGACGGCGGCGAGGCGCGCCGGGTGAGCGACTTCGGCCCCGGCATCGAAGCCTTCAAGTGGCTTCCTGACGGCCGGCGCATCGCGTTCGTCGCCTGGGTCTGGCCCGGGCTCAAGGGCAGCAAGGCGCAGGCGAAGAAGCACAAGGCATTCAGGGAGCGCAAGGAGAGCGGCTACGTGACCAGCGAGGCCCAGTACCGCTTCTGGGACCACGCTATCCCGATGGGCCGCGTCGCCCATCTGCATGTGCTCGACTTGCGGACCGGTCGCGTGCGCGACCTGTTCGAAGGCAGCGACTACGAACTGACCCGAGCCGACCCGGACTCGAACTGCTTCGACGTCTCACCCGACGGCCGCTACGTCTGCTTCGCCTTCGATCCTCTGCCTCGCAAGCAACTCGACCATTGCATGGCGCTGGCCGAGGTCGATACCGGCAGCGGCTGCATCGAACGCATCGCCGCCGACGCCGAGTGGGACTTCGGCGCCCCGCGTTACAGCCCCGACGGCCGGCACATCGCCTTCATCGCCAGCCACCAGGGCAAGAAGCACACGATGCCCGGCCAGCTCGCGCTGCTGCGCCGCGCGAACCAGCGCGGGGCGCCGCACTGGCAACTGCTCAGCGCCGGGTGGGACCGCGAGGTCAACGCCCCCCTGCGCTGGGCGCAAGACGGCGAAGCGGTCTTCTTCTGCGCCGAGGACCAGGGCCGCTGCCATCTGTACCGCTTCGGCGTCGAGGAGCGCGAGCCCCGCGTCGCCGTGCGCGGCGGCTGGGTACAGGGCTTCGACGTCGCCGCAGGCGTGGTGGCCAGCGTGGCCGACGCGAGCGACCACCCGGCACGTGTCCACGCCCAGCGCGACGGCGCGCCGCCGCTGCGCCTGGAGCGCTTCAACGACGAGCTGCTCGCGCCGTTTGATCTTTCGCCCGCAGAGGAAGTCACGTTCGCCGGCGCCAATGGCGAGGCGGTACAGATGTGGCTCGTCTACCCGCCCGGCTTCTCTCGCGGGAAGGGCAAGTCGGCGAGGAAGCACCCGCTGCTGCATTCGATCCACGGTGGGCCGCACGCCGCGTACGGCGACACCTTCCACTACCGCTGGAACAGCCAGCTCTTCGCCGCCCGGGGCTACGTGGTCGCCGGCGTGAACTACCACGGTTCGAGCGGATTCGGCTTTGCCTTCCTCGACAGCATCACGCATCGCTGGGGCGAACTCGAACTGCAGGACGTCGAGGCCGGCACCAACTGGCTGCTGACGCAACCCTGGGCCGATCCGAAGCGCGTCTTCGCCGCCGGCGGCAGCTATGGCGGCTACCTCGTGGCATGGATGAACGCGCACGTGAAGCCGGGCCGCTACAACGCCTACGTCTGCCACGCAGGCTGCTTCGACTGGAGCGCGATGTTCGCCGACGACGCCTACACCTGGCATGCGAAGGAATTCGGCGCCTGGTACTGGGACGACATGGCCAGGTTGCACTCGCAGAGCCCGCACGCGTTCGCCGCAAGCATGCGCACGCCGACACTCGTCGTCCACGGCGCGCTCGACTACCGCGTTCCCGACGCGCAGGGCCTGGCCTACTACAACACCCTCAAGGCGCGCGACGTCGACGCGCGGCTGCTGTGGTTCCCGGATGAGAACCACTGGGTGCTCAAGCCGCGCAACAGCAAACTCTGGTACGACGAGTTCTTCGCCTGGCTCGAACGCAACGACGCGGGCCGCCGTGCACGCTGAATCGCACGGGCGGGGCCGCCGGGCCTTTGCGCGAATGGCGGCGTTGCGCGGCGTCAAGCCTTAGTGTCACTGCGGGGCGAACAATCCAGGCTCGGGTGTGCGTGGCATGGCCAGCACCGGTGATCAGCGAGAAGCAGTTCCGGTCCGGGCGCAAGAGCGGGAAGACAGCGGCCGGCTGACAGCGCGAAGCCGAAGTCGTTCGCCGCCGCCGCCGATCGAGCTGAATCGGCCAGCGCCACGCCGCCACCCGTTGCGGTTGGGGAGAGCCCATGAAGGGCAAGGTGCAGCAACAACCGGACGATCCGGACTGGGCACGACTTCTCGACGCCGAGCACAGGCTGGAGGCCGAGATCTCGGCGGCGCAGGTCGACGCTCAGGCTCGAATTGCCGAGGCGCGGACTTCGGCCGCAGCGGCGGCGCCGGATCTAAACGCCTTGGCAGCACTTGCGGCAGAGCAAGAGGCTGCTGACATCGAACGACATCGCAGCGGACTCGCGCTCATCGCCGATCAGGCGGACACTGCGGCGCGCGCGCTCGCCGAGGCGCCGGACTCGTTGATCGACGCACTGGCGCAGCTCGCGCTGGGCGCAGCACTCACCGACGAACTCGCGGCGGTGCAACGATGATCATCGAGATGGCACGCGTACGCATCGCCGGGCCGCGGCAGCGACTCGATCCGGCGCTGCGCCTGCTGCAGGACGTTGGCGACCTGCATCTCATCGCGGCCCCGCCCAGCGTCGCGGCGGGCGGTCCGCCGGGCAGCCAAGTGCCGCGGCTCGCGCGCCACGCCAGGCGAATGCTCGACGACGTGGATGCGGCGATCACCGGACTGCCGCGCGAAGGGCCGCGCAACCCGCTACCTGCGCGGCAGGTGCGGTTGCCGCCTGCGGCTCGCCGCGCGCACGGCCTGCGGCGCGAGCTTGACGCCCTCGCGCGCGCTCGCGCCGCGCTGGCGGAGGAGTCCACGGCGCTGCAGCAATACCGCGCGTTCTTCGACGCCTTCGAGCCGTTGCTGCAACGCACGCCGCGCTGGCCCGATGCCCGCGCTTCGTTCGTGCTGCTCCGGCCCGGCGCCGGTGCCTCGGTGGCTGAACTCGAAAGAAGCATTCAGACCGTGACGGGCGCCGAGGTCGAGATGCACGCAAGGCCACTGCCGAGCGGCGAGACCGCGGTGTTGCTGCTGGCGTCCGGCAGCGCCGCGTCAGAAGTCGAGAAGCTGCTGTCCGCGGCGCGACTCGACGAGCTGCCGGCGCCGCGCGGCCTGGGCGAACCCAGTCTGGCGCGCGCCATGCCCGCGCTGCGGGCGCGGATCACCGAGGTCGATGCGCAGCTTCAGGCCAATGAGGCGCGCCGGGCCGAAATCGCCAGGCAAGCGCGGCCCGAGCTCGAAGCGCTGCAGGCGCAGCTGCACGACCTGCTGCTGCTGGCCGAGGCGCGTGCACAGGCCCGCACCGGCGAGCTGCTGTTTGTCGTCGAGGGCTGGCTGCCCGAACCGGCGCTCGCGCCACTGCGCGAACGCGTCGCACGCGAGCTCGGCGCTGACTTCGTGGTCGCCAAGGTGGCAACCGAGCCGTGGACCCGGGGCGACGCACCGGTCGCGCTCGCCAATCCGCGGCTGTTCCGCCCCTTCGAGCTCATCACGCGCGCGTTTCCGCTGCCACGCTACGGGTCGATCGATCCGACACCCTTCGTCGCCGTGTTCTTCCCGATGTTCTTCGGGCTGATGCTGGGCGACGTCGGCTACGGCCTGCTGCTCGCTGGCATCGCGGTGACGCTGCGCTGGCGCTCGGCCAGCGGAACCACGCTGCGCGCGGTCGCCGAGATGGCGCTCGGCTGCGCGCTGTTCACGATCGTCTTCGGGCTGGCGTTCGGCGAGCTCTTCGGCAAGCTCGGCGGCGCCCTCAGCCTGCGCCCGCTGGCGTTCGACCGCGAGAACGCGCTCGCGCCGTTCCTGATCTTCGCGATCGCGCTCGGCGCTGTTCACGTCGTTCTCGGCCTCGTGCTCGCGGTCGTCGGCGCGTGGCGGCAGGGGCAGCGACGCCAGGCCGTGGGACGCGGCCTGACGATCGCGATGATCGTGCTCTCCGCGCTCGCGCTGCTCGCCGCGTTCAAGGTGCTGCCGTCGCGCCTGTTCACGCCGGCGGCGATCGCCGTGCTGATCGCGTTTCCGCTCCTGATTGCGCTGGAAGGCATCATCGCCGTCGTTGAGCTGATGTCGGCGTTCGGGCACATCCTCTCCTACGCCCGGATCATGGCGCTCGGCACGGCATCGCTGATGCTCGCGATCATCGCCAACCGCATGGTCGGCGCCCTCGGCAGTGCACTCGTCGGCGTGGCGTTCGCGTTGCTGTTCCACCTGGTCAATTTCGCGATCGGACTGTTCAGCCCGACGATCCACGCGCTGCGCCTGCACTACGTTGAATTCTTCGGCGAGTTCTACAGCCCCGGCGGGGCCACCTACCGGCCGCTGGCGCATTGGCGAGCGACGGCATGAAGCACCTTGGTATGAGATCGCGCCCGACCCGACTCCGTCCGCGACTGCACGCAGCGCAGTTCGCACTCTTGGACCCCCTGTCTGCGTGAGGAGATAGACCGTGGACCTGATTTGGATCGTGTTCGCATCGGCCGCCGCGGTGGCCATCACCGCGCTCGCTACGGCGTGGGCGCAGGGACGTATCGGCCCAGCCGTCGCAGCGAGTCTGGCCGAAAAGCCCGAGCTCGCGACGACCGCAATCATCATGGTCGCGATTCCCGAGACGATGGTCATCCTCGGCTTCGTGGTCGCGGTGATGATCCTGTTGCGCGGCGCCGGCTGACGAACCGTGCCATGGCCGTCGACGCGTTGATCGCGCGGCTGAACGCAGACGCGCAGGCACGCATCGCTGCCGTGCGTGCTGGCGCTGACGCTGAAGTTTCCGCGCTGGCCGAGGCAAGCACGAAGGAATCGTCTCGCAGCGTCGAGCAAACGCTGGCCTCACGCCGCACCGCTCGTCAGAGTGCATTCGCGGTCGAGCGCGCGGCGACGCAGCGCCACGCGGCGGCGTCACTGCTGACCGCGCAGCACGCGTTCCTCGATCGAGTATTCGCTCGCGCCGAGTCGCTCGCCGAAGCGGCCGACACCGACTCGCGTCATCTCGACGCGCTGCCGCGGCAAGTCGCGGCGGTCGTGGTCTATCTCGGCGACCGGCCGGCCACCCTGCGCTGCCGGGTGGAGCTCGAAGCGCACTTGCGGCCCTTGCTCGGCGACGCGCCACAGATCGAACTCGTGGCCGACACGGGCGTGCCCGCCGGCTTCATCGTCAGCGCGCGCGATGCAAGTTGCACGATCGACTGCACGCTGCGAGCGCGACTTGCCGCGCTGCGGCCCAAGCTCGAAGCGGGATTGCTGCCGCGGATGCCGAAATGAGGACCGACTACTCAGCCGTCGATGCCAGAGCGCGCGGGCTTGGTCTTCATCTCTGTTCGCGCGATGAGCTCGAGCGCTGGGCGGCACTGCCGGACCCACCGGCGCTGGGGCGCGCGCTCGAAGCGAGCGGGCGACTCGCTACGCCGTTGCCCGCCGCGGCGGACGCAGCCGACATCGAGCAAGCCGAGCGCAGAACCATTGCCGGCTACCTCTCCAGGCTGGAGCGCTGGGCCGGGCCGGCCAGCCCAGTGCTCGAGGCGTTCTACGCCGAACAGGACCGGCGCAACCTGCGCTCGCTCGTGCGCGGCGCGGTACAAGGCGCGTCGCCCGAGGCTCGCCTCGCCGGCCTGCTGCCTACGCCTCGGTTGCCCGAGGCGGCCCTGGCCGAACTCGCGCAAGCTCGCTCGCCGCGCGAGGTCGCGACGCGCCTGCTCGTGCGCGGAGACCGCGATGCAGGAGCGCTGGTCACGCTGACCGCGCAGGCACGCGTCGACTTGCTCGAAGTCGAGCTCGCGCTCGCACGCACCGTCGCCGAGCGGCTGCGCAGCGCGGCCGCGCGCGGGGACGCTGCGCTGCGCGAGTGCGTCCACGCCCGAATCGACCTCATCAATGCCCAGGCGACGCTGGAGCTCGCAGGATCGTCGTCCGGCGTCGCTGCGTTTCCGCTGTTCCTCGCCGGCGGGAAGGCGCTCTCCCGCGACGCGTTTGTCGCCGCGGCTGGCGCCGCCTCACGATCCGCCGCGGCGGTCACGCTGGCAAGCGCATTTGTCGGCACCGCGCTGGGCAAGTTCTTCGCGCCGGCACCCGACGACCCCGCGCAGCTCGAAGTCGCTGCACTCGCGCACACGATCGCCGCGCTACGCCGCCGCAGCCGCACCGACCCGCTCGGCAGTGCTCCGGCGCAGCTGTTTCTCGCCCGGTTGAACGCACAGAGCACCGATATTCGCCGCCTTGCGTGGGGCCTGGCGCTGGGCGTGCCGGCCAGCGCGCTGCGTAAAGGGTTGGTGACACCATGGCACTGAGCGTGCGCGTCGTATGCCGGCCCGAGATCGCAGCGGGATTCGGACTCGCCGGGCTGCGCGCCGACACCGCGACAGACGGCGCCAGCGCGCGCGCGAAGCTTGCCACGCTCATCGACGATCCCGCGGTCGGCATCGTGCTGGTCGAAGATCGGCTTCATCGCGCTCTGCCTACGGACTTCGCGCAGCGTCTCGAGCGCCAGCGACGCCCGCTCGTGGCGCCGTTTCCCAGCCCGAGCGTCGGGGCGCCCGAAGCTGCCGAGGAAGCGGTGCTCGAGATCCTGCGCCGGGCGATCGGCTACCGGGTGCGATTGCCGTGAGCACGCCTCGTGATGCGCAGCCCAAAGGTTGCCCGCCGAGCGATGGCCGCATCACGCGCGTCGTCGGCGCCCTCGCCGAAGCGTCCGGCATGCGCGAGGCGAGGCTCAATGAACTGGTGCATGTCGGTGCGGCACGGCTGCTGGGTGAAGTGCTTCGCGTAGCGGGAGACCGCGCGACCCTGCAGGTGTTCGAAGACACCGCCGGGCTGGCCCTGGGCGAACCGGTCCTGCGCAGTGGCGGCCCGCTCAACGCCGAACTCGGACCGGGCCTCCTCGGCAGCGTGCTCGACGGCATCGGCCGTCCGCTGGCGCGGCTCGCCGCCGCCAGCGGCGACTTCATGACCGCGGGCGTCGCACTGCCGACGCTCGACCGCTCGTGTCGGCACGAGTTCCAGCCTGCGGTCGCTGCAGGCAGCCTGGTCGAACCGGGTGACATCCTCGGTTGCATGAACGAACGCGGTCTCACGCACCACGTGCTGGTACCGCCGGGTTGCCGCGGTCGGCTTCGCGACATCCGCGGCGGCGCGTGGCGCGTCGACGAGGCATTCGCCGAGTTTGCCGACGGCACGCCACTGACGCTGCTGCAGCGCTGGCCGGTGCGCCGGCCCCGCCCCGCCGCGGCACGCCTGGCGAGCGACCGCCCGTTCATCACCGGGCAGCGCGTCTTCGACTTCCTGTTCCCGGTCGCCGAAGGCGGCGTGGTCGCGATGCCTGGCGGCTTCGGCACCGGCAAGACCGTCATCGAGCAGTCGCTCGCCAAGTTCGCCGACGCCGACGTCGTCGTCTACGTGGGCTGCGGCGAGCGCGGCAACGAGATGGCCGACGTGCTCGCCGACTTTGCGAAGCTCGTCGATACCCGCCGCGGCACGCCGGCGCTCGATCGCACGGTGCTCGTCGTCAACACGTCGAACATGCCGGTCGCTGCGCGCGAGGCGTCGGTCTACCTCGGTCTGACCATCGCCGAGTACTACCGCGACATGGGGTACCGCGTCGCCGTGATGGCCGATTCGCTGTCGCGCTGGGCAGAGGCGCTGCGCGAGATCGGGTCGCGCCTGCAGCAGATGCCGGGCGAGGAAGGCTACCCGACCTACCTCGCGAGCCGCGCTGCCAGCCTGCACGAGCGGGCCGGACGAGTACGCTGCTCCGGCCAGCCCGAGCGCTGCGGCGCGGTCACGCTGATCGGCGCGGTCTCACCGCCCGGCGGCGACTTTTCCGAGCCCGTGACGCAAGCCTGCATGCGCGTGTCCGGCGCGCTGTGGGCGCTCGACGCCGAGCTTGCTCACCAGCGGCAGTTTCCCGCCGTCGATTGGCATGCGAGCTACAGCCTCTACATGACGGCCGTGCAAGGCTGGTTCGCACAGAATGTCGACCCGCGCTGGCCTGAGCTGCGCGCGCAGACGCTGTCGCTGCTGCAGCGTGACGCCGAACTGCGCGAAGTCGCTGCCATCGTCGGACCCGATGCGCTCGAGGACGCCGACCGCGTCACGCTCGCCGGCGCGGCGGCGGTGCGTGAGCTCGTTCTGGCGCAGAGCGCGTACGACGCCGAGGACGCGTTCTGCGCACCCGCCAAGACCTTCGCGCTCGCGCAGGCCACGCTCGATCTCATCGCGCGCGCCCGCGCAGCAATCGCCCACGGCGCGGCCTATGCCGAGATCGACCTGATGCCAGCGCAGCGCGCCATCGCCGCGCTGCGCGGCGCACCTGTTGCCGAGCGCCCGCGCTGCATCGCGGACATCGCCTGCGCGCTAGACACCATCGCCGAGGCGGCGCCGTGAGCCTTGCCCGCACGTACCACGGCGCCAACTCGGCCAGCGGACCGCTCGTGTACGTGGCAGCGACCTACGGCGCGGCGCTCGGCGAACAGGTCGTACTGCGCGCGCCGGGCGAACCTGCGCTGCGCGGGCAAGTGATCGACGCCGGTAACGACATCACGGTGATCCAGGTCTCGGGCGAGACGCTCGACCTGCAGGTGTCGGCGCTGGACATCACGCTCAGCGGCGAGCAGGCGTTCGCAGTGGTCGGGCGCGATCTGCTCGGTCGTGCCTTGTCCGGCACCGGCACACCGCTCGACGGCGCGCCGCGGCCGATCGGCGAGGGCTTGCGCTCGCTCTGGGGCGCCCCGATGAATCCGGTGCGCCGGCTGCCGCCCGCCGACTGCATCGAGACCGGCGTCTCGGCGATCGACGGCCTCAACACACTCGTTCGCGGGCAGAAGCTGCCGGTCTTCTCCGGCTCCGGGTTGCCCGGTCTCGAGCTGGCGGCGACCATCGTCGAACACGCGCGCGCGCCTCGAGGCGAGGCGTTCGCCGTCGTCTTCGCGGCGATCGGCATTACCGAGCGCGAGACGAGAACCTTCCTCGACCGCTTCGAAGCGACGGGCGCGCTAGCTCGCAGCGTGCTCTACCTCAATCAGGCGCAGGACCCGCCGATCGAGCGCCTGCTCGCGCCGCGCGCCGCGCTCGCGTGCGCCGAGCACCTCGCGTTCGAGCACGGCATGCAGGTGCTCGTCGTCATCGCCGACATCACCCACTACTGCGAAGCGCTGCGCGAGATCGCCGCGGCGCGCGAAGAGGTGCCTGGCCGGCGCGGTTACCCCGGCTACATGTACTCGGACCTGGCGACGATCTTCGAGCGCGCCGGCGTTCTGCGTGACCACCCGGGCTCGGTGACGCAACTCGCGGTGCTGACGATGCCCGAGGACGACATCACGCACCCGATCCCGGACCTCACCGGCTACATCACCGAAGGCCAGATCGTGCTGTCGCGCGATCTGCATCTGCGCGGGGTCTTCCCGCCGATCGACGTGCTGCCGTCGCTGTCGCGGCTGATGAACGCCGGCATAGGCGCCGGGCGGACCGTCGCCGAGCATCGCCGATGGGCCGACCAGCTCTACGCGGTCTACGCGCGCGGCCGCGAGGCGCGCAACATGGTCGCGATCGTCGGCGAGACTGGACTCGCGCCAGCCGACCGCCGAGCGCTGCAATTCGCCGACGCCTTCGAGCATCAGTTCGTACACCAAGCCGCCTCGCGGCGCCCGATCGCCGAGACCATCGCCTGCGGCTGGCGTCTGCTCGACCGATTGCCGGCAGAAGATCTGCTGCGCCTGGGCAGCGAATTGCTGAGCGCGCGCGAGACGCAGCGCGTTGCAGCCACACGCGAGGGATCTGTCCGATGATCGGCGGCGGCCCGGCAAAGGTCACCCGTTCGGACCTGATGCGCATGTCGCGCCGACTCGATCAGGTCCACAAGGGCGCTGCGCTGCTGGAGAAGAAGCGCGACGCGCTGGTCATCCAGCTCTTCGCCCGCGTGCGTCCCAGTGTCGACGCGAGGCGCCAGGTCGATCTGCTGGCGGCGCGGGCGTATCGGGCGCTGCTCGACGCACTGGCGGCTGCTGGCCGCAGCGAACTCGCCGCCCTCGGCTGGCCCGACCGCGAGTTGCGCATCGAGCTGCTGCCCCCGCCGACGCCAGCGAGCGCTCTGGACCCGGCCCGTTTCGCTGCGCCGCCGAAGCTCCTGCGTGACGCGGCTGCGCGCGCATTGGTGCCGGGGCAGTTCGAACCCGCAGCCGAGAAAGCGGCGCAGGCGTTCGAGCGGCTGCTCGAAACCGTACTGGCGGCGGCGCCGGAGGTATTGGCGATCCGCCAGCTCGGGCACGCGCTCGCGCGCACGGTGCGGCAAGTGAACGTGCTCGAGCAACGCGTTGCGGTCGAACTCACCCGCGGGCTGGTCCAGATTCGCCGGACGTTGTACGAGCGCGAGCGCGATGAGGCCGTGCGGTTGCGACGCATCGCGGCACGCACTCGACCCTGAGACAACCGCGCCGGAATCCTTACGCGGCGGCGCCGCCGTAAGGCCGTTCGGCCAGCCTGCGCTCGAACGACATGCCCGCACGGCGCCCGTCGATGGGCGCGCAAACCTCGACGAGCAGATGCGCTGGATCAGAACCCGCCCTTGGGCAGAGGGAACACGAGCGTGAACATCAGCGCCGAGTTGCCGAGCAGGTCGAGCTCGCCGTAGATGCGATCGGTGAACTGGTAGCCGATGCTTGGCACGAAGCCTGGCGAGAAGCCGTTGTAGTTGTACGGCACCTTGTTCTTGTACTGGCCTACGTAGCCGTACAGGATGCCGGCGTTCCACTGCAGGTACCATTTCTCCCAGCCGAAGGGTTCGACATAGCGCTGGCCGGCAAAGGCGTAGGCGCTCGGCTGCCCGAACGAATTCGAGAACACCGCGCCGCCGGCGATCCAGTACCCTTCCAGCCCCTTGAGCAGTCCGAGCTGGACCACCGGCTTGTGATCGGCGCTGTAGAAGAAGTGGTAGGTGTAGGGGCTGAAGCTCAGCTCCCAGCCTTCGAAGGTGTCGGCCTGCGAACCTTGCGCCGACGCGGCTTGGCAGCAGGCGCCGGCGAGCAGCGCCGCGAGAACGGGTTTGAAGCGGTGACGAATTGAAGAAGTCATGGGCAGCACATCGGGGTTGATCGGACGAGCGGCGGTCCGGTTCGTGACAGCCGTCGCCGCAATTGGCGTGGCGGCATCAGCGGGCTGCGCGTGGATCGACACCCAGCAGCGTGCCAAGGGCTATCGGGCGACGCCGGGAACGTTGGCCGACTGGACGCCGATCACTCCGCGCGACGAAGCGCTCTTGCTCGACTTGCCGGCGGCCACGCCGGATGACGGCGCGGCGCCGCAGCGCGTGCGCGCGCTGTGGATACCGGCTGACGTCCCGTCCGCACCGAGTGTCTTGTACCTGCATGGCACCTTTCGCAATGTGTTCCAGAACCGTCCCAAGATCGCCTCGATCCACGCCGCCGGCTTGTCTGTGCTGGCGGTCGATTACCGTGGCTGGGGCGACAGCACGAGCCTGTTGCCTTCGGAGCAAAGCATCATGGAAGATGCCGAGGTGGCATGGGCCGAACTGACGCGCCGCGCGCCGAAGCCGGATTCTCGCGTGATTTTCGGTCATTCGATGGGCAGCGGCGCTGCGGTGGAACTCGCGCTGCGGCATCGCGATCCGCTCGCCTATGGCGCGCTGGTGGTCGAGTCGGGAATGACCTCGCTGCCCGACATGGTGCGCGACTACGCCACGCTCGGCTTCCTGCTGGCGCCACTGGTGACGCAGGAGTTTGCGTCGATCGACAAGATCGGCCACATCGGCGCGCCGAAGTGGTTTCTCGGTGGAACTGCCGACAACACCGTGCCGCCGCAGCAGACGCTGCGCCTGTACGAAGCTGCAAACGGCGTGAAACACCTCGAAATGTTCGAAGGCGGTTCGCACAGCGGGCTCGACCGGGAATTCCCGCTGCGCTACCAGGCGATCTGGCGCGAAGTCGCGCGAAGCCTTCAGGCCACCGAGGGCGCGGGCACCGCGCCGAGTGCCGCCGGCACCGCTGCAACACCGCCCTGAGACAATGCGGCCATCTCTAGGACCTCGCGACCACGCCAGCACCCCATGCGCTGATCGTCAACAAGCTTCTCGCCCAGGGCCGCCGTCTGGCGCCTTCGCTGCTCGAGCGCGCGTCAACGGTCGCGCTCGACGGGAACACGCGGCAGAAGAGCCGCTTCGATGCCGAGGACTCCCGGGGGCGCGTGCTCGGCGTCTTCCTGCCGCGCGGCAGCGTGGCGCGCGGCGGTGACGTCCTCGTGGCCGAAGACGGTTCGCTCGTCAAGGTGGTTGCCGCGCCGCAGCCGGTGCTGGTGGCGGGCAGTCCCGGGCACGGCTCGCCGCTCGATCTGATGCACGCCGCGTACCACCTCGGGAACCGGCATGTGGCGCTGGAACTGCCCGACGAGCACCTGCAGATCGAAGCCGACCCCGTGCTGGTCGACAGGCTGCGCCGGATGCACCTCGTCGTGCGCGAGGAGGTGGCGCCTTTCGAATCCGAAGGCGGCGCCTGCGCGGCGCACGCCGACCACGGCCACGACGCGCACGCACAAGGTGCCCGCGCCGCCCTACCGCACCGGAGCGAAAGGCCCGATCACGCCCACGACCACGGGCGCGTGCACGTCCCCGGCTGCAAGCACGACCATCACTGAAGCGCAGCGGCCGAGAAGAGCGCGCAAGCCTGGCCGCGGCGTCACCAGGAGCGACCTGCTCGCGATGGACGAGAATGGCTTCGCCGCCGATGTGGGCATCGATCCAGGCGTGGCGCGCGGCGGCGCGCGGCGCAAGACTTTCGTCTGCGGTCAGCCGCGCCGCGTCGCGAGCCAGATGCTCGGCAGGATCAGCGCCGCGCCGGTCGCGTGGTACCAGCGCGGTGCCTCGCCCAGCACGAGCCAGGCGCCGATGGCGCCGTAGAGCGGCGTCAGGTACAGCATCAGCGCAGTGCGCGCGGCGCCAAGTTCGCGCTGCATGAACGAATACGCGCCGTACGACAGCACGCCCGGAAGCACGGCCGCCAGCAGCACCAGCATGGCAGCCTTGGCGCTGAACGGGACGCGCGGCATCAACCACCACTCCAGCAACGTGAACGGCAGCAACACCAGGATGCCGCCGCCGATGATCGCCACCAGGCGCTGCGCCGGGCCAAGCGACGACGGCCAGTGTCGCAGCAGCACCGAGTAAGCGACCCAGGACGCCGCGGCGACGGTGACCCAAAGGTCGCCCGTGGCGAAGCGCACGGCGACCAGGTGCGCGATGTCGCCCTTGGCGATGACGAGCAGCAGACCCGGCAGCGCCAAGGCGACACCCAGGATCTGCGCTCCGGGCATCCGCTCGCCGAGCAAGCGCGTGCTCCAGGCGACGATCGCGACGGGCGTCGCACCATAGATCAGCGCCATGTTGGTCGAGCTCGTGCTCTGCCCGCCCTGGTAGACGAAGGCGCCGCAGATCCACATGCCGAGCGCGCCGAGTATCAACAGATGCCGCCACTCGCTGCGCCATGTCGCGAAGTCGCGTGCGAGCTCGCGCCAGGTGAACGGCAACAGCAGCAGCGCCGCGACGGCCCAGCGGCCGAGCGCGAGCAGATTAGGCGCGATGACGCCGTCGGCCGCCCTCGCGATCAGGTAGTTCGACGACCACAGCGCCGGCACCACCCACAACAGCACGCGCGCCCAGCGCGTGGCGCCGCCGGCGTTCAACGCAGCGGCGCGATCGTGCGCAATGCCTTCAGCGCCCCTTCGCCAATCGCCGCCCCGAGGCGCCTGGCCAGACGCTCGGCAAAGTTTTCCCTCGGTGTGTAGTCGACGACGTTGTCGGCCTTGACAACCTCACGCGCCACGTAGTCGAGGTTGCCGAGGTGGTCGACGAGGCCGTTCTTCAGCGCCTGCTCGCCGTTCCAGAACAGGCCCGAAAAGGTCTCGGGCGTTTCCTTCAGGCGCGCGCCGCGGCCCTGCCTGACGACGGCGATGAACTGCTGGTGCACCTGGTCGATCATCGCCTGCGCAAACGCGCGCTGCGTCTCCGACTGCGGCGAGAACGGGTCGAGCATGCCCTTGTTGCTTCCGGCGGTGAGCAGGCGGCGCTCGACGCCGAGCTTTTCCATCGTGCCGACAAAGCCGAATCCGTCCATCAGCACGCCGATCGAACCGACGATCGAAGCCTTGTCGACGTAGATCTCGTCCGCCGCGACGGCGATGTAGTACGCACCCGAAGCGCAGGTGTCTTCCACCACCGCATAGATCTTCTTCTTGTGCAGCGCCTTCAGGCGCCGAATCTCGTCGTTGACGATACCGGCCTGCACCGGGCTGCCACCGGGCGAGTTGATTCGCATCACCACCGCCTTCGCGCCGTCTTCCTCGAATGCGCTTTTCAGCGCAGACACGAGGTTCTCGGCGCTCGCTTCGGACCCCGAGTCGATCTCGCCGCGCACCTCGACCAGCGCAGTGTGCGGCCCGACCGGCACCGCGGAGTGGTTGTGCTGCGCATAGGCGGCCCACGCGATGAGCCCGAACAGCAGCAGCCAGGCGAGACGAAAGAACACGCGCCAGCGCCGTTCGCTGCGGCGGTCCCTCAGATAGTCGCGGGCGAACTGTTCGGCCAGGCCGTTCCAGCCGTCGCCCGCCGGTGTGACGGTGGCCGCGGGAACGCGCGTCTCGGGACGCGTGGAGGGAGTATCGTCTTGCAGGCTGTCGGGCGAGTTCATGCGGGGCCTTCGTGGGGGTTCGGCACATCATCAGGACGAAGCTTCAGGGAAACGAAGTTTCAGAGAAGACTCGCTTGTACTCAAGCTACGTCGCAGCTAAGAGCAAGTTGCACCCAAGTTAGGTCGCAGCCAATACGGGCCGGGTGTCGCGCGAAGGATACCAATAGACCTGACCGTCGCGCTCCTCCACGCGCAGCGCCGTCAGGCCGCCGCGACCACAGGGGCCGCCGATGCAGCGTCCGGTGTGCGGCTCGTAGGCCGCGCCGTGCGTCGAGCAGAGGATGAACTCGCGCTGGCTGTCGAGAAACTCGCCCGGCTGCCAGTCCATCTCGACCGGCACATGAACGCAGCGATTGAGGTAAGCCACCACGCGGCCCTCGAAACGCAGCGCGAACGCACGCGCCGGCGCGCGCCAGTGCACAACGCCGAACACCAGTGCCCGACCCTTCTCCGCGAGATCGGCGCTGGCGCAAAGGTGCAGCGGCTCTTCGGTGCACGGATCAGGCATGCTCGAACAGCCAGGCCTGCAACTCGGTGACGCTGTGCGCGAGGTGTCGCGGCGCCAGGGCGGCCAGCGCGTCCGGCTCGTGCGCGCCGTAGCTGACCGCGACGCTCGCCGCGCCAGCGTTCGCGGCGAGCTGCAGGTCGTGCGTCGTGTCGCCGATCATCAAGGTGCGGGCGGGCTCGGTGCCAAGTTCGCTCATCAACTCGAGCAGCATCAGTGGATGTGGCTTCGATGCGGTCTCATCGGCCGTGCGCGTGGCGTCGAACAGGCTGCCCAGGCGTGCCGCCGCCAGCGCCTCGTCGAGTCCGATTCGGGATTTGCCGGTCGCAATGGCCAGCAGGTGTCCGCGCTCCTTCAGCGCACTCAGCAATGCCAGCGACCCGTCGAACAGCAACAACGCCGGCTGGCGCGCCATGTAGTGGTGGCGATAGCGCAGCCCGAGCTCCCGGTAGCGCTCGGGTGGCAGGCTCGGCGCGGCATGCTGTAAGGCCTCGTGCAAACCCATGCCGATCACGTAGCTCGCGTCGTGGTCGCTCGGCCTGGGCACGCCAAGGTCGACGCAGGCCGCCTGGATGCAGCGCGTGATCAGTGCGGTCGAGTCGAACAGCGTGCCGTCCCAGTCGAACACGATCAGGTCGAACTGGCGCGGGCCTGCGGTGGATTCAGTCATGCGCCGGCTCGCAGCGCACGTTTGTCAGCACGGATGCAGCGATGAAGCAGGCCTCGTGAGCGCGTCGGTGAAGGGTCTCGAGCGCCTCGAGCGCCGGCTCCGTCCCGGCGCAAAAGGCCACGCGCGGGCGCAGGGTGACCTCGGTCATTGCCATTCGGCCCTCGCTGTTCCTGCCGAGCACGCCCACCGCGTCGTCGTCGTAGCAGTCGACGCAGAGCCCGCGCTCGGCAGCGAGCGACAGGAACCACAGCATGTGGCAGCTCGCCAGCGAGGCGACGAAAGCTTCTTCGGGATCGACCGCAGCGGCGCTCGAGAGCGGCAGCGGCACCACGTGCGGCGAGCTCGACGCCGGCACTTCGACGCCACCGTCGAAGCGCCAGATGTGGGCGCGGCTGTAGCGCTTGTCGGTAAACACGGCGTCGCCGCGTCGCCAATGGATGCCTGCCTCGTACCGTGCCATGCGATCCTTCAATGACGTGCGGGGCGCGGCATTGACCGCTCCAGCGCCTCCACCACGGCATCGAATTCTGCGGGCAAAGGCGCCTCGAGGTCGATCACCTCGCCGCGCCCGGGGTGCTCGAAACGCAAGCGGCGCGCATGAAGGAACATTCGCTCGAAGCGCTTCCCGGGCAACACCTCGCCGCGGGCCAGCGCGCGATTCAGCGCGAAGTCGCCGTACTTCGGGTCGCCGACGATCGGGTGGCCCTCGTGCGCGAGGTGGACGCGGATCTGGTGCGTGCGGCCGGTCTTGATCGTCACGTCGAGCAGTGAAAACGCAGGCCACGACGCCGCGACCGCGACGAGCGAGATCGAGCGCCTGCCGTCGGCATGGTCCGCGCCGACGACCCGCACGTGGCGCTCACCGGCGGCGTCCAGCGTCTTGTGCAATGCCAGGTCGATCACCTTGCGCGACGCCGGCCAGACGCCGGCGACGAGTGCGGCATACGTCTTGCCGGTGTCGCGCCGGCGGAACTGTTCCTGCAAGGCCAGCAGCGCCGAGCGCTTCTTGGCGATCAGCAGCAGGCCCGAGGTCTCCTTGTCGAGCCGGTGCACCAGTTCGAGGAAGCGCGCTTCGGGGCGGGCACGTCGCAGTTGCTCGATCACCCCGAAGCTCACGCCGCTGCCGCCGTGCACCGCCACGCCGGCCGGCTTGTCGACGGCGATCAGCGCCTCGTCCTCCCACACGATGGGGAACTCGCGCGGCGGCGCCGGCGGTCGCGCACCCGGCTCCGCCGCGGCCGAGGTGCGCACGGGAGGCAGCCGCAACTCGTCGCCCGGCGCGAGCCTGGTGGCCGCCGCGGCGCGGCCCTTGTTCACGCGCACCTCGCCCGAGCGGATCACGCGGTAGACATGCGTCTTCGGGACACCCTTCCACAGACCGAGGAGGAAATTGTCGAGTCGCTGCCCTTCGCAGGCCTCGTCGACCTGCAGTCTCTGCACCGTCGGCGCCGGCGGCGCGCGCGATTGGGCGCCTTTGGCGGCGCTTTTCCGCTCAACCCTCGAGGCGTCTTTGCCCTCTATAATGTGTCGCACCACGCTGGCGTTCTCTAAGTGTTTGATTCGCAAGAGTTTAGCGGGGGCCCAGCCGGCTCTGGCTTGGCCTCTCTGAGAGCGCAGCGGGTCGGCAAGGCAGAAGTGCCTGGCCAAAAGAGGTGATGCAACGCAGGCCCCGAGCGGCAGGCTCCGGATACCGAAGTGACGGAGCGGCCAAGCGCGGCAGGCGGCAGAGCAAACGAAAGAAGAGGACACCCCGTGCGGGCATGCCCGAGCGGGAAATTCAAGGTTTTCCGGTGAGAGGCGGCGGACGATCCGCAGGCGCTGAAGGCGCTGGCGGTCCCGGCACCCCGCAGCCTCTGACCTGCGTCAAGTGACCCTGCAGATGTTGTTCCCGGCCCCGGCGGCCTCCCTCCTGCGTCGACCCTTGCGCCCGCGTCCAGCGGCTGCTCGATGTGTCGCCACCGGAGTTGCCTGCCCGTTACCGCGGAGCGTCCGCCTCCTCACCGCCACGCACGCGCCAACGCTGCCCGGCCGGTCGATCCCCTGATCGACGCAACCGCGCAGTCCAGGGCGATTCCTTCAGCGTTCCTTTCGCGTTTCTCGTGCATCGAAGCGTCGCCCGCCCGAGGCTATCGGGCAGCGACAGGCAGTGATGCGCCAGGCGTCCGCTCGCAAGGAGCGGCGCCGGCGCGCGAAGGAGAGCACATGAAACGCATGCTGATCAATGCGACGCAGCCGGAAGAGCGGCGCCTCGCGATCGTCGACGGCCAGAAGCTGATGGACTTCGAGACAGAGATCGAAGGCCGCGAGCAGCGCAAGGGCAACATCTACAAGGCCATCGTCACCCGCGTCGAGCCGTCGCTCGAGGCCTGCTTCGTCGACTACGGCGAAGAACGGCACGGCTTTCTGCCGTTCAAGGAGATCTCGAAGAACTACTTTCGCGAAGGCGCCAGCGTGCGCGAAGCACGCATCCAGGACGTGATCTCCAACGGCCAGGAACTGCTGGTGCAGGTCGAGAAGGAAGAGCGCGGCAACAAGGGCGCCGCGCTGACGACTTTCGTCAGTCTCGCCGGCCGCTACCTGGTGCTGATGCCGAACAACCCGCGCGGCGGCGGCGTCAGCCGGCGCATCGAGGGCGAGGACCGCGAGGAGCTGAAGGAGAACCTCGACCAGCTCGACTACCCCAAGGGCATGAGCCTGATCGCCCGCACCGCCGGCATCGGCCGCAGCGCGCCCGAGCTGCAGTGGGACCTGAACTACATGCTCAAGCTCTGGGCGGCGATCGACGGCGCGGCCAAGGCGGGCAAGGGCGCGTTCCTGATCTACCAGGAAAGCTCGCTCGTGATTCGCGCGATCCGCGACTACTTCACCGCCGACGTCGGCGAAATCCTGATCGACACCGACGACATCTTCGACCAGGCGCAGCAGTTCATGAGCCATGTGATGCCGGAGACGGCGCACAAGGTCAAGCGCTACCGCGACGACACGCCGCTGTTCGCGCGCTTCCAGATCGAGCACCAGATCGAGACCGCGTTCTCGCGCACGGTGAACCTGCCGTCGGGCGGCGCGATCGTGATCGACCACACCGAAGCGCTCGTTTCGGTCGACGTTAACTCGGCGCGCAGCACGCGCGGCAGCGACATTGAGGAGACCGCGACGCGCACCAACCTCGAGGCCGCCGACGAGATCGCGCGCCAGATGCGGCTGCGCGACCTCGGTGGCCTGATCGTCGTCGACTTCATCGACATGGACGAGAGCAAGAAC
>Ga0209048_10001032_pt1 | contig 29187 bp, 27 predicted proteins | sample FrelakmetCRP12CR_FD_187146 | JGI IMG/M metagenome (GOLD analysis project Ga0209048, IMG submission 187146) | Freshwater lake sediment microbial communities from the University of Notre Dame, USA, for methane emissions studies - CRP12 CR (SPAdes)... | ecosystem: Environmental > Aquatic >... | reverse complement strand
CGTTGGCATGGCCGCCGGAAACCTCTCGCAATTTGTCCGCGGACCGTGCTGACAGCGCGACCCGCGCGCCGGCGCCCAGCATCATCCTGGCGGTGGCCGCGCCGATGCCCGTGGACGCGCCGATCACCCACACGCGCGCGTCGGGCCATGCGGGCAAGGGCGGGTTGAGCGGCGCGAACAGACCCATCAGCGCTTTCTGAATGACAATGTCACTTCGCCCACCCGGAAGCCGAACTTCGACATCGTCGTGCGATTGAGCATTGTCCTGTCATCGATCAGGTACATCCAGTCGTCCATGTCCACGTTCCACGTCTTGCCGTCGACCGGCAGGGCGAGCACGTAATTCCAGTGCAATGCGTTGCCTGCAGCCGTGCCCTGGGCGGTTCCCACGACGTCGGACGCCGTTCCGGTATAGCGGTTGCCGTCCTTGGTGAGCTTCCAGACCCGGTTCTGGGTGGTTCCGTCGGTGTACTCGAAGTGTTCGTCGAGCGTTCCCTCGTTGCCCTTCCACGTGCTGTCGATGCGCACGTAGAAGCGCTTGACCACTGTGCCCGAGCGATCCTGGAACATCCCCCAGCCGTCGACGGTACCGGTGAAATATTGTGCGAGGTCGAGAGACGGCTTCTCGTTCGCGTACTGCGCGACGTCGATCGTCGCGCAGGCGGCCAGGCCGAACGCCGCCATGCCGACCAATGCAGATTTCATGATCATCGGGACTCCCGAAAGTGTTGTGCAAACCGGTAAAGGGTGCCGATGGCACCCAGTTTGAAGAGGCAAGGCACTGCCGCGTAGATGACCGCCAGCGCGCGCACGGCGGCGTCATCGCGGGCACCGGGCGTATAGCCAAGGAAACCCAGCAGCGGCAACGCGATACCTGCAGCAAGCGCAAGATTGAGCTTGGTGGCAAGCGTCCAGAGTCCGAAATACGCGCCGGTCGCATGCATGCGTCCGTCGCGGCCAATGACGTCCGCGAGCAGCGACGGCGGCAACGCGAGGTCGGCGCCCAGTGCTAGGCCGGACAGCACACAGACGGCGGCGAAAGCGGTGGCATCACCGGCACCGAGGAACGCGGCCCAAACGAACGCGGCAATCGCCACTCCCATGGCCAGGCCCCAGGCTCGTGCCTTGCCCATGCGGGCCGAAAGCTTCACCCACAGCGGCATCCCGGCGGCGCCGGCGACGAAATAAAGCGCCAGGAACAATCCCTGCCGCGCCTCGGCCTGCAGGACGTCGGCAATGTAGAAGAGCACGAGCGTCGCCGGAATGGCCGACGCGATGCCGTTGGCCATGAAGGTCGCGAGCAGGCGGCGGAAGAGCGGGTCGGCGAGCGGCGTCGTCATGTCGGCCAGCATGAACCGGCGGCGGTCCGGCATGCGTTCGACGGCGGGTGCGGCGACCAGCGTGATGGCGGCGCAGGCGATCAGCAGCAGCGAATAGGCGAACGCAAATCGTGGCAGGCCCACCGCCTCGCCGCCGTCAGCGCCCAGCCACGCCGGCGCGATGCTGGCGATGACGACTCCGAACAATGCCAGGCCTTCCCGCACCGCGGTTATGCGCGTGCGCTCGACGGGGTCGGCCGACAGTTCCGCGCCCCACGCGTTGTGGTTGATCGTCGCCAGACTGAACGCGAAGTAGACGGCTGCGAGCGCGACGCCAAGCCAGACCAGCAGCGCCGCGTGGCCGGTGACCTGCGGCGCGAACAGTGCGGCCATGCCGAGGGCGAGCAGGGGCACCGCCAGCGCGATGAGGCGTTTGCGCGACCGCGCGCGATCGCTCCACGCGCCGAGCAGTGGATCGAGCACGCCGTCCGCAAGCCGCAGCAGGAGCAGCAGGAGCCCGAGCGTCGTCAGCGGGACGCCCAGATGGTCGCCATAGAATTTCGGCAGATGGACATAGAGCGGAAGTGCCGCCATGGCCAGCGGCATGCCGAACAGGCCGTATGCGAACAGCGCCGGGTAGTGCAGCACTGTCGTTGCGGTTCGTGGCGCCGCGACGCTTGCGCCACCGCCGTTCACGGCTTTTCGCCGAGCAGCATCTGCCGGAAATCGAGCTGCGACGTTTTGGGGTCGAGCCAGATGCCGAAGAAGGCGCGGGCGAATCCGGGGTCTGCGATCTCGCCGATGGACTTGCCGTTCAGGAAGTAGCGCACGACGCCACCGGGCAAATGGACGCCGGTCAGGCGGTCGCCGCGGCGCACGTCCGGGAACACGCGTTTCATCTCCTCGCCCCAGCGCGAGCGCTGCTCCGCAGTGCCGTAGCCCAGCTTCGTGATCTCGCCGACGCTGCGCTCGGCGATCTTCGCCCCGTCGAGCGCGCGGTGGTAATGCAGGTCGAGGGCGAACGGCCCGTCCTGCGCCCAGCCGCGGGTCGGGCTCCAGTAGTAGCCGTCGTAGACGGAAATCCCGAAGAATGTGAGCTCGCCTCCGCCCTGCACCTTGAGGTTCGGCGCCAGCAGGGCGACCTGCGGGGGCAACGGTGGCGCGTTGACGGCGTGCGCGGGAACGGCGGTCATGGCCAGGATCAGCGCGAGCGCCAGCGCCACCAGGTGCCGGCGCGCCCCTCCGTCAGGTCCGGACAAACGTGTACTGTCCGACATCGGTCGTCCCCGTGTCGAAGCCCGCGGCGCAGTAGGCCAGGTAGAAGCGCCAGCAGCGGATGAACTTCTCGTCGAATCCCTGTGCGCGGATCGCGACCGTGTTGTCGTCGAACGCCGCGAGCCAGCGCTTGAGCGTCTCGGCATAATCGCGGCCGAAAGTGTGCACGCGCAGCAGCGTGAGCCCCGCATCCTGCGCGACGTCGACGAAGCGCGCCGGCGAGGCGAGCATGCCGCCGGGGAAGACATATTGCTGGATGAAATCCGATTGCGTGCGGTATCGCTCGAAACGGTCGTCGGCAATGGTAATGGTCTGTATGCAGGCACGACCGCCCGGGCGCAGGGCGTCATGGATGGTGCGGAAATACGCGGGCCAGTAGCGCTCGCCGACCGCCTCGAACATTTCGATCGACGCAATGCCGTCATAGGTCCCGCGCACCTCCCGATAGTCCTGGAGCCGCAGCGAAGCATGCGCGGCCAGCCCCGCCTCGGTGAGACGTTCCCGCGCGAATGCGGTCTGCGCATCGGACAGCGAGATACCGGTCACATGGTGGCCCCTACGCGCCGCCGTTTCGGCAAAGCCGCCCCAGCCGCAGCCGATTTCCAGGATGCGCGCATCATCGGTCAGCGCGAGCTCGCCCAGCAACCGCGCGTACTTCGCGTGCTGCGCCGAGGCGAGGCCGGTCTCGAACCGGCCGGCGAACAGCGCCGACGAATAGGTCATCGTCGGGTCGAGCCACAGACGGTAGAACGAGTTGCCGAGGTCGTAGTGAGCAAGGATGTTCCTGCGCGACTGGCGTCTGGTATTCGCGTTGAGAAAATGCTTGAAGCGCAACAGCGTGCGCGACCACCAATGGCCGTAGAAAGCGCGCTCGAGCGCGGACTGATTGGCCGCGAGAACGGTCAGCAGGTGGGTGAGGTCGGGAGTGTCCCAGCGGCCTTCCATGTAACTTTCGGCAAAGGCGACGTCGCCGCCCTTTAGCACTTCTCCGGCAATGCGCCAGTCGTGGAAGGCAAGCACGGCGGGATTCGCCTTGTTGCCCTCGGCGGGCGCGCCGCCCGGACCGAATCGCAACGTCGTGCCTTCCGGTGTCGTCAACTCGACGCTGCCGACGTCGAGCCGATGCAGCAGCGCGGACAGCAGCCGGCCGGCCGTGGGTATCCGCGGCGCCACCGCATGAAGGGAAGTTTCGAACGTGTTCAAGTATGGACCCCCACGCTTGCGGCCTCATTGGCCAATTCGGCCGCTGCGCTGCCCCCGGAGGGGGCGCTGCTCGCGCCTTGGGACGGCCCGGCGGCGCTCGCTGGACCCCCCACGCTTGCGGCCTCATTGGCCAATTCGGCCGCTGCGCTGCTTTCCGAAGCGGCGCTCATGCTACGCGTCAGTAGTGATTCGGGAGGGAAGGGCTTCGAAAAGAACGGCACGCGTTTTATCCAAAGTCGCAACGCGTGCCAGTGGATGCGGGCGACGACGGCCATCGTAAACCAGCGGTAACGCCACAGCAGCCCACGCGCCGAACTGACAGTGAGCGCTTGCTCTTGTCCGGAAACGTGGGTTTCGAGCAGGACGGATTCGCCCTCGCCATCGAAATAGTCGATGCGCGCAAGCCAGCGGCCCGGGCCGAAATGAAAGCGAAAGGTGTAATGACCTTTTACAGCGCAGAACGGAGAGACGTGGAAGACCTTGCGCGCGGTCAGCGTCTCGCCGGACCTGAGTGGTTTGCCGTCCGGGTGAGCGAGAAGATAGTGATGCGTTTCGCCGAACGTGTTGTTGACCTCGGCCAGCACCGCGGCGACGTTGCCATTGGCCTGGTGGCAGACCCAGAAGCTCACCGGATTGAATACGTAGCCCAGCGTTCGCGGGAACGCGTACAGGACGATCTCGCCACTCGCCTCGATGTGTTCCCGCGCCAGCAGTTGGCGCATCCACGCGGCAAGCGGCGTGCCGTCGCGCGGACCATGGTCGCGGTCGTGGAACGAAACGAGACCGCGCCGATTCCACGCCACGCCACGCGCCGGCAATGCGGGCAACTGCGACAGCGGCAGGCGCAGGCAGAACGCCGGATAGGTGAAGGCATTCGCGGCCGGGCGCGTCCGCCGATGCATGACTTCGCCGGCCACGATCGCCGGTGTGTCGGCGCCCTGCGCGGAAAGCGATTGCACCACAGCGGCGGGAAAGCGCGCGTTCATGGCGTGGGTGGCCGGTGCGTGCACGGTATCAGGCCGCGACCCGTATCCGCAATGCGCTCCGGCCGGGGAGGGATTCGCGGCGGGCGATGCCTTGGGCCACCGCGTGCGCCGAGGCCAGACCGTCCTCGTGGAATCCGCAACCCAGCCACGCCCCGGCGTACCATGTATGTCGCCCTCCCTGCAGCTGCGCGATGCCGCCCTGGGCCGTCAGCGCCGCGCTGTCCAGCAGCGGATGCGAATACTCGAACTCCTGCAGCACGCGCGCGGGATCCGGTTCGATCGGCGGGTTCAGCGTGACGATCACCGGCGTCGTGCACGGCAGCGGCTGGAGCAGGTTGATGAGATAGGAGACAGCCACCGGGCGCCGGCCGGAAGCATCGTCGGCGGCCAGGTAATTCCAGGCCGACCATGCGCGCCGCGCGCGCGGAAGCAGCGCGATATCCGTATGCAGGACGACCCGGTTGGGCTGGTATCGGACCGCCGACAGCAGGCGCTGTTCGCTATGCGACGGGTCGGCGAGCACGGCCAGCATGGAATCGCTGTGGCCTGCGAGCACGACCTCGTCGAAGGCTTCGCCGGCCCGGGCCGCGGTGTCGAGCACGACGCCGCTCCTGGTGCGCACGACCCGGCGCACGGGCGTGCCGACACGCACGTCCGGGAGCTGCGCCGCGATTCTGTCCACGTAGGTGCGCCCGCCACCCTGCACGGTGCGCCAGCGGGGGCGGTCGGTGATCTGCAGCAATCCGTGATTGCGGCAGAAGCGCACGAAGGTCGGCAATGGAAAATCGAGGATGTCCTTTCTGGGCGCGGACCAGATCGCGGCCGCCATCGGCAGCAGGTACCAGTCGCGGAATGCAATTGAATAGTTCTCGCCATCGAGGTACTCGCCGAGCGTGATGGACCACTGGCGGTTGCCGTCGTCCATCGTCCTGGCCTTGCGGTTGAAGCGCGCGATGTCGGCGAGCATTCGCCAGAACACGGGGCGCAGCGCGTTGCGGGGTTGTGCGAACAGCGAACGCAGATCGGTCCCCGCCCATTCCAGCCGGTCCCGGTCGACCCGGCACGAGAACGACATTGCACTGGCCACGCTGGCCACGCCGAGTTCGTCGAACAGCGCGATGAGCTTCGGATAGGTGCGGTCGTTGAACACGAGGAACCCGGTGTCCACAGGAAACGTCCGCCCCTCGAGGGTGACGTCCACGGTGGCCGTATGGCCGCCTAAGCGGGCATCGGCCTCGAACAGTGTGACCGCGTGCCCCTGCTTCGTCAGCAGCCACGCCGTACCAAGGCCGGCGATGCCGGCGCCCACGATCGCGATTCGCACTTCTTCTCCGTTTTTCGAGCCCGGTGTGGCGTCGACCGGTCAGTCGAGCAATGCGGCTCCGACGCCTTCCACCTCTGCATACGCGGAATGGTTGTGGATGGATTCGAAATTTTCGCTGGCCACGGCGAAGCGCCCCACGCGGGGGTCGCGTTTCATCCGCAACGCTATGTCGCGCACGAGGTCCTCGACGAATTTGGGGTTGTCGTACGCGCGTTCGGTGACCCACTTCTCGTCGGGACGCTTGAGGAGGCCGAACACTTCGCAGGAAGCCTCTGCCTCGGCGACGAGGGCGAGTTCCTCCAGCGAGAGATCGCCGACGACATCCGCGGTGATCGTAATGTGGGAGCGCTGGTTGTGCGCGCCGTAGTCGGCGATCTTCTTGGAGCACGGGCACAGGCTCGTCACCGGCGCAGTCAGCGCCAGCGTGATCCGGGCGCGGCCGTCGGCTCCCGTTTCCACGGTCATTCGCGCCTGGTAATCGAGCAGGCTCTCCACGCCGGAAACGGGTGCCGATTTGCGGATGAAATACGGAAAGGACATCTCGATCCGTCCGGTGACGGCGCCCAGCCGCTCCAGCATTTGCGCGTGCAGGCGATGCAGGCCGCGGATGTCGAGTGGCGCGCCTGTCAGTTCGAGGATTTCCACGAAACGGGACATGTGCGTCCCTTTGACGTCGTGCGCGAGGCCGACGTACATGGCGAACTCCGCGACGGTGTGCTGCACTTCTCCCGTCGCGGTACGCAACGCGATCGGGTAGCGCAACCCCTTGATGCCGACCTTCTGGATCGGCGTGCATCTTAGGTCCGGCAAGGATTGCGTATCGGGGAGTACAAGCTGTTCGGGAGCGTTCAAGGGGGACTCCTGGCGGCATTCGTTCCCGCGCGCTCGAACCGGCCCGCGGGTGACGCTTTCAGACTGTGCAATCTGAGTGAAAACCGAGCTGAAACCAAAACCGGACCTGGCGGAAAACGACGGGACGAAGCAGCGTTGCCGCGACGCGCAAGCCGTTATCTTCGTCCGCCCGATGCGCGATTCAACCCTTCGCGGTGCCGGGCCTTTCGGCCAGAAGCCGCTCGATCAATGCCGTGAGTTCCGGGTTGTCCGGCGCCGTGGCACTGGCAAACGTCGCCACGGGTTTGCCGCTGCGGTCGACGACGAACTTGTAGAAATTCCATTGTGGCTTCTTGCCGGTCTGGCTGGCCAGCGCCGCGTACAGCGGATTGGCGGACAGGTGCGCGACGCTCGACTTCTCGAACTGCGGGAAGTCGACGCCATAGGTCGTGCGGCAGAATTCGGCGACTTGCCGGTTGCTGCCCGGCTCCTGGCTGAAGTCGTTGGAAGGAAACCCCACGATGACCAGCCCGCGGTCCTTGTACTTGCGGTACATCGCCTCCAGGCCTTCATATTGGTGCGTGTAGCCGCAGTAGCTGGCCGTGTTGACGATGAGCAGCACCTTGCCCTGGAACTGACACAGCGATTGCGGCTGCCCGGTCTGCAGCCGGTTGAACGTGTGCTGCAGCAGGGCCGGACATGCCGGGTCGACGGCGGGCGGATCGGCTGCGCGTACGTAGGCCGACATCCCGATCGCCGCCAGCAGGGCGAACATGGCGAGACCCTGCCGGCCGCGGACGCGCAAGCTGGGCGCGCGTTGTGCCAGCGCCCGTCCTGGATCGGCTGGCGATATCAAGGTGGACATTTTTCGTCGATTTCCGTGGTTGTCTTGGACAAATACCGATTTCGCCGCTACAATAGTCGGCAAATCCGCTAATGTCAATGCTTCGTCCAAGACAAGATGAACAAGCCCGTGGAATCATCGATCACCCTCAATATCAGCGGCGTGGAGCGCGAAACAGGCCTGTCCAAGGACGTGCTGCGCATGTGGGAGCGCCGCTACGGCTTCCCCAAACCGCGTCGCGACGAAAACGGCGAGCGCCAATATACGGCCGTCGACATCGGCAAGCTCCGCGCGGTCAAGCGCCTGATGGACGTGGGCCTGCGACCGGGGAAGATCATGACGCTGTCGATCGCGGAGCTGAACGCGATGGCCGATGCGCGGACTCCGCCCCGCCGCGACGGGATGGCCCCCGCGCTCGAACGCGACGTGCTCACGATGCTGAAAAGTCACGACGCCACGTCGCTGCAGCACACGCTGGCCAACATGCTGATGCGGCAGGGGCTGCAGAAGTTCGTCCTGGAAACCATCACGCCGCTCAACCAGGCGGTCGGGGACGCATGGATGCAGGGCGAACTGCAGATCTTCGAGGAACACCTGTACACGGAGCAGCTGCAGGTGGCGCTGCGCACGGCGATCAACGCGTTCCCCCGGCAAACGGGCACGCCGAGGGTACTGCTCACGACCTTCCCGAGCGAACAGCACGGCCTCGGCCTGCTGATGGTCGAGGCGATGATGGTTCCCGAGGGCGTCCAATGCATTTCCCTGGGACCGCAGACGCCGCTGGAGGACATTCGCCGCGCCGCGGTCGCGCACAAGGTGCACATCGTCGCCCTCAGCTTTTCCGCTGCATTCCCCGTGCGCCAGGCGAGCGACGGCCTCGCGACACTGCGGCGTCAGCTTCCGGCATCGGCCTCGCTCTGGGCGGGGGGCGAGATGACGCGACGGGTGCGCAAGACGATGCCGGGCATCATGCTCATCCCGGATCTGGCGTCGATCATCAATGCGCTGCGCAGCTGGCGCGCGCACTGGGTTCCCCAGCCTGCCTGAACATTCGAGCGGGTCGCGTTGGCAACCTGCTCGAACGCGTCGCTTTCAGGCGCCGTCGCGATCGCCCCCTGACCGCTCCCGCCGTCCCGCAGCGCGCCCGATGACGAAGACCCGTCGCAAGGTAGAATGGCAGGGTCCGCGGCAGGGAGCCCACGTATGCTTTACCCCCAACTGTTCAAGGCCTTCGAATCGGTGCGCTGGGACCTGGCCCACGACGTGCCATGGGCCAATTACGACGGCGCCCGGCTGTCCGACGAGCAGGCGCGGACGATCAAGATGAATGCCATCACCGAATGGTCGGCGCTCCCGGCCACGGAAATGTTCCTGCGCGACAATCGCCAGGACAGCGATTTCTGCGCGTTCATGTCGATCTGGTTCTTCGAGGAACAGAAGCACGCGCTGGTGCTGATGGAATACCTGCGCCGCTTCCGGCCGGAATTCGTGCCGACCGAGGCCGAGCTCCACGCGGTGCGTTTCGAATTCGACCCGGCCCCGGCCGACGAGACGCTGATGCTGCATTTCTGCGGCGAGATCCGCCTGAACCACTGGTACCGGTGCGCCGCGGAATGGCATACGGAACCGGTGATCAAGAAGATCTACGAACTTATTTCGAGGGACGAGGCCCGACACGGCGGCGCGTACCTTCGCTTCATGAAACGCGCGATCGAACGGGGCGGCGCCGAGGTCAAGCGCTCCTTCGCGAAGATCGGCGTGCTGATGGCAAGCTCGTCGCGCACCAGAAAGCCGCTGCATCCGACCAACCTGCATGTGAACAGCGACCTGTTTCCGCTCGACACCGTGCAGAGCCGGCTGCCCGATCCCACGTGGCTCGAACGCTGGCTCGACGAGCAAATCCGCTTCGACGCCGGGTGGGAGAAGCGCGTGGTCGCGATGATCCTCAAGAACCTTTCGTCGCTGTTCGGCGAACGGTTCGAATCGGTGCAGCAATTGAATCGCTTCCGCAAGACGCTCGCGCCGACGCCGGCCTGACCGAGCAGGCGGCAGCCGCCCTGCTGCGGCGCCCATACTTCCCGGCATGTGGACCGCGATTCTCCTCGCAGCGATGGTCGCCGGCGGCACCGCGGCGTACGGCGCGTGGGCGTATTGCGCGGTCGCCGATGGCGCGCGGTTGTGGCCGTTCGTCGTCGGGATTCCGTTGGCCTACCTCGCCTTCCCGCTGCTGCTCACGAGTTTCTGGTTCGCGGTCGCATGGTGGTTTCGCGCGGAGCGTCCCGACGATCTCCACCTCGCGCTCTGGCCGCGGATCGCGATGTTCGGCCGCGAATTCCTGGCACTCGCCCGCTCGATTCCGCGCATGATCCTGTATCGGTGGCTGATGCCGGACCCCGATCCCGCGCCCGCACGATTGCCGGTCCTGCTCCTGCATGGCGTCGGTTGCAACGCGGGCGTATGGAGCGGATTTCGCCGCCATCTCGAGAGGTGCGGAATCGGCCCCGTGTACGCGCTCTCCTACGGGCCGCCGCTGGCGTCGATCGAACACTTCGCGGATCAGGTTGCCGACAGGATTGCCGACATCGACGCCGCCACCGGCGCCGCGCAGGTCGTCCTGGTCGGCCACAGCATGGGTGGGCTGGTTGCCCGCGCCTACCTGCGTCAATACGGAGGCGCAAGAGTTCGCCGGCTCATCACCATCGGCACGCCTCACTACGGCAGCATGCACGCCTGGCTGATGGCAGGAGCGTCACTCACACAGATGCGCCCGGCGAACGCGTGGCTGTCGGCGCTCAATGGCAATGCCGACGGCGCGGATGGCGTTCCGGTGGCGTCGATCTGGTCGTGGCACGACTCGATGGTCACGCCACAGACATCATCGCGCATTGCCTGGGGCGAGAACATCGTCCTGACCGGGATCGCGCACAACGCGCTGCTGGACGATCCCGTGGTCTGGGAGAAGGTGGTGGCGCAGATCGACCGCGCTGCTACCAGTGGATCCCCTGCGTGAGCTGGGCGAACGCGATCTGCTCCGGGGAGAGTTCCTGCCTGACGGCCTCCTCGCCCTTCTTGCCCTGCGCGGCGGCCGAATCGGGGAACATGTTGAACGCGGTGTTGAGCAGTATCTGGGTCAGGCGCGGCGCGGCGGCATGCGAAATGGCGCCAAAGATGCCGAGGCGCGTCGCGATGCGCACCGAACGGTAGACGATTGCCTCGACGACCAGGTCCGCGGCCTGTTCCGGCGACAGCGTGGGCACGTTCTCGTACATCTTCGTCGGCGCGATCATCGGCGTGCGCACCAGCGGCATGTTGATGGTCGTGAAGTGGACGCCCTTGTCGAGAAATTCCGACGAGGCGCAGGCCGCGAACGAGTCCAGCGCGGCTTTCGACGCGACATAGGCCGAGAACCGCGGTGCGTTGGACAGCACGCCGATGGACGAGATGTTGATGATGTGCCCGTGCCGCTGCGCGATCATGCTGGGCAGGAAGCCCATGATGAGCCGCAAGGCGCCGAAATAGTTGAGCTGCATCGTCCGTTCGAAATCGTGGAAACGGTCGAACGAATTGATCACTCCGCGGCGGATCGAGCGGCCGGCGTTGTTGACGAGGAAGTCACACCCGCCGTGTTCCTTCAGCACGCGCGCGACCAGCGCGTCGCATGACTTGAGGTCGGAGACATCGGCGGTGTACATCCAGCAGCGGCCGCCGGCATCGTCGATTTCCTTCTTCGTCTCCACCAGCTTCTCCTCGCCGCGCGCTACCAGGATCACCTTGGCGCCCGCTGCGGCCATCTTGACGGCCGTGGCGCGGCCGATACCGGACGACGCGCCGGTGATGACGATGACCTTGTCCTTGACCCTGCCGCTGAGCGTGTGGTCGACGAACAGGTCCGGGTCGAGATTGCGCTCCCAGTAATCCCATAGCTTCGGCGCGTAGGATTCAAGCGCGGGCACACTGATGCCGGACCCCTTCAGCGCCTTGACCGTTTCGCGGTTGTCGTAACGGGTCGGCCAATTGATGAACTGGAACACGTCCTTCGGGATGCCGAAGTCGTGCAGCACGGCGCGCACCATCCGCTTCACCGGCGACAGCGATCCGATCCCGTAGAGAATCGGTGCCGGGATGAAACCGAACATCCGGGCATTCAACCGCATGGTCATCTGCGGGGCGTGTCCGGACTTCGCGAAAATATTGAGCACTTCACCGATCCGGTATGGCTCAGGATCGGTCAGGTGAAAACACCTGCCGTCCAGGCCCTTCTTGTGCGCGAGGTAATCCAGCGCGTCGGCGACGTAGTCGACCGGGACAATGTTCAGGCGGCCGCCCTCGATACCGATCATGGGCATCCATGGCGGCAGCATGTTGCGCATCTTCTGCAGGAACTTGAAGAAATAATACGGCCCGTCGATCTTGTCGATGTAACCGCTCTTCGAATCGCCGACGACAAAACCGGGACGGAAAATGCGGAATGGCCGCTTGCACTCGTTGCGCACGACCGCTTCCGAATCGTGCTTGGTCTTGAAGTAGGGATGGTCGAGATCCTCGGCCTCGTCGAACATGTCCTCGCGGAACACGCCTTCATAGAGTCCCGCCGCGGCGATGGAACTCACGTGATCGAAACAGCCCACCGCAATGCTTTGCGCAAATTGCACCGCGTGGCGGGTTCCGTCGACGTTGGCAACCTGCTGCGCCTCCGCGCTCGCCTTGAGATCGTAGATTGCCGCCAGGTGGAAGAAGTGCTCGACCTTGCCCTTCAGCTTTTTCACGTCGGCGGCGGCCACGCCAAGGTTCTTCTTCGCCAGATCGCCGATGACCGGGATGATGTCCCTGTCGGTCGCGCCCCATTCGGAACGCAGCGCGTCCAGTTTCCCGAGCGACCCCTTGCGCACCAGCACGTAGATCGGTTTGCCGCGCCGCAACAGGTTGCGGACCAGGAACTGTCCGATGAAGCCGGTCGCGCCGGTGACAAAATAGGCCATCATTTCCTCCTTGCGTTCTGGTCTTGACGGGCACCATGCATGTAGCGCCCTCCGCCGAGCGGCGATTGTACCCCCGGGGTCGCGGGGCACACCTGATCGCGCCGCATCGACGTCTGGGTGAGACCTCCCCTTCCACGGCCCGGCGAGGCCTCTCTTTCCACGGCCCGGCGAGGCCTCTCTTTCCACGGCCCGGCTAAGCCTGCTGTTTAGTATGATTGCTCTAGCCCAGGCCGCCTAGAATGAATCAATGCCGAGCGTACGCCGCCGTGGACGGTATGAACAATGGGAGGAGCCACGATGTTGAAACAAGCAAAGGCCGGGTTGGCCGGCAAGCAGTCCGGCGAAGCCAAGGATGTCTCGCAGGCGGTTCTTGATTCGTCGCGGCAGATCTGGCTCGCGGGATTGGGGGCTTTTGCGCGTGCGCAGGCCGAAGGAACCAAGGTGTTCGAGACGCTGGTGAAGCAGGGCGAGTCGCTGGAGTCGAAGACGCGCAAGGCTGCATCCGATACCGCGGCCTTGGCGCGTGGTGCCGCGACGGCCAAGGTCAAGGAAGTGCAGAAGGGCGTCGGTGGTACGTGGGACAAGCTCGAGCAGGTGTTCGAACGCCGGGTGGAGCGCGCCCTGTCCAAGCTGGGTGTCTACACGCAGAACGATGTCGAGCGGCTGGCCCAGCGCGTGGATGTGCTGTCCGAGGCCGTCAATGAACTCATCAAGGCAACCGGCGTGAAACCGAAGCGTCATCCGGCGCCGCAGGCACCCGCCGTGAAGCGCAAGGTCAAGGGCGCAGTGACTTCCGCCGCCGGTGCGATGCCGAGCGCATCGAGGACCGCCAAGAAGGCCGTGCGGAGTGCGAAGAAGACGGTGCGCAGCGGAACCCGGGCGTCACCCAAGTAGCGCAACCGGATTGAGGACAAGGCCCGCCAGATCCTGGTGGGCCATTTTGGCGACGTTCGAACCGTTCAGTCCCGATTGAGCTTGTCGACCTGCTTCACGTAATTGGTCATCGCCTCGTCCTTGCTGGTCCCCTTGAGCTTGGCCCACGCGTCGAACTTGGCGCCGCCGACGAAATCGAAGCCGCCAGGGCGGTCTCCCTGGACGTCGCCTTCGGTGGCTTGCTTGTAGTACGAGTACAGCTTGAGCAAGGTCGCATTGTCGGGCTTCTTCTTCGTTTTCTTGGCCGCTGCCGCGGCTGCCTCGAAGCGTACCTTCAGGTCGTCCTTTTTGGGCGCGGTGGCCATCGGCTTCCTCCGTCTATGCTGATTTGACGTCTTCGTGCTACTTTAGCGCGAACGCGAAGGCGCACGCAACGCCAGGCTCCTGCTTCCCCTCCACGTCGATCATGGCCTCCCAACCAAGAAGCGCCAAACGCGAAAAGATGTCCGCGGTCGACACCGCGTGGCTGCGCATGGACCGTCCGCACAACCTGATGATGATCAGCGGAGTGCTCATGTTCCGCGAAAGAATTTCGCTCCGACGCTTGCGGAAGGTGATCACCGAACGCTTTCTGGTCTTCAGGCGCTTTGCCCAGCGACCTGTCGAGACGGCGACCGGCGCGTACTGGGAGACCGATCCGGATTTCGACCTGGAACAGCACGTCGTCCGCGAGGCGCTGCCCGGTCGCGCCGGCCGTCACGAATTGCAGACGTTCATTTCGCGGCTGGCCTGCACGCCACTCGACCCTTCGCGGCCGATGTGGCAGTTCCATCTCATCGACAACTACGAAGGCGGAAGTGCGCTGGTGATGCGGATGCACCACAGTTACGCCGATGGCATCGCGCTCGTCCGCGTCATGCTGTCGATGACGGACGCGACCGCGCATGGACCGCCGGCGATGCCGTTCGAGCCGCAGCCGCGCCGGCGCCGCAATGCCGATGACCCGCTCGGCCATTTGCTTTCGCCACTGTCGGGCGTCATGAGCACGGCGAAACTGCTCGGTGCGACGCTGCTCGAACAAGGCGCTGCGATCTGGGACGATCCGGCGAAGGCGGTTGCTCTCGCCGGCCAGGGCACGGCCATCACCGCCGAGCTCACGAAGCTCGCGCTTATGCCTCAGGACTCGCCGACGCGCTTCAAGGGCCAGCCGTCGATCGGCAAGCGGGTCGCCTGGGCGGATCCGCTGCCGTTATGGGAAGTGAAGGCCATCGGCAAGGCGCTCGGCGCGTCTGTGAACGATGTCCTGTTGTCGTGCGTCGCCGGTGCGTTGCGCGGCTACCTAGCGGAAAAGGGAGACGCCGTCGCGGGCGTGATGGTGCGCGCACTGGTGCCCATCAACCTGCGTCCGATCGAGAAGGCGTACAAGCTCGGCAACCGGTTCGGCGTCCTGTTCCTCGAGTTGCCGATCGGCATCGAAAACCCGATCGAGCGGCTGTATGCCGTGCGCGCGAACATGGCGGCGCTGAAAGGCAGTTTTCAGCCGCTGCTCACCCTCGGATTGCTGACGGCGGCCGGCGCCGCGCCGAAGATGCTGCAGGACCAGCTGGTGACGGTTCTTGCGCGCAATGCCACGGCGGTGATGACCAATGTCCCGGGTCCGCAGCAGCCTTTGTACATGGCCGGCGGGAAGATCGAGCGGTTCCTGTTCTGGGTTCCCCAATCCGGCAATATCGGCATGGGAGTTTCGATCCTTTCCTACAACGACGAAGTGCAGTTCGGCCTCATCACCGACCGCGGACTTTGCCCCGATCCGGAACGGGTGATCGCACGCTTTCAGCCGGAATTCGAGAAGCTCACGTTGACGACCCTCATGGCGGACTGGCCGCGGGACGGTGATCTCGATCCGGAAGCGGCCGCGGCCGCCATCCTTGCGTGATCGCGTGCCCGACATTCAAGGCCAGGCGGGATAAGTGTTTGGCGCCGCGAAGGCTTCCTTCAGGTACGGGTTGAGCGGCACAGTCAGGTCCCGGGTGTTGAACCACCTGGCGTAAATGCGGCGGATTTCCCCGGACTGGAAAAGTTCGATCAGCGTGCGGTTCACGAGTTTCTCGAACTGCGGCTCATCGCGACGCATCATGATGGCGTAGGGTTCCACCGACAGGTACTTGCCCACCACGGCGAAGTCGTCCGGCTTCTTCGCCGTCGAGATGAGGCCGTAGAGGAGCACGTCGTCCATGGCAAAGGCGATGGCACGGCCTTCGTCGACGGCCTGGAACGATTCGCCGTGGTCCCGGGCTTCGATGAGGGTGATCTTCAGGACGCGCTCGTCGTTCATCGCCTTGACGATCTTCTCGCTGGTTGTGCCGACGGTCACGACCACGGTCTTGCCGCGCAGGTCCTCGATGGAATTCACGTTCGAGGATTTTTTCGCCAGCATCCTGATGCCCGCAACGAAGGTGGTATAGGCGAACGTCACCTGTTGCTGCCGGTCGCGCGTGTTGGTCGTCGAGCCGCATTCGAGGTCGATCCGGCCTTCGACCAGCGCCGGGATCCGGTTGGCGGAACTGACCGGCAGGTATTTCACCTCCAGCCGCGGCAGTTTGAGCTCTGCCTTGATGGCCTCGGCCACGCGCAGGCAGAGGTCCACGGAATAGCCCTGCGGCCGCTTCTCCGCATCGATGAAGGAAAACGGCACGCTGGTTTCGCGCACGCCCAGCGTGATGACGCCGGTGTCGCGGATGCGCCGCAGCGTGTCGATCCGGTCCGCCGGCGCGGACGCAGCCGTGGGCGATGCCGCGGCGGGTTCCTTCGCGGCGGCCTGGCCCTTGTCCTGTGCCGCGGCGTTCGCGGAACAGAACAGCAGCAACATCAGCGCAGCCGCGATGCCTGGTGCTCCGCGATGCTGCATCCGCATGCGTCGGTCCGCCCCCGGCAGGAAACGGTCCCTATTCCAGCTCGGCCTGCGCAACGCCGACGTCCAGTCTTTCCATGGCATCCATCGGCTTGGTCGCCGCTGCCTCTTCATAGAGGGCGGTGGCGTCGTCGATCCTGCTCTTGCCGAACAGCAGGATCAGGCCGTTCGCGTATTCGATACGCGTGATCGCGGATTCGGGATTGAGCTTGACCGCCTTCTCGAAATGCTCGACCGCGGCATCTTTTTTTGCGCCGTAGGTCATGCCGGCCACGAGCCCACCCACCTTGTTGATCACCTCCGCCTGGTAGGAACCATACGCGGTGTGCGCATCGGCATGCCTGGCATCGAGCTTCAGCGCGGCGAGCAGCGCATCCTTGATCTTGCCGCCAAAGCCCTGCGCCAGCGCCTTGGCTACCGAGATGCCCTGACCGTAACGGCCCAGTGCAAAGGCATAAAGGTAATGCGCGTTCGCGTCCTTCGGCGCCTTGCCGCGGCGCTCGTCGGCCCAGGCGGCGGCCTCGTCGAACAACGCGAGCTTGGCCTTGTCGGCTTTCTCGAGATAGTGGGCGTATACGGTCTGCGCCTTGACCGCGGCGTTGATTCCCGGTCCGCCGGCGGCGAGGCCGGTATCGACCGCCTGCGCGAATTCGCCGGCATGAAAATGGCGCCAAGCTTCGAGGACATCGGCATCCTTGGGGAACGGCTCGCAGTCCCCGCGGTGCAGGCGCGCCCAGTGCTTCTTCAGGCCGGCCGCATCATAGGCATAGGCCTTGTCCGCGTGCGGGAATTTCGTCCATTTCTTCGCCATTGCAGCCTCCGTCGATCCGATCTCACAGATAGTCCTCGCCCAGCCGCTCGATCAGCGCTCGTCCGTCACCCACCAGGAAAGGCGCAATGAGCGCCAGCACCTGATAGGCCGCGCGATCGAGGCTGACGGCGGCATCATCGGCGTCGACCGCGTCACCGCCGTGGTGCGCACCGATCCGCTGGAATGACATCCAGTAGGTGGATACCAGCGTCACGTTGGACGCGAGGGAGGCGATCTCGCGCTCGGTCGCGTGCATCTCCCCCGCAGCCACCAACCCGCGGCACAACTCTATCACGGTGATTTCGCCCCGGTGCGTGAGGTGCGCGAAGCGCGACGCGATTTTCCGGTTGCGGGACGTGATCTCGTCCAGATCACGATAGAAGAAGCGGTATTCGCGCATGCGCTCGAACAACAGGTGCAGGAGCAGCCAGAGATCCTCCACGCCGGCGGCGCGACCGTCCGGCAGCGCCAGCAGCGGCGTGATTTCGCCTTCGAGCGCGTCGTACAGCGCGCCGATGATGTCGTCCTTGTTGCGAAAGTGGTAGTACAGGTTGCCCGGGCTGATGTTCATCTCGTCGGCGATGTCCGCCGTCGTGATGTGGGGTTCGCCGAAGCGGTTGAAGAGCGCAAGGCTGGTCTCGAGGATCCGCTGCGGCGTGCGGCGCGGCCGCTTCCTCTCCGGCATGGGTGACCAGGTCGCCGCGGCCGGGTTTGCTAGTTTGCGCCGGCGAGCCAGCGTTCGAGATGGCCGAGCGTGTGGCGCAGATCGCGCGCCGTCCGGCGGACGTCGCCACGCGTTTGCGCGTGCAACGGACGCGGATCGGTCAGCGCATCGGCGACGCCGCGCGTAGCGTCCTGGAGGCGGTCCATGCGCAGCGTGATGCCGTGGCGCGACAGCGTGGGAGTGAGTGCGTCGGCGCGCGCCATGAGGTTCGAGCGCGTCCTCTCGAACGCGAGCGCGCACAGCCGTTTGCGCTGACCATAGCTGAAGATGTTCGCGAAGAACATGTCGGCGTCCTCCGGGCCGGGCTCGAAGAGCATGATGGCGGCGTCGGGATACTGGCGCTCATACTTCTCCATGCCCACTTTCATCCGCGAATGGATGATTGCGCGAAAGGTCTGGCCCAATACCAGCGGCAACCCGCCCTGGTTCAGCTTGCGCTTGGAGAGCCCGCCCCGATGCGCGGTAGAACTGGCGTCGAAGGGGACGAGCGGATTGACGCAGAAGAGCAGCGAAATGCCTTCGTCCAGCGCAACCGACGCATGCAGCGTCTTGTTGAGCGCACCGTCGACGTAGTGTTCGCCGTCGATGGCAACCGGGGGGAAGAGACCGGGCAGCGCGCTCGACGCCTCGATCGCGCGCGAGATCGGCACGTGGTCATGACCCGGCGCGCCAAAAGTCACGGATGCACCGGTGTCGAGGTTGGTGGCCACGAGGAACAGCTTGCGCCCGAGCTTCCGGAAGTCATTGGTGCGGCCGGGTGCGGCGAACAGGCCGGCCAGGAAGGCGTCGATCGCGCGATTGTCGAAGATGCCGGTGGGCACCGCCTGCGCGAGCGTTGCGAACGATTCCATGATGCCGCGGTGAAAGGGGTCGCGCAGATACTGCAGCGACGCGCGCAGCGCTAGAGCGGGAAGCTTGCCCAAGCGGCTGCCGAATTCGCCGAACGCCGGCCGCAGGAAGATTTCCGGTTTAAGCGCCGCGTCGGCGCCATCGGCGATGAACAGCCGGTACATCTGCGCCGGCGAAATGCCGTTGGCCAGCGCCGCGGCCACGAAGCCGCCGGACGAGACGCCCACGTAGGCGTCGAGTCGATTCAGTTCGAGGCCGTCGAGGGAATCCGCCAGCGCAAGCAGCGCGCCGACCTCGTAGATGCCGCCCAGCGGACCGCCGCCTGCAAGCGCCAGACCCATCTTCATCGGCGCTTCGGCCGTCGGGCCTCCCGGCTTGGCAGCAACACGAGCCGACGGGCTGGAAGATGCGTGGGAAGTTGCGCGGGCGCGTGGGCGCCCGCGCGTCCGGGACGGCGCGAGCCGCCCGGATACCTTCTTGTCCGGCATGGTTCTCCTCATCCGTGTCGTGCGGGCCGCATCTGACGGCGGCCCGTGCACGCACAATGGTAGCGGAGATTTACCTCTTCGTGGCGGCCCGGCCGGCGCGCTTCGCGCGCTTCACGGTCTTTGTCGCACGGGTCTTCAGCGTGCGCTTGGTCCTGGCGACCGTCTTCTTCGCGGCCCGCTTGGTCTTGACCGTCGACGATGACTTCAGCATCGCGGGCAGCGTGACCTTCGGCAGCGAGCGCGGAATCTTCTTTTGCGCCAGCGTGACAGCCGTGTCGGCGAGCTGCCTGACCGTCGCTTCGACGGTCGATCGAGTCTGCCTCCACACCGCGTTGGCGCGCGTGAACGAGCCTTCCAAGCCCTCGCCAACCATGCGAATGGCCTTCGATTCGACGGCGGTGCCTTCCTTCACGAGCGTGCGGAGCACATTGCCGGCCTCGGCTTGCGCCCACTCGCGCGAGACGACGGCCACGCCCAAGCTCGCGAGCCACACCTGGCGCGAAGCGGCAAGGACGGCGTCGCCGTAGGGAGTGGCGCGGTTCTGGATGATGGTACGCATGGTGAATCTCCTTGTGAGCATCAATGAAGCAGGATGAACGCGAGGCCTGACATCCGGTCCCCGGACGTTCAAACTAGATGTTCACGTTACGCGATTCGCCTAGAGCAATCACACTAATCGCGGACGGGATGCAAGCTCTGCGACGAATTGGATCAGTGCGGCGGCGCCAGTTCCTGCGCGAGCCCCGTCGCGAGCCGCGCGACGATGCCATAGATCGACAGCTGCGGATTGGCGCCGATCGAAGTCGGAAACAGCGAGCCGTCGAAGACATACAGATTTTCCAGTTGGTGGTGACGGCCGTTGGCTGCGACCACCGCGCGCGACGGGTCGGGTCCGAGAGGCGCGCCTCCCATCACGTGCGCGGACACGACGGGCGTGACCAAAGGCCGCAGCGTGAAGCCATCGATTGCTGTGCGGGCTTCCGCGAAACTGTTGAAGGCCGCTCCGTCGGCATGGACCGGCATCACGGTTTGCGCGCCGGCGGCAAACTGAATTTCGGCCATCGAGCGCAATGCGCGCCGCGCGCCGTCCCAAAACAATGGCAGCAGAGGGTAGTCGAGTTGCGGCGTGCCGTCGTCGCGCAGGCGCACGGTACCGCCCTGGCTTTCCGGATGGAAGCCGTCCCGCAAGAGCGCGATCAGCACCTGCATCCGCGGGAAGTCCTGCATCCATCGGGCGTGCGCGACACCGTCGTCGGGAAGCGTGATGGCGGTCAGGACCGGATGCAGCGGCGGCGCCTCGAGCTTGTAGCCGAGTGGACCATCGATCGGCTGCGTGCCGAGGAAGTGGTCGGAATAGACGGTCTGCGGAGCGCCCGCGTAGCCGTCGACGCGATCGGGCATGAGCGCGGCTGACACCACGGCCGGATGCAGGAAGGTGCGTTTGCCGAGGATGCCGTGGGGATCGGGCACGCCACTGCGCATGAGAAGCGCCGGCGTGCCGATCGCGCCGGCCGCCGAGACGAACGCCCTGGCGCGAATGCGCACGCTGCGCGGTGTCGGCGCAACGCCACGCGCGTCCATGGCGTGGCCTTCGAGCGCCGTCACGCGACCGTCCTTCAGCACGAGGTTGCGCACGCGCACGCGGGTGACCAGCGTGGCGCCCTTCGCCAAGGCCCCGGGAATCGTCGTGACCAGCATCGACTGCTTGGCGTTGGTGGGGCAGCCCATGCCGCAGTAGCCCAGGTTCCAGCAACCTCTGACGTTGCGACGGATCGCCGCCGCGGCGATGCCGATTTTTTTTGCGCCGCGCGCGAGCGCCTCGTTGTTCGCGTTCGGCGCGACCTCCCAGGGACCGATGGACAGCCGCGCCTCCATCCGCGCAAACCAGGGGGCTAGGTCTTCCACGGTGAACCCGGCAAGTCCGAATTCGCGTTGCCAGAAGTCCAGCGTGGCCGGCGGCGTGCGGAAGGAACTGGTCCAGTTGACCGTCGTGCCGCCGCCGACGCAGCGGCCCTGGAGTATGTTGATCGCCTTGTCCCGCGTCTTGCGCGCTGCGGATTCCTGATACAGCTCCGGGTAGGCCTCCGCTTCAAGCATCCGGAAATCGCCCGACGTCCTGAGCGGCCCCTCTTCGAGCACGATCACCGTGAGCCCGGCCCCGGCGAGAATTTCCGCCGCGGTCCCGCCGCCGGCGCCGCTGCCCACGATCGCGACATCGGCGTCGAGCGCGAGGTCCTGCGTGAGTGCGGACGCATCGATCACCTTCCATCCCGACGCCAGGCCGGCCAGGAAGGGATCGGGGATCCCGGAGTTGCGAGCGGACGTCATGCGGGAAGTTCCGGTGGTCCCGGGTAGCCGATGCGCGACCACGACGCCGGATTGCCGTACCAGGCGGCGAAGGTGAGTTGATGCAACGCGCCGTAGGCGGAGCGCAACAGTGCCAGCGAACTGCCGCGGAGACGGTCGAGGCAGGCGCGCACATCGGCCTCGGACGCCTGGTCCCAGGGTTCGCTCACGCGGGCAATCGCGATACGCGCGGGCGGCAGTGCCAGCAGCGCGAACAATTGCCGCAGTTCGTCCTGCGCGCTCGGCGCAAGACCCGACACGGCGACGTCGATACCCCGCACGGTTTCGGCAACGGCCGCGCGCTTCGCATCCGTTGCGACCGGCAGCGCTCCCGCCAGCAGCACGGGGACGATGGCTCGCAGTATCGCCTGCGCGTCGGCGTCAAGCACGCGAAAGGACGGGTCGCCGGGAGGCGCATGCGGACCGCGCAGCCAGTGCGCGGTCGCAAGCGCGGCGGCACCCAGCAATCCGGTGGTGATGAACGTGCGTCGGGTGATCATGCGTCGTGGCAGGGGCATGCCGGCGGGAATTGCGGGTGGAAGCCAGAGCATCCGGCGGGTGTCCCCGACATTAAACAGCGCGGGTAGAGGAATCAATCTAAAGTCGGAGGTTCATGTCGGAACCACGAGCGACGATCCCCCGAATTGGGGAATAATCCAACGAAAATGCCGGCGTGCATCGGATAGACTCGAGGGGAATCGCGAGTTCCGGTCGACTTCCGAAGAGCCCGTGACAGCATTCATGGCCGAAACCGAACCAGTCCCCGGCGCATCCTTGGCGCTCGTGCGCGAACTGTCGCGCGTCCAGCGTCTCCATGCCGAACGTACCGGAAACCCGATTCTGGCGGGTTCCCTGGAGCGCGTCGCGCGCTGGCAGTCGCGGCGCCTGCGGATGACCTACGCCGACCTGTCCGCCGATCCCCGCTATGGGGCGGCCGTCGCCTTTTTCCAGAACGATCTCTACGGCCCAGGTGATTTCAGTCGCCGCGATGCCGACCTTGCCCGCGTGGTGCCGCTCATGGTGAAGGTGCTGCCGGAACGCGTGATCGCTACCGTGGCGCTGGCGGCGGAGCTGAACGCGCTCTCCCAGGAACTCGACCGGGCGCTGCTCGGCAGGCTGCCCCGTGCCGACGGGAACTTCAATGTGCTCGAGTACTGCAAGGCGTATCGCCGCGCCGGCAATTTCCCGTTGCGTCGCCGCCAGATCAAGCTGATCGTCGATATCGGGACCGCCCTCGACGCCTACGTCGGCAAGCCATTGATCCGCACGGCGCTCGCGATGATGCGGCAACCAGCGCGACTCGCGGGCATGTCCGGCCTGCAGGATTTCCTCGAGCGCGGCTTCGCCGCCTTCCGCGCCATGCACGGCGCGGACGAATTCCTGCGCACGGTCGAGACGAGGGAAAGCGAGATCATGGAAGCGATCATCGGTGGCGCGACGGATCCGTTTGCCGATCCGTTGCAATTCCGGGTTTCGTCGCAGGCCGGTGCCCCGGCGAAAAGCTAGCCCAGCAGCTTGTCGAGCTGCAGGTCGATTTCACGTTCGATGGTCGGCTTCAGCATCCCCAGCAGCAGGCCGAGTCGCACGTCGAGCTTGATCCGGTCCTTGCCCACGTGGATGCTCCCGGTGACGCCCGGGCGCTCGAATTCGATGTGCTCGCCGTGCCATTCGTATTCGAGGTCGAAGCGCTTGTTCAGATCCTTCGCCATTTTCTCCGCGACCTCGCGGGCCTTCTTGTGCGAGAGCGAATGCTTGCGGGCGATCGAAATAGTGGCCATCGGTGGCTTCCTCCCGCGGGGAGTATAAACAAAGGCGCACCACGGTGATGGATTGTCCGGAGCCAAGTTGGCACAATCCCCGGAAGACCGCATGCACCGCGGCTTTCGGAGGATAGTTGGCCGGCAACATCGCCCAGTTCTTTTCGCGGCACCTGACGCGGCCGACGCACGCGTTGTTCCGCCATCATGTCGACGGCGCGTGGCGGGATGTGACGGTCGAAGAAATCGCGGCGCTGGCCCGCCGATGGCAGGCGGCATTCCGGCGTGACGGGTTGGCGGCGGGGGACCGGGTGGCGATATGCGCCCGGAACGGCGTCAACTGGATCGCGATCGACATCGCCGCGCTGGGCATGGGCTTAGTCGTCGTCCCGCTGTACGTCGACGACAATCCCGACAGCGTCGCCTGGTGCGTCGGCAACGCCGAGGTTCGGCTTCTGGTCGTCGAGAATTCGCGCATCGCTGCGGCGCTCGCGAAATGCGCCGACGCGGGCAAGCCGTTGCCGCCGCTGGTCGTGTTGCGCCCGGACGGCGGCGAGAACGCGGCGACTCTCGCGACCTTCCTGCCGGAGGCGGCAGCGGAACTCACCGTGACCGAACTCCCGGATGATGCGCTGGCGACGATCTGCTTCACCTCCGGAACGTCGGGCCGCCCCAAGGGCGTCGTGCTGTCGCACGGCAACATCATCGCCAACGTCGGGCAATGCGGGCAGACTGGCATGGCGCGGCCCGAAGACCTGTTCCTGTCGATCCTTCCGCTGTCGCACATGTTCGAGCGCACCGGTGGTTACTACCTGCCGTTGTCGCTGGGCGCCAAGGTCGCATTTGCCCGTGGCGTCGCGCAGATCGCCGATGACCTCAAGACACAGGCGCCGACGGTGATCTTCGCAGTGCCGCGCATCTTCGACCGCTTCCGCGCGCGCATTGAAATGTCGCTGGCCAGGTCGCCGGCGAAGCGAAGGCTCTTCGACGCCTGTGTTGAGCGCGGGTTTCGCGTCGCGACCGGACGAGGCAGCGTCGTCGATCGCATGCTCGTGCCGGGATTGCGCAGGCTGGTCGGCAAGCCCGTGCTCGCGCGCCTGGGCGGCTGCCTGCGCATTGCGGTCGTTGGCGGCGCGGCGCTGGACCCGGCGCTCGCGCATACCTTCATCGGCCTGGGCCTTGCGATGCTGCAGGGGTACGGCATGACGGAAGCGTCGCCGGTGATCTCGGTGAACCGCGATGACGACAATGCGCCCGAATCCGTCGGCCCGCCGCTGCCCGGCATCGAGATTCGCCTGGGCGACGGGAACGAATTGCTGGTGCGGGGACGCAACGTGATGCTGGGCTACTGGAAGAATCCCGAGGCGACGCGGGCGATGCTCTCCGCGGACGGGTGGCTGCGCACCGGCGACATAGCCGACATCAAGGAAGGCAGGATCTGCATACGCGGCCGTGCGAAGGACATTCTCGTCATGTCCAACGGCGAGAAACTGCCGCCGCAGGATGCCGAGTTCGCAATCCTGAACGATCCGCTGTTCGAGCAGGTGATGCTGGTGGGCGAAGGCAGGCCGTATATCGTGCTGCTCGCGGTCACGCAGGAAACGGACGAGAAGACGCTGATCCGTCGCGCCAACGAGCAGCTGAAAAAGTTCCCGCGCTGGACTCGTGTGCGGCGAGTGGTGATGCAGAAGGAGTCCTGGAGCGTGGACAATGGGTTGATGACGCCGACGCTCAAGCTGAAGCGCCCGATCCTGTTGCAGAGGCTCGCAGCGCAAATCGAGGCGGCGTATGCGGAGGCGGCGGGACCCACCGACCCGCCATAAGACCCTGGGGCCCTGACGTTGGCGGCCGCGTGAGAGAATTCCCGTCATGGATGAACGCGCGCAATCCTTGGGCGAGGAAATCGCCAACAGTGCCAGCCATGGCGTTGCGCTTCTCTCGGCTGTCGTTGGGGTGCCATTCCTGATCGTGGCGTCGGTGCAGAACGGCACGGCGGTGAACATCGTCGGCGCGAGCGTATTCGCGGCAACCGTGGTGCTTCTGTACTTTGCGTCGACGCTCTACCATGCGGTGCCCCATCCGCGTGCCAAACGGCTGCTGAAGAAGCTCGATCATGGCGCCATCTACCTGCTCATTGCCGGGACTTACACGCCCTTTACGCTGGGCGTGCTTGGCGGGCCCTGGGGCTGGACGCTGTTCGCGCTGGTGTGGGCGCTCGCCATCATCGGCGTCACGCTGAAGGCGTTCGACCGCATCTCGCATCCGTTGTGGTCGACCGGTCTGTATGTCGTGATGGGCTGGCTCGTGTTGATCGCCGCCAAGCCGCTGCTGGCGAGCATCGCGCCGCCCGGGCTCATCCTGCTCGCGGCGGGCGGGCTCGCCTATACGCTGGGCGTCGCGTTCTTCACGCTCGACTCGCGCGTGCGCTACGCTCACTTCGTGTGGCATCTGTTCGTGATCGCCGGCACGACGTGCCACTTCTTTGCGGTGCTCGATTACGCGGCCTGACTGAGCAAGGGCTGCGCAAGCCAATCGCTGGCTGCCCGCCCAATTGGCCCGGCGTCTCCCGGGCTTCATCGATCGCTGAAGCCCCCTCGTGGCCGGCTGTTGACAGCAGGCCCCGTTAAAACGTAGGATTCAAACAAACGTTTAATTGACGCGTCGGCGGAGCGGGTGTTCCCGCGACGGCACGCGAAGGCGGGGGCCATGCAGGCGCCGACCGGCCGCAATGGCGGCCACGATCAGGAGGCAGGCAAATTGGACGCGACAGTGATTTCCCTCGGCGTGCCCCGCGGCACCGCAGCGACGAAGGAACGCATCCTGGATGCCGCCGAGGCGCTGTTCATGGAACACGGCTTCGAGGCGACCGGCCTGCGTTCGATAACGACCGCGGCGGGTGTCAACCTGGCCGCTGTCAACTATCACTTCGGCACCAAAGAGGAATTGTTCGAGGCCGTGCTGACGCGACGACTGGATCCGATGAACCAGGAACGCGTCGAGATCCTGGACCAGCTCGAGCGCAACACCGCGCCCGACCCGCTGTCCTGCGACCGCATCCTGATGGCGTTGTTCGTTCCGGCGCTGCGCCTTGCGCGCGATCCGGCGCGCGGGGGCAAGAACTTCCTGCGCCTGCTGGGCCGTGCCTATGCGGATCCGGCGCCGTTCATCCGGCAGTTCCTTTCCGACCAGTACGCCGAGATGATCGCGCGCTTCAAGGAGGCGTTCGCGCGCGCGCTGCCGCACCTGCCGCGCAAGGAGTTGTCCTGGCGCCTGCACTTCATCATGGGCGCACTGTCTTACACATTGGCGGGCACGGATGCGCACAAGATCATCAGCGAGTTGAGCCCCGGCGAAACGAACAACGACGAGATCCTGCTGCGCAGGCTTGCGCCGTTCCTTCTCGCAGGACTGAACGCGCCGTTACCCGACTTGACCGAAGTCACGCGCGAAGTCGACGGCGCGCTGGCGCGCAAGCGCTGAATCAGGGCCCGAAATCCGGCCAAAACGACTGGAAAACCGAGGAAACCGACCATGCTGACCGCACTCTTCGTCCTTCTCTTCCTGTTCGGCGCGCTTGCGCTCGCCTACGTCAATGCTTCCGGCCGCGTGTGGGGGCTGGCAGTGGCAGCCGCCTTGGCGGCGTCCTGGATCGTGCATGCGCTGCCGATGGCGCTGAACCTGCTGCTCACGGCCGCGTTCATCGTGTTCGCGCTGGCGCTGGCAGTCCCCGCGCTGCGGCGCAAACTGATCAGCGATGGCGTGCTCTCGGCATTCCGGAAATTGATGCCGCCGATGTCGCAGACGGAGCGCGATGCGCTCGAAGCCGGCACGGTGTGGTGGGACGGCGAACTCTTCTCCGGCCGCCCGGACTGGAAACGGTTGCTCGACGCCCCGCGGCCGACGCTGACCGACGAAGAGCAACGCTTCCTCGACAATGAAGTCGACACGCTGTGCGGCATGACCAGTGACTGGGAGACGACCAACGTCTACAAGGATCTTCCGCCGCATGTCTGGCAATACATCAAGGACAAGGGTTTCCTCGGGATGATCATCCCGAAGGAGTACGGCGGTCTCGGCTTCTCGGCGTTCGCGCATTCGGAAGTCATCACCCGCCTGTCCACGCGTTGCGGAACCGTGGCGGTGACGGTGATGGTCCCCAACTCGCTTGGGCCAGGCGAACTGCTGCTGCATTACGGGACCGAGGAACAGAAGCGCTACTACCTGCCGCGACTGGCCAAGGGGATCGAGGTGCCGTGCTTCGCGCTGACCAATCCCAGCGCCGGTTCCGACGCTGCGGCGATGCCCGATTTCGCGTTCGTCTGCTGGGGCGAGCACGAGGGCAAGAGGACGCTGGGCCTTCGCGTCACCTGGGACAAGCGCTATATCACGCTCGGCCCGGTCGCAACACTTCTCGGCCTCGCGTTTCGCGCGTTCGACCCCGAGAAGCTTCTGGGCGGCAAGGAAGACCTGGGGATAACGTGCGCGCTGATCCCGGCGGCACATCCGGGCGTGGTCATCGGCCGGCGCCACATGCCGCTCAATGCGGTATTCCAGAATGGTCCCAATTCCGGAAAGGACGTCTTCATTCCGATGGACTGGGTCATCGGCGGTCAGCCGATGCTGGGTCGCGGCTGGGGCATGTTGATGGAATGCCTTGCGGCGGGGCGCGGCATCTCGCTGCCATCGTCGAATACGGGCATGGCGATGCTCGCCGTGCGCGGGGTCGGCGGCTACGCACGCGTGCGCACGCAGTTCAAGACTGCCATAGGCAAGTTCGAGGGCATCGAGGAGCCGCTTGCGCGGATGGGCGGCAACCTCTACATGATGGACGCGACGCGTATGGTCACTGCCGGCGCGATCGATCAGGGCGAGAAGCCGGCCGTGCTGACGGCGATTGCGAAATATCACATCACCGAGCGCGCAAGGCAGGTCATCAACGACGGCATGGATGTCATCGGCGGCAAGGGCATCTGCATGGGGCCGGCGAATTTCCTGGGTGGCGCGTACATGCAGCACCCGGTCGCGATCACGGTCGAGGGCGCGAACATCCTGACACGCAGCCTCATCATCTTCGGGCAGGGCGCGATTCGCTGCCACCCGTACGTGCTGCAGGAAATCAAGGCGACGCGCGACGGCAACCCCGAACAGGCGTCGATCGCGTTCGACGCGGCGCTGTTCGGGCACCTGCGTTTCGTCATCTCGAACTTCGCGCGTACGCTGGTCATGGGCTGGACCGGATCGCATTTCGTCGCCGTTCCCGCGGAAGTCGCGCCGGACACGCGCCGCTATTACCAGCAGCTGACGCGGTTCTCGGCGGCACTGGCACTCCTCGCCGACGTTTCCATGGGCACATTGGGCGGCGCGCTGAAGCGCAAGGAAAAGCTGTCCGCGCGTCTGGGCGACATACTCTCGCTCATGTACCTGTGTTCGGCGACGCTCAAGCGCTTCGAAATGGAGGGACGGCAGGCCGCCGACGCGCCGCTGATGCACTGGGCCATCTGGGATGCGATGTTCAACGTGCAGAACGCGTTCGAAGGCGTGATCTCGAACTTCCCGAACCGCGTCATCGCGTTCGCGCTGCGGCGCATCGTCTTCCCGCTGGGCCGGCCCTATGTCGTGCCTTCCGACCGGATCGGCCAGGAGGCCGCGCGATTGCTGATCGAGCCG
>Ga0209048_10001031_pt1 | contig 29202 bp, 41 predicted proteins | sample FrelakmetCRP12CR_FD_187146 | JGI IMG/M metagenome (GOLD analysis project Ga0209048, IMG submission 187146) | Freshwater lake sediment microbial communities from the University of Notre Dame, USA, for methane emissions studies - CRP12 CR (SPAdes)... | ecosystem: Environmental > Aquatic >... | reverse complement strand
TATTGATCCATGGATGACGATTATGGCGCCGATCATGCTCTTGATTATGAGTGGCGGACGCTTTGCTTTTGGCGGAGCCAAACCAGTGCCGTATAATCCCTATAATTTAAAAAATCAAAAATGGGGCCCTACGCTGGTGGCTTTTGCCGGCCCGCTGACAAATATTTTAATTGCCGTAGTCTTCGCAATCGCGGCCAGACTAATCACTCTGCCGATGGCAGCCAAGATAGATATAATTTCCAATTTCAATGATTGGGGCGCGATTGCTCAAGTGATTTCAGGATCGGTTCCTTCAATTATGTTTGAAATCTGTGTGATGGCTATTTTCTGGAACGTCTTATTGGCCTTTTTCAACCTGATCCCGATTCCACCATTAGATGGTTCCAAGCTTTTGTTTGCTGTTTTACCCATCAAAATTGAGACGATGGCTATTCTGGAGCAATTTGGCTTTGTTATTTTACTGTTCGCAATCATATTTTTTGCCGGGCCGCTGGGATATTTTTTGAACTTTATGCTCAACCTCTTTTTGGGCATTACTATTTGACATAGGTTGAAATATCGTATATTATTATTTTGCTAGTCATCTAGCGGTTTTTTTAATATAGAACTTAAGTTTGCCTGAAAGAGTTGCAGGGGCAGATTTTTGCGTTAATCAATAATTTATAAGACAAAATGCCGACAATCAATCAATTAAAAAGAAAATCGAGAAAATCAACCGGAAAAAAGAGCAAATCACCAGCTTTTAAGCATGTTTTTAACACGCTGAAAAATAGGCCGACAAAATCAGACGGACCGTTCAAGCGGGGTGTATGTCTCAAGGTGAGTACGACAACTCCGAAGAAACCGAACTCGGCGCTCAGAAAAATTGCGAGGGTACGGCTCACTAATGGTATGGAAGTAACTGCCTACATTCCGGGCATCGGCCACAATTTACAGGAACACTCCATCGTTATGATTAGGGGCGGGAGAGTAAAAGATCTTCCGGGCGTGCGTTATCATGTTGTCCGCGGCGTTCTTGACAGCGCGGGAGTTGCTAACCGAAAACGCGGCCGCAGCAAATATGGAGCTAAGCGGGAAAAAACTAAAGAATAATAAAGAGTTAAAGATTTTATAATATTATGCCAAGACGTAAAAGAATATATAAGAAAAATATCAAAGCTGATCCAAAATATAACAATATTTTGGTGGGAAAATTTGTCGGCAACATCATGCAAGCCGGAAAAAGATCAGTCGCGGAAAAAATCATGTATGACGCTTTTGACATTATTCACGAAAGAACTAAAAAAGGCGGACTGAATATTTTCGAGCAAGCGTTGAAAAACGTTGCTCCCTTGGTTGAGTTGAAATCCAGGCGCGTAGGTGGAGCGAACTATCAAGTGCCAGTGCCCGTGTCTGGTGAAAGAAGGACAACTTTAGCGATCCGCTGGATTAAGGCCGCGGTTAGAGGAAAAAAGGGCAAGAGAATGGCTGAAAAATTAGCGGATGAATTTATGGACGCTTCAAACAAGACCGGCGGAGCGATCAAAAAAAGAGATGATGTTCACAGAATGGCCGAAGCCAACAAAGCCTTTGCACACTTCGCTTAAGCTACTACAAATTACAAATCTCTTACAAATGTACAAATAATTTTAAAGTTATTTAAATTTGTAGATTTGTAGATGATTTGTTGATTTGTAGTGAATAATTTGTTTAAGTTATACAAAATGCCACGAACCTATCCTATAGAAAAATATCGCAATATCGGAATTATTGCCCATATTGATGCCGGTAAGACGACAACTACCGAGCGTGTTTTGTTTTATACCGGAATTACCCACAAGATCGGAGAAGTGCATGAGGGCGCGGCGACGATGGACTGGATGGAACAGGAAAAAGAACGCGGCATCACGATCACTTCTGCGGCCACGACTTGTTTTTGGAAAGAGCATCAGATCAATATCATCGATACTCCGGGGCATGTGGATTTTACGGTGGAAGTGGAAAGATCGATGCGCGTGCTGGATGGCGGCGTAGTGGTGTTCGACGGCAAGGAAGGCGTAGAACCGCAATCAGAAACTGTGTGGCGCCAAGCGGACAAATATAATGTGCCTCGGATTTGTTTTATCAATAAAATCGATAAAGAAGGCGCGGACTTTTTCTTTTCTTTGAAAACTATTTGGGATCGTTTGACCCCTAATGCAGTGGCGGCGCAAATTCCAATTGGTGAACGCGGAGATTTTGTCGGCGTCGTGGATCTTTTGACTATGAAAGCATTCACTTTCGAAGGCGAGATGGGTATTGAAGTGGTTGAATGTGAAATTCCCGCCGATTTAGTAGAAAAAGCCAGGGAGTGGCGGGAAAAATTAGTGGAAAAAATCGCCGAGAATGATGATAAATTAGCGGACAAATATTTGAATGGAGAAGAAATCAGTATTCCAGAACTGAAAAAAGCGTTGCGTCGGGAGGTGATTGATGTAAAAGTTATCCCGGTTTTCACTGGCACTGCACTACGTAACAAAGGCGTGCAATTAATTTTAGACGCGGTGGTTGATTATCTGCCTTCGCCGCTGGATGTTCCGGCCATTAAAGGACATGATGTGAATGATCCAACCAAAGAAATTGCGGTTAGTCCGAAAGATGACGCTCCGTTTGCGGCTTTGGCCTTCAAAGTCGCGACCGATCCATTTGTGGGCCAGTTGACTTTCTTTCGGGTTTATTCCGGAACGATCAAGGCCGGATCGTATGTTTTAAATGCAGGTAAGGGTGAAAAAGAAAGAGTTGGAAGAATCTTGCGCATGCACGCCAATCATCGCGAAGAAGTTGATGAACTCTATTCCGGCGGCATTGGCGCGCTGGTGGGTATGAAAGCCACGACAACCGGTGACACCCTTTGCGATCTGGATCATCCTGTTCTTTTGGAATCAATTACTTTTCCGGAACCGGTAATTTCCATTGCGATTGAACCGAAAACCAAGGCTGATCAGGAAAAAATGGGCTTGGCATTGCGCCGTTTAGCGGAAGAAGATCCGACTTTCAAAATGCGAACCGATGAAGAAACTGGCCAGACCATTATTTCCGGCATGGGCGAATTGCATCTTGACATTATTGTTGACCGCATGAAACGAGAATTCAAAGTGGAAGCCAACATCGGCCAACCGCAAGTCGCGTATCGGGAAACAATCAAGGCACCGGCGCAGGCGGAAGGAAAATATATCAAGCAATCCGGCGGCCGCGGACAATATGGTCATTGTTGGATAAAAGTTGAACCGCAAGAACCGGGCAAGGGATTTGAATTTGTCAGTGAAATCAAGGGTGGAGCTATTCCACAAGAATATATCACGCCAATTGGTAAAGGCGTGAAAGACGCGATGGATTCCGGCGTTTTGGCCGGCTACCCACTGGTAGACGTCAAAGCGACAGTGTATGACGGCTCTTTCCATGAGGTGGATTCGTCCGAAGCTGCTTTTCGTATTGCCGGTTCAATGGCGACCAAAGAGGCTGTCAGGCGCGCTAGCCCAGTGATTCTGGAACCGATCATGAAAGTCAATGTGATTACGCCGGAAAACTTTATGGGCGACGTGGTTGGGGATATTAATTCCAAGCGAGGAATTATCAAAGAAATGAATGACAGAGGAGAAGGAATGGCGCGTGTGAAAGTGATCGACGCTGAAGCTCCGCTTTCCTCAATGTTTGGCTACGCGACCCAGTTGCGGTCAATGAGCCAGGGCAGAGCCAATTATTCCATGGAATTTTCCCATTATGCCGAAGTGCCGAAAAACATCGCGGAAGAAATCATCGGCGGAGGAGGGAAGAAGTAAGACTTTCAAAACTTTTAATAAAAAAATCCTGGTTCAAAAGGCCGGGGTTTTTGTTTTTATGGTATAATTATTTCATGAAAAAGAATTTTAAATTGAGAGTAAAATCCGCCGTGGCTAAGGGGCGCAAGATTTTGCGCCGCAAGCGATACAAGGATGTCGACAAGGAAAATGTGAGAGGCCGTGGATTATCACAACTCAAAAAAATTAGCGAGAAAATGCGACTCAGAAAGAAGCCGCTCGCGAAAAATAAAAAGAAAAAACGGCAAACCATGAAGGCCCTAGGACATTCTTTCGAAGGTAGTTTCAATGTGGCTATGAAAAATACGGCCGATTTTATCAAAAAACGCCAGAAAAAAAGGCAAAACAAGAATATTCTATGAGAAAGATTCTTCCCAAAAAAGAATACGCGATTTTAAGAAAATTGAATACGCCGGTCAAAATACAGAATTTTTTGGATACGATACCGATGAATTTTGAAGAAGAGGGCGACACTTGTTTTTCTCCCATGACGGTTTTGGAGAAAAATTCCTGCCATTGTATTGAGGGTGCCATATTGGCTGCCATGACACTTCGCGTTCATGGTCATCCGCCATTACTTTTGGATTTAACAGCGGATAAGACCGATTACGATCATGTGGTCGCCGTGTTCAAGATCGATGGCAAATGGGGCGCCATTTCCAAAACCAACCATGCGGTTTTGCGTTATCGCGAACCGGTTTATAACTCTATTCGGGAACTGACCATGAGCTATTTTCATGATTACGTGAATATTAATACCAGCAAAAAAACTTTGCGCAGTTTCGCACGGCCGGTTGATCTGAAACGTTTTGATCATTTGGGATGGATGACAACCAAAGAAGAAGTTTTTTATATCCCTGCACATTTGGCCGATGTCAAACACTATAAGATTTTGAATCGGAAACAAATTTTTAATCTGCGTCCAGCCGATGCGATTGAAGTCAAAACCGGCAGCATTCCGGAATGGCCAGACCCACAGGGCAACGCGCCTAAATATCCGTCATATTAATTAAGTTTTGCTTTTGTAAAATAAAAAACCTGGTCGATGCGTGCTGCATCGGCCAGGCACAGTTCTTCATGGGTGGGTAATAATCGTAAATCTCTTCTCAGGTTTCAAATAACTCAAGACTTTCTCGATATCATTTATGGTAATATCCTTGCGCAACTGGATTATTTCACGGTGTGAAATAATCCGTCCTGTTCTGCTGATATCATTCATTGAAGTTCTACAGATTTCCTCACAAGAACTGTCTTCCAAAATAAGGTCATTGACAAATGTTTCTTGCACGTCGTGAAAGAAATCCTTTTCATCAAGAGCGGTGTTGATGCAGTGCTCAACTGTTTCTTCAATGTGGGGAAGAGCTTTGATTTTTAAGGGGATTTCCAAATGTAATTCGTACAGATCTTGCAAATAATCAAAGCCCATAATAATACGATAGGCCCAGCCTCTTTTTTCACGAATCTCCTGTTTAAATATTCTTCTTAGGAGATTTTCGGTGAACGAGATTTTTTCGGTGTCCAAAATCCCTGGAAGAACCGCATAGGATTCGTAATTGCCACGAGTTATTAGGTTGTTTTCGCCCAGTAATAGAGATGCTTTGATGTCGAACCTTGTGAGGGCGGAATAATCAGGGATGTGCGGAGCCTCCATGGCGGTCCGCCCGCCGGGCTTTGACTGGCCGAAAGGACTTTTTGCCAGAAACTCCGCGACGGATTCCGGGGAAAGTTTACCAATAGCAACAATACTTATATTGGCTGGCGTATAGAATTGGTCACAGAATCTTTGCAAATTCTCCTTGGTTATGTTTTCTATTTCATCGATTTTTCCAACGGCACACAAAAATGCATTCAGTCGATGATGAGGGTAAAGGCAGGCATGTCGGTGAAGAATTAATTCAGGGGTGAACTTGTACAAATGACGATCGTGATATTCCTGAATGACGATGTCTCGTTCCAATTCGATATCCTTCAGTATTTGCGCATCGATCAACATCTTGCCGAAGATGTCGAGCGTTCTGCTTATATGCTCGACAGTTGCTTGGCACTTGCACATATAAGTTGTCCTCAGGTAACTAGTCTTACCCAGATTGACAAAGCCGCCTTGTTTTTCGAAATATGATTCAATATCTTTGCTACTCGGATAGCCAGGAACGTTTTCGCTAACACAGTGCTCGACAAAATGAGCCACGCCGTCTTTTTCGGTCAAGTCCTCACGCGATCCGGCATGTACTAAAAAGCCGAAAATTTCGAAATCGCGGTCCACTTGTGAAACAAAAACAGTCAGCCCGTTGGGCAATACGATTCTTTCAAAATCAGCATATGGGTCTAACATAAAGTTTACCTCCTTTCCTTGTTATTTTGTTGGTAAAGAATGATATCAAAGTATACAAAAAACACAGCTTTTGTCAAGACTTTTTAAAAGACAAAAAAATAAAACCCCGCTGATGTTTCGCGGGGATTTTTGTTCGAGAGTGATATGACAAACTTCTTTCTTTTTACTATCTTGTTTGCTTTGCTATTTCTCTTGCTCGTTTTTTATGAATTCTTTTTACTGACCGGCCTAGTAATTTGCTTAATTCTCGATCAGTTGGCCTCTGGGGATCCATAATTTTCAGCACATCTTCAGAGAGCCACGGCTGGCCCTTGTTCGTATTGTTTTTTTCAGTCTGATCGTAGTTTCGTTCCCGATACTCCTTTCTTTTATCCCCATTTTTTCTGCGATGATTGTTTGATTTTTCTGGATGCTTTTTGCGCCATAGCTTGTTCCTTTCGTATGCAGTGGTCATATATCCTCCTGGCATGAAATAACTGACAATGCAGTTTTAAACATCAATTTAAAATATTCCATTTTTTCTGATTTGTCAAAGGCTATGAAAAATAGATTTTTTTATCCTATAAAAATTCTGGTTGCATTTTCGAGAAGATTTTGCTAGAAATATAATAGTTCGAAAAAGAAAAATCTCAGAAAGGAGGGAGTTCCATGTCGGAGGGCATCACATTTAACGCCAAGAACATTAAAGCACAGCACCTTGTTGAATTGCTTAGCGCTGCAAGGCGGATGTTGACAGAAGTAACCTGGAGAAGGACTTTTGTTGCAGATGATCTGATGGCCGAGATAGATCGCATGAGAAATTCGCTTGCCCGCGAAATGAATCCGCGGGGCTGGGAAAGATATCCCGGCGTCTGGTTCACCGCCAAAGTGACGACGACTGAAGTGGATGCGCAGGAGATTATTTTTGTGGTGTTAGACGAGGATTTGTCAGCGGCAGCAGCGAATAGCTCTTTCTCGATGATGGAAACAATGGAACAACCCGAAGAGAATCCTTTTCATGTCAGTATCGTTTCCCTGAATTGAGGGAGTAGGCTGATGAGCTAGCCGGATCAATTTCAGACCGGCTAGCTTTTTTATTTTCTGATTAGGACAGAGGCGGGTGATTGACAGAGTCTTTAAAATGAATTAAAATTTATTTATAACATCAGAAATAAACGTAGTTTTTATGTTTGATAAAAAACTCAAAGAAGCGCTGGAACTTTTGGGCGGGAAAGCGATTTTGAATGATGACCAGCAGTACTATGTGCTGATGACTTTGAAAGAATTTAAGAAAATGAAGCAGGATGGCATTGAGGGCTTGACAAAGCAGGAATTGGTTGATAAGATTAACAATGACATTGCCATTTGGAAAGTTTCTCAAGAAGATGAAGAAATGGCCATAAAGATGGAAGAATTGGAAGAGAGTGAGCCGGAAGAAATCCATTACGAAAAACCGATGGCGTAGAGAGATCCCTCGTCCAGCTCGGGATGCCCAGAAGGCACTTATCCACAGGAGCTCAATACTTGCCAGAAATTGAAATACATAGTACAATAGTTTTTGTAATATAAAGTAATTAAATAATCTATATAAAATTCGCAAATTTGCGGGTTCGGTGTTTTTAATTCCGACGCTAATGTTGCGAAAATAAAGCAAAAAAATATGGCAGCAGAACAATTCAAAAGAACTAAGCCGCACGTGAACGTAGGAACCATCGGACATGTTGACCATGGAAAAACTACTTTGACGGCAGCAATCCTCCATATCCTCGCATTTAAAGGACAAGCCAAAGAGAAGGGAATCGATGAAATCGACAAGGCTCCGGAAGAAAGAGAGCGCGGCATTACTATCGCGACCGCTCACTGTGAATATGAGTCTGACGCAAGACATTATGCCCACGTAGATTGTCCGGGACACGCGGACTACATCAAAAATATGATTACGGGTGCTGCCCAGATGGATGGCGCTATTCTTGTGGTTGCCGCGACTGACGGTCCGATGCCGCAGACCCGCGAACACATTCTGTTGGCAAAATATGTAAATGTGCCGGAAATTGTAGTTTTCTTGAATAAGGTGGATATGGTGGATGATCCGGAATTGATCGATTTGGTAGAAGCGGAGGTCCGCGAACTTTTGACCAAATATGAATTTGACGGTGATAACGCCAAAATTATCCGCGGTTCAGCCCTGAAAGCCTTGGAGGCTAAATCAGTTGACGACGAAGCGGCTAAGCCGATTTTGGAATTAATGAAAGCGTTGGATGAAAAAATCCCGGAACCAATGCGTGAAATCGACAAACCATTCTTGATGCCGATCGAAGATATTTTTTCAATCGAAGGTCGCGGGACAGTGGTAACGGGCAGAATCGAACGCGGACAAATCAGTGTCAATGAAGAAGTTGAAATCGTGGGTATCCGCCCAACAACCAAAACAACTGTAACTGGAATCGAAATGTTCAATAAATCTCTGGATAAAGGTATGGCTGGAGATAATGCTGGCGTCCTGCTTCGCGGAACCAAAAAGGAAGACGTTGAAAGAGGCCAAGTTCTGGCTAAACCGGGAACGATTACTCCGCACACTGAATTTGAAGGCGAGGTTTATATTTTGACCAAAGAAGAAGGCGGAAGACACACCCCATTCTTTAAGGGTTACAAACCACAATTTTATGTTAGAACTACAGACGTGACTGGAGAAGTTATTTTACCGGAAGGCACAGAAATGGTAATGCCTGGAGACACCATCAATCTGGCTGTTAAGCTGATGGCTCCGGTGGCTATGGAAGAAGGAATGAGATTTGCGATTCGCGAAGGCGGCCGTACAGTGGGTGCCGGAGTTGCAACCAAAATTATAAAATAAGTTTGTCTTTACTGCCGCTTGTGGTTGACATAGGCGGCTTTATAAGGTAAGTTTATAAAGCTAGTTTAGTTTTTAAAAAAATGGCTCAAAAGGAAGAAGAAGTAAAATCAAGAATAAGGATTAAGATCAAGGCGTACGACCATAAGATTATTGATCAGTCGGCTAAGCAAATTGTGGATACGGCGGAAAGATCGGGAGCAGCAATTACTGGTCCAGTGCCTTTGCCGACAGAAATCAGGAAATTCACTGTCAATAAGTCGACCTTTGTGCACAAAGACGCGCGCGACCAATATGAAATGCGAATGCACAAAAGATTGATCGATATATGGAATCCAACTCCAAAGACGATTGATAGCTTGACGAATCTGGATCTGCCGGCCGGAGTGGATATAGAAATAAAGATGTAATTAACGAGTCACTAGTTAAAGTCCCGAGCACTCGGGATACTCAACTAGCCAGAATGTAAAAACTCTTAGAGTTTTACTGGCGTGTGAGAGCACCAGTTTTTTATTTGTAAAATCATGGAGAAATTTATCCTCGGGAAAAAATTAGGCATGACCACCATTTATGGTGATGAGAAAGAAGCACAGCACGTGACGCTGGTTGAATGTGGCGCGGCGGTATCTTTGGTCCGGACCATTGAAAAGGATGGATATAACGCGGTGCAGCTGGAAATGCAAAAAACAAAGAAGCGCAAGAAAGCCAAAGAGTTTAGGGTGGAAAACACAGAAATGAAAATAGGCGATAAGGTGGGCGTGGAAATTTTTGCAATTGGGGATGTTGTTAAAGTGAGCGGTATAACCAAAGCTAAAGGTTTTCAAGGCGGTGTGAAAAGGCATGGGTTTGCCGGTTCATGTAAAACGCATGGACACAAGCATGATTTGCGGGCGCCTGGCGCTATCGGCGCAACTACTCCTCAGCACGTGGTCAAAGGAAAACGGATGGCTGGCCGGATGGGCGGCGTGCGAGCGACTAGCCAAAATTTAAAAGTGGTTTATTTGGATAAAGAAAAAAATATAATCGGAGTAAAAGGCGCTGTTCCGGGAGTGCATGGAAGGGTTGTTGAAATTTTTAGTAAATAATATGGCTGAGGCGAAAGTCTACAATTTGGAAGGCAAGGAAATTGAAAGTTTGAAGCTGGCTGACTCAGTTTTTGGGCTGTCGAAAAATGATGATTTAGTCCACCAGGTTTTTGTGTCACTTTCCGCCAATCAGAGGCAAGTTTTAGCGGATACAAAAAATCGGGGCGAACGGTCCGGATCAGGCATCAAGCCGTGGAGACAAAAAGGAACTGGCCGCGCGCGCGTGGGGTCACTGCGAACTCCGACCTGGAGAGGCGGCGGTGTCGCGTTTGGTCCGACGAATGACAGAAATTTCAAGAAAAAAATTAACAGAAAGATGAACGCGAAAGCAATCGCGACGGTTTTGAGCGGAAAATTAAAAGATGAAGAATTGGTTATTTTGGAAAAAATGGAGCTAGCTGAAAAGAAAACTAAACAGATGGCGTCAGTGTTGAAAAGATTTGAGCTCAAGGGCAGGACTCTAATGGCCTTTGCGGACGGGGAAAAAGAAGTGATGCTGTCTAGCCGTAATTTGAAAAAAGTCAGCAATATTTCAGTGAAGCAATTGAATGTTTGGGATATGCTGAACAACAAAAACTTAATTTTGAGCAAAGAATCGGTTAAATTTTTGGAAGAAAAGTATAAAACAACCAATAAGCCGGCAAAAAAATAATTTAGACATATGGGCGATAATAAAGCAAAAGTGAATACTCCAGAAAATAACGGCATTTTAGCCGAGAAAGTTTTGATTGAGCCGTGGATTACTGAGGCTTCGACTGCGGCGATGGAACTCAATAAATATATTTTTAAAGTTAGTCCAATTTCAGCCAAGGGTCAGATCAAAAAAGCGATCGAAGGTTTGTATGGTGTCAAAGTTATTGCGGTTAATACGGTGAAGATTCCCAAGAAGTTTAGGAAATATGGCCGAACCCCAGGATGGAAATCAGGATTCAAGAAAGCGATCGTAACGCTGAAAGCCGGAGATAAGATTGAATTATTTCAAGGAGCATAAAGATGGTTTGTAGTTGGTAGTTAGTAGTTTGTGGGGCGATTCAAAAAGCTCTAAAAACTAAAAACTATAAACTAAGAACTAAATTATAAAATGGCGATTAAAATATACAAAAGAAATCATGCTGGGAGAAGGAATATGTCCGTAGTTAAGTCTGATTTGGTGACCAACAAAAAACCAGAGAAGTCTTTGATGGGTCCGCAAAAAAGCAAAGCGGGCAGGTCTTGGGGAAAAATTTCAGTGAGGCACCAAGGCGGCGGACACAAACAGCGCTACAGAATCATTGATTTTAGACAGGATAAATTTGGTATTCCGGGCAAGATCGCGGCAATTGAAAAAGACCCAATCCGCAGTTCTTTTATTGCATTGATAAACTATAAGGACGGTGAAAAAAGATATATTTTGGCTTCTGAAGGGATGAAAACCGGCATGAAAATAATTTGTTCAGAAAAGGCTCCGATAAAATTGGGCAACCGCACCAAGGTCAAAAACATTCCGGCCGGAACAACTATTTCCAACATTGAATTATTTCCGGGCAGAGGCGGACAGGCAGTTCGCAGCGCCGGATCGGGGGCGATTATGGCGGCAGTCGAAGGCGCGACGGCCCAGATCAAATTGACTTCCGGAGAAACCAGATTAGTCAGCAGTGATTGTTACGCAACTATTGGGCAAGTGAGCAATTTTGAACACAATACGATTAATATCGGTAAGGCTGGAAAAAGCCGTTGGATGGGCAAAAGGCCGGCAGTCAGAGGAACAGTTATGAATCCGGTTGATCATCCGCACGGCGGAGGCGAAGGCCGACAGGGAATCGGGCTCAAACACCCAAAGACCCCATGGGGCAAGCCGGCGTTGGGCAAGAAAACCAGAAAGAAAAAAAGATACAGCAATAAATTTATAATTAAGCGCAGAGAAAAGAGAAAATAATATGACACGAAGTTTGAAAAAAGGTCCTTATGTGGATCAGCGATTAATCAAAAAAGTCTTGGACAAAAAACCAGGAGACCGGTCGGTCATCAAGACTTGGGCTAGGGCTTCCGTGATTTCTCCGGAAATGGTTGGTTTTACTTTTGGTGTGCACAACGGCAAGGACTTCGTTTCAGTTTTGGTTTCTGAAGAGATGGTTGGGCACCGGTTGGGAGAGTTTTCGCTGACCAGAAAATTCGTACGGCATGGAGGTAAGATGCAGAAGGAAATTGAAATGGCGGCTAAGCAAAAAGAATTGGACGCGTCTAAAGCGGCCAAAGCCAGCACGGAAGCTAAGAAATAAGAATTAATTTAGACTTTAACCACTAAGATGAAAGTATCAGCTAAGTTGAAAAATTTAAGAATTGCGCCTCGAAAAGTCAGATTGACTTCTAATTTGATCAAGGGAATGAATGTGGCTGAGGCATCGAGTCAGCTGGAAACCCATGTGAAACGGAGCAATCCATATATGCAAAAATTGCTCAGAAGCGCCATTAGCAACAGTGAGAATAATTTTGGTTTGGACAAAGAAAATCTATATGTTTTTGATGTTATTGTAAATGCCGGATCAACTTTGAAAAGGTGGATGCCGAAAGCTTACGGCCGCGCCGGACAAATTCTCAAAAGGACGTCTAAGATTGAAATTATTCTAGAGGAGCGGGTTGAAGGTAAGGGCAGAAAGAGCAAAGAGCAGATGGAGAAAGAAAAACAAACCAGAATTGAAGAGAAGAAAAAAGCTGAAAAAGCGGCGAACAAGGAAATTGAAGAGAACGAAAAGCAGGAAGAAAAAACAGAAGCGAAAAATAAAGCCGCCGAAAATAAGGAATTAAGCAAGAAAGTGGAGAAAAAAGGCGGAATCACCAGTAAGATATTCAGAAGAAAATCAATGTAATTTAAATAGTATCTCAGTAAAAACTAAAAAATATGGGACATAAAGTAAACCCAGTTGGACTCCGAATAGGAATTACCAATACATGGAAATCCAAGTGGTTCAGCAAAAAAGATTATCAGAGCAATCTTGAGCAGGATATCGCTATCCGTACTGCTGTCGCGAAAAAATGGAAAAGTGCGGCGATTGCCGAGGTTGAAATTGAAAGATCAGCTGCGATGGTCAAGGTTATTGTTAAGACGGCCAGACCTGGGGTTTTGATCGGCCGAGGCGGCAGCGGAATCGAAGATATGCAGAAATACGTCAAGGATAATTTTTTCCGCGGTAAGAAAACCGGGCTCAAGATAGAAGTACAGGAAGTTAAAAATTTTGAAGAGAATGCATCCTTGATCGCTCAGAACATCGCGGAACAATTGGAAAAAAGAATCGCGTTTCGCAGAGCGATGAAGGCCATGCTGGATATGGTGGGCAAAAATAATTCGATCAAGGGAGTAAAAATTGAAATTTGCGGCAGATTAAACGGGGCAGAAATGGCCAGGCGCGAATGGTCTGCTAAAGGAACATTGCCGTTGCACACTCTGCGAGCGAACATTGATTTTGCCAGAGCGACAGCCTATACGACCTATGGAACAATCGGAGTCAAGGTCTGGCTATATAAAGGAGAAGTTTTTAATGATAAGTTAGAAAAATAATTTAATTGAAAAGTAAGGCTTGAGTTCAAATATATGTTGATGCCAAAAAAAGTAAAACATAGAAAGCATCACCGCGGGGGCAAGATCCGGGGTACGGCTAATCGAGGAAACTCTGTCAGTTTCGGGAGTTATGGTTTGAAGTCCGTCGAAACGAATCTGGTTTCAGCCAGACAGATTGAATCCGCTAGGCGTGCGATGACCAGATATGTCCAACGTGGCGGTAAGATTTGGATCAGGATATTTCCAGATAAGCCGATGACTAAAAAAGGAGATGAAACCCCGATGGGCAAGGGGAAAGGAGCGGTAGATCATTTTGTTTGCGTGGTCAAGCCAGGGAGAGTTTTGTTTGAGATGGACGGCGTGAAGAAAGAGATTGCCAAGGAAGCGATGAAACTGGCTGCTTACAAGTTAAATGTTAAAACGAAGTTTATCGTTAGAGATCAAGAGTAAAATATATGAAAATAAAAGAATTACGAGACAAAAATATAGAAGAATTAAAAAAGCTTTTGGGCGAGAAGAAGGAACACGTCAGAAAGCTTAGATTTGATATATCTTCAAAACAAGTCAAAAATAATCGTGAATATAGGAACACTCGGAAAGAAGTCGCCAAAATGTTAACTCTAATTAATGAAAGCAAATTAACCCCAGTTAAATAAGTTCCGCTTCGCGGAAATTTAACGGGGTAAAAAACCATGGAAAAGAATCTTGAAAAAAATAAGATAGTTATCCGGAAAAAGGGCGTGGTTGTCAGCGACAAAATGAACAAAACAGTGATTGTGGCGGTCGCTAGTTTCAAGACGCATCCGAAGTATAAGAAAAAATATAAAATGACCGAGAGGTATAAAGCGCATGATGAAGAGAATAAATATAAGACAGGCGATGTCGTTGAAATTATTCCATGCCGGCCTATTAGCAAGGATAAAAGTTATAAAGTAGTTTAATTTTATGATACAAGCAGAGACAAAATTAAAAGTGGCTGACAATACTGGAGCTAAAATCATTGAATGTTTCAAGGTTCTGGGCGGTTCTCGCAGGCGCTATGCGTACATTGGCGATATTATTGTGGCGTCCGTAAAGTCGGCTGAGCCGCGCGGCATGGTCAAAAAAGGGGACAAAGTGAGGGCTGTGATTGTGAGACAAAAAAAAGAAACCAAGCGTAAAGATGGTTCCTATATCCGTTTTGATGAAAACGCAGCCGTGATTTTGGAGGGCAAGGAACCCAAAGGGACGAGAATTTTCGGTCCAATTGCTAGAGAAATCCGTGATCGAGGATACAATAAGATAATTTCTTTGGCGCCGGAGGTTTTATAAAGTTAAAAGCTAAGAAAAAAGAGATGAAAATTAAGAAAAACGATCAAATTAAAATAAGCACAGGCAAGAACAAAGGCAAGTCTGGCAAAGTTTTGCGTGTTTTCCCGGCTGAGAACAAGATTATTGTGGAGGGCCTGAATTTGATCAAAAAACATGTCAGGCCAAGACGCGAAGGCGAAAAAGGCCAGCGCATAGAAATTCCCGGCAAGATGAATGTTTCCAATGCCATGCTAGTTTGCCCTAAATGCGGAAAAACGACTCGGATCGGGCACAAGGATATCGGAGAAAAAAAAGTGAGAGTTTGTAAAAAATGCGGCGCTGAAATCTAAAACTACGAATTACAAATCAAATACAAATCTACAAATATCTCAAATAAAATTAAAGCAGGCAATTTGTAAATTCGTACTTGATTTGTAGATTCGTAAGGAAAGAAGTTTAATTAAAAGGGAAAAATATGACTAAGCTTAAGGAAAAATATAATAAAGAGGTTATTACAGAAATGAAAAAGAATTTCGATCTGAAGAACAATTTTCAGGTACCCCGAATTGAGAAAGTCGTGGTTAACGTTGGAATCGGAAAATTTATCAAAGATGCCAATTTGGTCAAGGATGTGACCGCGACAGTAACTATGATTGCTGGGCAAAAACCATTGACGACAAAAGCACGCAAATCAATCGCCGGTTTCAAAATTCGTGAAGGATTGGAAGTCGGCAGCAAGGTGACTTTGCGCGGCCGAAGAATGTGGGATTTTCTGGACAGATTGGTTGGTGCGGCTATCCCGCGCATCCGTGATTTTCAGGGGATCAAAGAATCCGCTGTGGACGGAAGCGGCAATTTGAATATTGGCATCAAAGAGCACGTTATTTTTCCGGAAATTTTGCCGGAAAATGTGAAAAATATGATCGGTTTGCAGGTGACGGTGGTGACTAACGCCAAGAACAGAGAAAAGGGGTTGGAATTGTTCAGACTGTTAAAGTTCCCAATAGTAAAATAAATTATAATTGTAAAAAATTAGTCCCGAATTCTCGGGAATAAAAATATGGCAAAGAAATCTACAGAAGCAAGGGCAAAAAAGAAACCGAAGTTTTCAACCAGAAAAGTCAACAGGTGTTGGAAATGCGGAAGAAAGCATGGCTATATGCGCGCCTTTGGCATTTGCAGAATTTGCTTTAGAGAACTGGCCAGCACCGGGCAAATTCCGGGAGTGAAGAAAAGCAGTTGGTAATAATATCGAGATAATTAATTGTAAATTTTAGAGGTTTATAAAATATGGACACAATAGCTGAAATGTTAACAAGAATAAGGAATGCTCAAGGAGCTGGGAAAAAAGAGGTGCTAGTCAAGGCATCGAAGTTAAAGTTGGCTATTGCGAATATTTTGGAAAAAGAGGGCTTTATCGAATCTGTTTCCGAAGAAGAAGTGGATAATCTGAAGAATATAAAAATCGGACTGAAATATTACAAGATTTCTAATACGCAAAAACTGCCAGCTATCAAACAGATCAAGCGGATGAGCAAGGAAGGCCAGCGGATCTATATACAGAACAAAGATATTAAAAACGTTAAGAATAAATTCGGCATCGCAATAATTTCTACTTCCAAGGGCGTCATGACTGGGGCAGAAGCCAGAAAAAATGGCTTGGGCGGAGAATATATTTGTGAGGTTTGGTAAAACTACGAATTACAAATCTTTTACAAATTTACAAATATCCCGAATAAAATTAAAACAGGCAATTTGTAAATTTGTACTTAATTTGTAGATTTGTAGGAGAATAACTAAGTTAAATGGATAAAAACATGAGTCGTATAGGTAAAAAAACAATAGTCATTCCTGATGGAATTGAAGTCAAGCTTCAAAATAACCGCTTGGAAGTGAAAGGCCCCAAAGGAACTTTGGAAATGATTATTCATCATGAAGTTTCAGTTAAGATCGGAGAAAAGGAAGTTAACGTTGAAAAAATCGGCAAATCCAAAAAAGCACCGGCTATCTGGGGCTTAACGCGAGCCTTGATTGATAATATGATTGTGGGTGTCAAGAATGGTTATATTAAAAAATTAGAGCTTCAAGGCGTCGGTTTTCGCATGGCGGTTCAGGGCAAAAAAATCAATTTGGCGCTGGGGTTTTCCCATCCGGTCGTGGTGGAAATTCCGGAAGGGCTAGAAGCCAAAATAGAAGAAAACAATGTATTGTCAATTACCGGTTCAGATAAGCAAAGCGTCGGTCAATTCGCGGCCGAGGTCAGAAAACTTAAAAAAGTTGAGCCGTATAAGGGCAAAGGCTTTCGGTATGTTGGCGAACACGTAAGGAGAAAGGCCGGCAAGAAGGCGGCCGCTAAATAATACGCGCGTAAAATATTTTTATGAACACAATCAGCAGAAACAAATTAAGACTCCAGAGAAAAAGAAGAATTCGAGCTAAGGTTAGCGGGACAGCTGCTGTTCCGAGATTAGCTGTTTTTAAAAGTTTGAAAGGAATTCAGATTCAGGTTATCAATGACGAAAAAGGCGCAACATTAGTTTCTGCAAATTCAAAAGAGGCGAAGGCCAAAAATACGATTGAAGGAGCGAAGAAAGTTGGAGAGTTAGCGGCCAAAAAATGCTTGGACAAGAAAATTTCTCAAGTTGTTTTTGACAGAGCTGGCTATAAGTATCACGGAAAAGTTAAGGCAGTTGCTGATGGAGCGCGAGAGGGTGGACTTAAGTTTTAATAAGAACTAAAATATGGCACGAGAAAATAGAAAATTCGGAGGAAAAAGAGAAAAACCGGAGTATGACCAGAAACTTTTGGATTTAGCCAGAGTCACCCGCGTGGTAAAAGGCGGAAGACGGTTTCGTTTTCGCGCGACTTTGGTGATTGGAAATAGAAAAGGCAAGGTCGGCGTGGGAGTTGGCAAAGGCAGCGATGTCTCTGACGCAATCAGGAAAGCTTTTGATGATGCCAAAAAGAACATGATTGTTGTTCCGATGCATAAAAATACGATTCCGCACGCGCTGGTTTACAAAGTTGGTAGCGCAAGAATTATTTTGAAGCCGGCTGCGCCCGGCAAGGGTGTGATCGCTGGCGGGGCTATCCGCGCCGTGGTTGATTTGGCTGGCGTAAAAGATATTGTTTCAAAATCTCTAGGGACTTCGAATAAGTTAAATGTGGCGCGTGCCGCGGTGGCTGCTTTTGCAAGTTTGGGAAATGCTAGAACTAGAAAAGCCAGAATCGGAGAAGTCAGCGAGTAAGTATAAAAAAGTAAATTAATGCAAGTTTATGCAGATTAATACTCTACAATTAAAAAACAAGAAAAAGAAGAGAAAGACAATTGGTCGTGGCGGCAAGAAAGGTACTTATTCTGGCAAAGGAAATAAGGGGCAAAAGGCGCGCAGCGGCGCGCATGTCGATCCGCTTTTTGAAGGTGGCCGATCGACCTTGATTGATCACATGAAAAAGAAGCGTGGGTTTAAAGCTTTGGACAAGAAACTCGCTACTGTCTCTCTGGCCAAACTGGAAAATAAATTTCCAGATGGTGCAGTGATAAACAAAGATGCTTTGATAAAATCCAAGATTATTGATAGAATAGACGCAGAGAAGGGGATTAAAATCCTCGGCGGCGACAAAATTACAAAAAAATTTACGATAGACAAGGAAATAAAGCTCAGCGCCTCTGCTAAAGAAGCGATCGAAAAATCCGGAGGGAAGATAGAAACTGAAAAAGAAAGCAAATAATGAAAGGGGCGGCGTAAGTTGCCCTTTAATTCTTTAAATTAATTTTATTATGTCATCATGTTTGAGAAAATAACCCAAATTTTTAAAGTCAAAGAGCTTAGGAGCAAAATAATTTTTATCTTTGCGATGCTGGTCGTTTTTCGCCTAGTGGCGAATATTCCGGTTCCGGGAGTCGATCAAACGCAAATCAAGAATTTTTTCGAAAACAACCAGCTCTTTGGTTTGATCAATCTGTTTTCCGGCGGCGGACTTTCAAGTATCTCAATTGTTATGCTGGGAGTCGGGCCCTACATTACTTCTTCCATTATTATGCAGCTTTTGACCATGATTTTTCCAAGATTGGAACAGATCTACAAGGAAGAAGGCGAAGCCGGACGGCAGAAATTCAATCAATGGACGCGCTGGGCCACGGTTCCTTTGGCGGCGCTGCAAACTTTCGGTATGATTTCAGTTTTGCGCAGCCAGAAAATTTTAGGACAATTGAACGCTTTCGACATGACTGCGTTGATCCTAGTCGCCGTAGCCGGAACGATCTTTCTGATGTGGCTGGGTGAATTGATAACCGAAAAAAAGGTCGGCAACGGCGTATCCTTGATCATCTTTGCCGGAATAGTTTCTGGTTTGCCGTCTCGAGTTTCTCGAACTTTGCTGACCTGGGATCCCGCGAAGACGATAACTTATTTGATTTTGTTAGTCATGGTCGCGCTGGCGATTGGCGCGGTCGTGATCATGACCGAAGGCCAGAGAAATATACCCGTCGCGTACGCCAAAAGAATCCGCGGCAACAAGATGTATGGCGGAACTTCCACGCATCTGCCATTGCGCATCAATCAGGCTGGGGTAATCCCGATAATTTTCGCGATGTCAATTTTGATTTTTCCGGTTACGATTGCTAAATATTTTGCCACAAGCTCTTCAGTATTGATTGCTAAAATCTCATCCGGCATTGCCAACTTTTTGGATCCGACGCATTTTGTGTATTGGGCGATTTATTTTTTGATGGTCGTGGCCTTTACGTATTTCTATACGGCGGTTGTTTTTGATCCGAACAAAATTTCTGAAAGTTTGCAGAAACAAGGCGGCTATATTCCCGGCATCCGGCCCGGCAAAACAACATCAGAATACTTGTATAAGATTATCAATCGGATAACATTGTCCGGAGCGGTATTTTTGGGCCTAATCGCCATTTTGCCATATTTGGTGCAGTCCACGACGGGACTCAATGTCAGTATCGGTGGCACCGGCCTTTTGATCGTAGTTTCGGTTGTCATCGAAACAGTGAAACAAATCGAAAGCCAGTTGGTCATGCGTGATTACGAAGGTTTTTAGATCGCTTCGCTCCAATTTTTAATTTCCAATTTTTAATTTTATAAACCTGCCTGCCGGCAGGCAGGTAAATCTAAATTTTTTTAATGTTTTAAACATTTAGAAATTAGAAAATTATTTAAAAATTACAAAATTTAAAATTATAAAATTTCAATGAATATCATAATTTTAGGTTCTCAGGGCTCCGGCAAAGGGACACAAGCAGAATTAGTGGCGCAAAAATATAATCTGGAGCATATCGATATGGGGAAGACTTTACGTGAAGTGGCGAAACTTGATACTCCGCTCGGGCGGGAAATTTATTCTATCCAAAATGTGACCAAAACGTTGGTGCCCAGCCGGATTCTGAAAGAAGTGTTGCATCTGAAGCTAAATTCATTGCCAAGAGAACAAGGGATTGTTTTCGATGGAGTGCCGAGAACAATGGATCAGTTGGAATATATGGAAAGCGCCATGCAGGAATTTGGAAGAAAAATAGACAAAGTAATTCTAGTGAATATTCCGGAAGCAGAATCAGTAAAAAGAATTTCCCGCAGATGGGTATGCGCGAAATGCAACGCAGTGCTGATCATGGGTAAGGACATTCAAAGTGAAAAAGACCAATGCCCGGTTTGTGGCGGTGAAATTGCACAAAGAAAAGACGATTCTCCGGAAGGAATCAAAATTCGTCTCAAAATTTTTCAGGAAGAAACTATGCCGGTCATCAATTATTATAAAAACAAAGGAGTGCTGGTGGAAATTAATGGAATGCAACCGGTAGAAAAAGTATTGGAAGATATCGTAAAATATTTAAATGATTAACATTAAATCAAAAAATGAAATCGAAGCAATGCGGGAGGGTGGGAAGATTTTGGCTGGTATAATGCGAGAGATTGAAAAAAATGTTGCTCCCGGACAAAACACATTGGAATTGGATAAGCTCGCTACGGAGCTTGTTTTTGCACATGGGGGAATGCCGTCATTCAAAGGTTATGGCGAAGAAGTTGGCAATCCTTTTCCAGCGACAATTTGCGCTTCGATCAACAGCGAAATTGTGCATGGCATTCCGGCGAAAAATAAAATATTGCAAGATGGGGATATCTTAAAAGTTGATATCGGGATGAAATATAAAGGCCTGCATACTGATATGGCCCGCACATACGCCGTCGGCGAATGTAGCGCGCAAGTGCGCAAGTTGATTCAAATAACGGAACAATCTTTTTGGGAAGGAATTAAAAAAATGGGTCCAGAGAAAATGTTGAGCGATTATTCTAAAACAGCGCAAAAACATATTGAGAAAAACGGATTTTCCGTGGTAAGAAATCTAGTCGGCCATGGTGTCGGCCGGGAACTGCATGAAGATCCGCAAATTCCGAATTATTACAATAAAAAATACCAGGATTTTAGATTATCTCCTGGTATGACGCTGGCGCTGGAACCGATGGTCAATGCCGGCGGATTTGAAACCATGCTGGGACATGACGGCTGGGTTTTCAAAACCAAAGACGGATCACTCTCGACGCATTATGAAAATACGATTTTGATAACTGAAAATGGAGCTGAAGTCTTGACATTAGCGTAATATTTTTTACCATTCAACCATATAAGGTAAAAAGGCCAACAACGATTTCTATCATTCGCTCATATATGATAGAAAGAGATTCTTGACAAAAAAATAACCCCGAAGCGTTTAGTGATGCAATGCATCACGCTCCGGGGGTACAGTCTAACATTTATATTTTTTGTACAAAGCACTCATTTTTCGCTTATTTGATATTCGGTCAGCAATCACGCAGGCTATTATGCCAATTAGCGCAACTCCAATCTCAACGCCCAGGCTAACTCTTCGCGCGTGATTTAGTAAGGTCCAGTTATCTATCAGAGTGATTGTTCCTACTGTGAGACCTGCGATAAAAAAAAGCGCAACAAAAAATATTAACAATCTCATAATTAAGGTCCTCCTTATTTATTCTAACTCTATTTTTCAATGTGCTGATTTTTTTCGGGCACAAAGCGCCACGATATGCAAGTCTAGCATAAAATAAGCCCTATGTCAATATACAGTCAAAATTTACCTAAAACAAGCCATATTTTGGGCATAGATTTTGGTTCATCCAAGATTGGTTTGGCTATGGCCGACACAGAGACCAAAATCGCTTTTGCCTACGGTGTAATCAAAAATGACAAAAAAATGCTGGCCAATCTGGAAAAAATAATTGAAAAAGAAAAGGTGGAGAAAGTGATCATTGGAATTCCGGGCTATACGATTGAAACCAGCAAAGAAGCTGAGCAAAAATCACTGGGAAAATCGTTGGAAATAAACGCAGGCGTCCGAGTTGAATATTTCGAAGAAATGTTCACGACCAAAATGGCGCAGGCCAATCTCAAAGAAAAAGGCGCCAAAAATGTTGGAAAGATTGATGACGCGGAGTCAGCCAAAATCATACTTCAAGAATGGCTGGATTCATGCTATAATTGAACCAATCCAAGAAAGGGTTAATTTAATCAGTTCTAAATAATAAAGTTATGGAAAATAAACCATATCTGTCAGTTATCATCCCGGCCTATCGAGAGGCAGAACGGATCGGAAAAAATTTAATCGAAATCGAAAATTATTTGGCGGCAAAAAATTATTCGTACGAAGTCTTAGTGGTCACCGATGGGTCGCCAGACAAAACGGCCGAAATCGCGCGCAACCATTCTGACCGGGTTAAAAATTTACGAGTTTTTGAAAATAAGGAAAATCACGGCAAGGGTTATGTTGTGCGCCAGGGTCTTTTGGAATCTAAAGGAGATTTACGATTATTTTTAGACGCTGACGGATCGACTTCAATTACTCATCTGGACGCTTTTTTGCCGGAATTTGAAAAAGGTTTTGATGTGGTAATTGGCTCCAGGGATATCGAAGGCGCGTTTGTTCAGGTGCCGCAGCCTAAAATCAGAATTCTCATGGGGAATATGGGCAATTGGGCGATTCGCATTGTACTTGGCCTTTGGAGTTATCCGGACACGCAGTGCGGATTTAAGATGCTCAATGAAAAGGCGGCCCAAGCGGTGGCCAGCCGGATGGTAGTAGATCGTTTTGGTTTTGATTTTGAGTTGATAATTTTAGCCAAAAAACTGGGCTTTAAAATCAAACAGATGCCGGTTCGCTGGCTGAATGAAGAAGGTTCAACGGTTGGCGGCCTTTTCGGTCCAAATGGCTTTCTCCAGGTGCTTCTCGATTTATTTAAAACGCGGTTGAGATTATGGGGGGGTAAATATAAAATACACTTTGTGAAATAAACCAACCAGCAAAAAACAAAAAAAGTGCAAAACAAAAATAACAAATTAACCGAATTGCGGCAGGATCTGGTGACGGGCGATTGGGTGGTGATCGCGACCGGTCGGGCTAAGCGTCCGGAGGATTTTGCCAAGCTCAAAAGGTCTGCAGTAGAAGAAGATCCGAACAAGCTTTGTTTTTTATGCCATCCTGAAGAAACCGGGCAGGAAAAAGATGTTTTGATTTATAATACCAAGGACGGCGATTGGAGTTTGCGCGTTTTTCCGAATAAATTTCCGGCTTTTTCCCGCAGCCGCATGCCGAAACATTTTGAAGAAGGGCCGTATTTTGGTATGGATGGTACCGGATATCATGAAATCATTGTTGCTCGCGATCATCACAAACAAATTGCGCTTCTAGATCCGCTGGAGGTGGCGGAAATCATAGATGCTTATCAGGAAAGATATATAGACCTGATGAATAAAAAAAGTGTTAATTACATTGAAATTTATCACAATCATGGCAGGGAAGCGGGTGCTACGGCCGTTCACCCGCATTCGCAGTTGATGGCGATTCCGGTCATCTCTCCGTATGTCAAAGGCGAATTGGAGGGCGCGGAACTATATTGGAAGTCTAACAAGGATTGTGTGTACTGCGCCATGATCGAATGGGAAGCCGAACATGAAAAAAGAGTGATTTTTGAAAATAATAATTTTATCGCTTTCTGTCCATACTCTTCGCGCGCAGCCTTCGAAGTCTGGGTCATGCCGAAAAAACACAAACCGTATTTTGAAAGAATTCTGGATAAAGAAAAAAGAGAACTGGCGGAAGCGTTGCAATTTTCCGTCAACAAAATTTACAAAGCCCTGGGAGATCCGGCGTATAATTTTTATATCCACACCTCACCGTGTGACGGCAAAGATTACCCGCATTTCCATTGGCATATTGAAATCATTCCACGGACATCAATTTGGGCTGGGTTTGAGCTTTCTACTGGTATCGAAATTTCAACTATCCAGCCGGAAGTAGCCGCAGAGTATTTAAGAGAACAAAAGTAGGACTTTATGCATGAAATAATATTTAATCTTTTTTCTGGTTTTCCCAAGGAACTAGCCACGTTTTTGATAGCTGCCATTCCGGTGACGGAACTGCGAGCCGCTTTGCCTTTGGCCTACAAGGTTTACGGGCTATCGGCTTTTTGGGCTTGGTTTTGGTCGGTGGCGGGGACATTTTTTGCCATGGTTTTGATTGTACTGCTTTTGGATCCGGTGGCTAAATTCCTTTCAAAATACATTGGATTTTTCAAAAAATTCTTCGAATGGCTTTTTGAACATACCCGGAAGCGGACCAACGGTAAGATGGAAAAATATGGCGAGTGGGCTATTTTTATCCTAGCGGCAATACCCATCCCATTTTTGGGCGGTATGACCGGGGCGCTGGCTGCCTTTATTTTTGGGGTGTCTTTGCGGAAATCATTGCCATTACTGCTGTTTGGAACTATGGTATCGGGTATGATAGTATTAGGAATAACTATTTATTTATAAATTTTCTAATTTCCAATTTCTAATTTCTAAACAATTTCCAATGAATTAATTTCTAAATTTTGAAATTAAAGCATTATTTGAAAATTGAAAATTAAAAATTGAAAATTCCAAAGCTGTGAAAAAAATAATCGTTGGTAACCTAAAGATGAACTTGCTGTCTCCTGAAGAAAGAGAAAAATATTTAGTTTGGATGGACAAAGAATTGAAAAATAAAAAATTTAAGAATTCCGAGATTGTTCTTTGTCCGCCGTTTGTGCATCTGGAAGCTTTCAAAAAATGGAATAATAAAAAATGCAAGTTAGGTGCGCAGAATATGTTTTCGGAAAATAAAGGATCCTATACCGGCGAAATTTCTCCCATGATGCTCAAAAATTTTGGTTGCGAATATGTTATAATCGGGCATAGCGAAAGAAAACGGTATTTTTCCGAAAATAATCATGAGATAAACTTAAAAATAATTTCCGCCTTAAAAAATAGCTTGAAGCCGATCCTTTGCGTGGGAGAAACAAAAGTGGAGAAAGAAAACCATGAAACATTAAAGATAATCGGGAGACAAGTGCGAGAGGCGCTTGTGAATGTCAGCAGAACTAAGGCGGAGCAGATTGCTATAACCTATGAACCGGTTTGGGCGGTTGGTAGCGATAATGTTCCTTCAGCCAACGAGATTATGGGAGCTAAGCTGCTAATCAAAAAAATCCTAGTGGAAATGTTCGGCAAGAAATATGCAAATATGGTCCGCATAATTTATGGCGGAAGCGTGAGCCCCATATTTGTGAAGCAAGTTTGTGTTGATCCGGAAATGGACGGTGCCTTGATTGGCAGAGAAAGCCTGGAACCGCACGGATTTGTCAAAGTGGCTGAAATATTGGATAATTATAAATAATTAATATTTTAATAAAATTTATATGATTACAACTGTCAAGGAAATTCTGTCTAAGGCTAAGGAAGGCGGTTATGCTGTGGGAGCTTTTAACACAGTAAACCTGGAAACGACTCAGGCCATAATCCAAGCGGCCAAAGAATTAAGGTCTCCGGTTATCTTGCAGGTAACGGAAAAAACTATGGAATACGCGGGCGGAAGGGGCATTTTTCAGCTGATTAGAAATCAGGCTGAGTTTTACGCGCCGGAAATTCCAGTGGGTATCCATTTGGATCATGGAAAAAGTTTTGAAATAATTGAGCGGGCGATTGAAATCGGGTTTACTTCAGTCATGTATGACGGATCGCGCAAAGAATACGCGGATAATCACGCTATGACCAAAAAAATCGCGGATTTTTGCCATCAGCGCGGAGTTTCAATTCAGGCGGAGCTGGGCAGCGTGCCTTATCTGGGAGAAGGCACCACTCTCACGGACGCTGATTGGGATAAATATATGACTAATCCAGCACAAGCGGCTGAATTCGTTTATTCCACCGGCGTTGATTCTCTGGCTGTGGCGATTGGCAACGCGCATGGTTTTGTCCGGGAACGTACCCAGCCTGATTATGAGCGCTTATCCTCTGTTCGCGAAAATGTTACCATCCCGCTTATTCTGCATGGTGCCTCTGACTGGGAAGACGGCAGGGCAGTAGAAGTGATCAAGCGCGGCATAAATTGCCTCAATGTGGATACGGCAATCCGGGTTGCTTTTGAAAACAGCATTGTGCACACAGTAAAAAATGAGGGAAACATGTCTTTTGATATTCGGAAACTTTTAGGCGATGCCAGATCGGCGGTCAAGGAAGTGGTCAAGGAAAAAATAAAATTGTTTGGCAGTGAGGGTAAAATTTAATCTTCATTCTCATGTGTTTGGCTATTCCTGGTAAAATTATTGAAATCAAAAAAAATCAGCAGGCAACTGCTGATTTTAATGGCATAGAAAAAGAAATAAATATTTCTTTGGTGGAAGTAAAGAGGGGCGATTATGTTATTGTCCATGCCGGATTTGCCATTGAAAAAATGGAAAAAGCGGAAGCGGAAAACATAAATTCATTGATAAAATAAATGAGCGGTGAGTCGGAAAAAATTTTGAAAAATATACGGGCAAAAGCAGCGCAGATTGGCAGGCCATTGCGTTTTATGGAGCTTTGTGGAACCCATTCCCAATCAATCGCGGCAAACGGTCTCAAAAGCTTAATGCCAAAAAATATCAAATTAATATCCGGTCCGGGTTGTCCGGTTTGTGTGACCGACCAAAGCGATATTGACGTGGTGGTGGGATTGGCGCTTGAGGGTATTCCCATTGCGGCTTATGGCGACGCCGTTAATGTTCCCGGGAACATAATGAGTTTAGAACAAGCTCGGCAAAAAGGCGCTGATGTTAGCATTGTCTATAGTATTGAAGACGCGATGAAATTAAAAAATAGCAAGCCCAATCTGGTTTTTTTCGGACTTGGATTTGAAACTACGGCGCCGATGACAGCATGGGCAATTAAACAGGGTCTCGTGGTTTATTCTGCTCACAAAATCTTTCCGCCAGCTATGGCCGCACTGCTTGCAAATAAGGACATAAGGGTTAATGGTTTTATCAATCCTGGCCATGTGAGCGCCATAATTGGCACGGAAGTTTGTAAAAAATTTAAAATTCCACAGGTGGTTGCGGGATTTGAGGGCCTAGATGTTTTGCGGGCAGTAAACATGCTCTTGGATCAAATTCTTACCGGGAGAGTAGAAGTTGCGAATGAATATGCTAGAGTCGTCAGGAAAAATGGTAATATCAAAGCTAAAAAACTCATTGAAGAAGTTTTTGAAATTGGTGATGCGAAGTGGCGCGGCCTGGGCCTCATTAAAAAATCAGGGTTAAAGATTAGAAAAAAATATCAAAACCAAGACGCAGAACATATTTATCGCGACTTAATAAAAAAAATACGGGCCAAGATTGAGGTGAGGCCGAGCGCTTGTCAATGCGGACAAGTCTTGCAAGGATTGGTGGAACCGCAAAAATGTTCGCTTTTTAGAAAAATTTGTACGCCCGATAATCCGCAAGGCGCTTGCATGGTTTCCGTTGAAGGTAGTTGTAATATAGAATATCGATATGGCCGAAAATAATACAATTGATTTAGAAATGGGCGCGGGCGGAGAAAAATCCAATGAGTTGATTTCAAAAATCAGAAAGAATTTTAAGGTGCATGGCAAATGGAAGAATACGGCAGATGATGGGGCTGTGTATGATCTGGGAAAAGAAAAACTGGTCTTCACAACCGATGCCTTCATCATCGATCCGCTGTTTTTTCCGGGCGGGGATATTGGCAAGATTGCCATTTGCGGCACGATTAATGATCTGGCGGTTATGGGTGCGGTGCCGATTGGAATTTCTTTGAGCCTTGTGATTGAAGAAGGATTTTCGCAAAGTAACCTGGAAAAGATAATGCAATCGATTAATATTATTTCGAAAATTACAAACGTTCCAATTGTGACGGGGGACACGAAAGTTACAGAAAAAGGCAAAATCGACAAAATTGAAATTACTACTTCCGGCATCGGTATTGCGGACAAAATTATTGAAAATGGAGGAGCCAGACCGGGTGATATAGTCATATCATCCGGCGATTTAGGAGAACACGCGGTGGCGCTTTTGGCGACAAGATTTAATTATAAGACGAAAATAAAAAGCGACTGCCAGCCGATTATCAAAGAAATCCAAAGCATCAGAAATTATTTGACTTCAGCCAAGGACCCGACGCGCGGAGGCATTGCGGAAGTTTTGAACGAAATCGCGGAAAAATCCAAAATCAAAATAATTTTGGAAGAAAAAAACCTGCCCTTTAAAAAGGAAACGGTCGCCCTTTCCGAACTCCTGGGCATTGATAAATTTGCCTTTCCATCTGAGGGCCGGTTTGTCGGTACGGTGCCGCAGAAATATGCCCAAAAAGCACTGAAAACGCTTCAAAAATTCAATAAGGAAGCGAAAATAATCGGCCGAGTAGAACGCGGAAAAGGGCTTTATTTGAGCACAAATTTAGGTTCTCAAAAACTGATCGAAATGCCAAGAGGCAAATTAATCCCGCGGATTTGCTAATAAATAATAAATTATCTGTCCAAGACTCAGTCCCGCATCGCCCTGCGGGATTTTTTTATTGGCGTAAGCGCCTTTGAATTTCAAAAAGGCAGAAATAATTTTGTTGTTGGCAATGCCACCGGCGATAAATATATTTTTTGTTTTCAGATTTTTATCTTGTTGTTTTATAATTTTGTACAAACCTTCTGCGATATAAAGCTGAGCCGTTGCGGCCAGTCTTTTTTTATCTTTATTTATATTTTTTACTAAATATTCAAAAAGGGGTGTGGTTTGTAAAATATACAACTTTTCTTTTTTGTCGAAAATTATTCCTGGTTTTAAGTCTATGTATGGCTTCGTTGAATTCTTTTCCAAGAGATCAATCGGCTCATGCTTATAGCTTCTTTTATTATCGCAAAAACCTAATAAAATTGAAACTGCATCCAAGATTCTTCCAGTGCTCGATGTTTCATGACAATTGAAATTTTTTTGCAA
>Ga0209048_10001030_pt1 | contig 29207 bp, 27 predicted proteins | sample FrelakmetCRP12CR_FD_187146 | JGI IMG/M metagenome (GOLD analysis project Ga0209048, IMG submission 187146) | Freshwater lake sediment microbial communities from the University of Notre Dame, USA, for methane emissions studies - CRP12 CR (SPAdes)... | ecosystem: Environmental > Aquatic >... | reverse complement strand
GCCGGTGATCGCGCGCGTGCACGGAATCGCCACCGCCGCGGGCTGCCAACTCGTGTCGATGTGCGATCTGGCGGTCGCCGCGGACACGGCCCGGTTCGCGTTGCCCGGCGTCAACGTCGGCGTTTTCTGCACCACCCCCGCGGTCGGCGTCGCGCGCAATGTCGCCCGCAAGCGCGCCATGGAAATGCTGCTGTTGGGCGAGACGATCGACGCGGCGACCGCGCTGGCGTGGGGCCTGGTCAATCGCGTGGTTCCCGAGTCGGAGCTCGATGCGGCGGTCGGCGCGATGACCCGCAGCATCGGCGCCCGCAGCGCGCGCGTGATCGGCCAGGGCAAGCGGGCCTTCTACCAGCAGGTCGATCTGGGGCTGGAGGCGGCGTACCGGTTCACGGGCGAGGTCATGGCCTGCAGCGTGCTGGACACCGACGCGCAAGAGGGTATCGACGCGTTCGTGGCCAAGCGCGCGCCGAAATGGGGCGAATGACTCGATGTCGTTGTCAACCCCGGCCCCGACGCGGATAGCCGCGCCGACGCTGGAATCGGCTATCCTCCCCGATCCTGCGGAACTCCCATGGCCAATGACCTGATCCTAGAAACGCGCGCGCTGACCAAGGAGTTCAAGGGTTTCGTGGCGGTCAGCGGCGTCGACCTGAAGGTCAAGCGCGGCACGATCCACGCGCTCATCGGGCCCAACGGCGCGGGCAAGACCACCTGTTTCAATCTGCTCACGCATTTCCTGACGCCGACGCGCGGCGAGATCTTCTACAACGGCCGCAACATCACCGGTTCACGCCCGGCGGCGATCGCGCGCATGGGCATGGTGCGTTCGTTCCAGATCTCGGCGACGTTCCCGCACCTGACGGTGCTCGAGAACGTCCGCATCGCGCTGCAGCGCAAGCGCGGGCAGTCCTTCGATTTCTGGCGCTCGGCGCGCACGCTCGACGCGCTCGACCCGCTGGCGCGCGAACTGCTCGAATCGGTGGGCCTGTCGACCTACGCCGACACGCAGGCCGTCGAATTACCCTACGGACGCAAGCGTGCGCTGGAAATGGCGACCACGCTCGCCCTCGATCCGGAAATGCTGCTGCTCGACGAGCCTACCGCCGGCATGACGCACGAAGACGTGGGGCGCATCACCGACCTGATCCGCAAGGTGTCGGTGAATCGCACCATCCTCATGGTCGAGCACAACCTTTCGGTTGTGGCGACGCTGTCCGATCACATCACGGTCCTCGCGCGCGGGCAGGTGCTGGCGCAGGGTGACTATGCCGCGGTGTCGAAGAACCCGGACGTGGTGCAGGCGTACCTGGGAGTCGCGCATGCCTGAATCAGCCCCCGCCGGCGCCATGCTCAGCGTCCGCGAGCTGCAGTCGTGGTACGGGGAGTCGCACATCCTGCACGGCGTCACCTTCGACGTCGCGCGCGGCGAAGTCGTGACACTGCTCGGCCGCAACGGCGCCGGCAAGACGACGACGCTCAAGTCGATCATGGGCATGGTCAGCCAGCGCAAGGGCTCGGTGAAGCTGGAGGGCAAGGAGACCATCGGGCTCGCGTCGAATAAGATCGCGCGCCTCGGCATCGCAATCTGCCCCGAGGAACGCGGCATCTTCTCCAGCCTCGACGTCGAGGAAAACCTGCTGCTGCCGCCGCGGGTGAAGGCCGGCGGGCTGTCGGTGGCCGAGATCTTCGAGCTCTTCCCGAACCTGAAGGAGCGCTTGCACAGCCAGGGCACCAAGCTCTCCGGCGGCGAGCAGCAGATGCTGGCGATCGGCCGCATACTGCGCACCGGCGCCGACCTGCTGTTGCTCGACGAGCCGACCGAGGGTCTCGCTCCGGTGATCGTGCAGCAAATCGGCCGCACGATCGGTGCGCTGAAGAAGAAGGGCTTTACGATCCTGCTGGTCGAACAGAATTTCCGGTTTGCGGCTACCGTCGCCGACCGGCATTACGTCATGGAGCGCGGACAGATCGTGGACATGATTCCCAATTCCGAGCTCGATGCGAACATGCAGAAGCTGCACGAGATGCTCGGCGTCTGATCGAGCCAGCGGATCGCGCAGCTATTTTCGAAGTGCCTCTGGAGGATGATGCAATGAAGCGAAGACTGTTATCCGCACTGCTTGTCGCAACCATCGGCGTGAGCGCGGTGGTCGCGCAGGCGCAGGTCAGCGGCGACGTGGTGAAGATCGGCGTGCTGACGGACATGACCGGCGTTTATGGCGACCTGGGCGGACAGGGCTCGGTCGTCGCCGCGCAAATGGCGATCGACGACTTCGGCGGCAAGGTGCTCGGCAAGCCGATCCAGCTGATCTCGGCCGACCACCAGAACAAGGCCGACCTCGCCGCGAGCAAGGCGCGCGAGTGGTTCGACCGCGAAAACGTCGACATGATCACCGACCTGCTCAACTCGGCGGTGGCACTCGCGGTCTCGGGCGTGGGCAAGGACAAGAACAAGGTCGTGATGGTCGTCGGCGCGGCGAGTTCGGCGCTGACCAACGCCAGCTGCAACGCCAACACCGTCCACTACGCCTACGACACCTACGCGCTCGCCAACATTGCCGGCAAGGAGATCGTCAAGGGCGGTGGCGACACCTGGTTCTTCATCACCGCGGACTACGCATTCGGCGCGGCGCTGGAGAAGGATACGTCCGACGTCGTCAAGGCGAACGGTGGCAAGGTCCTTGGGTCGGTCAAGCATCCGCTGTCGACGACCGACTACTCGTCCTACCTGCTGCAGGCGCAGGCGTCGAAGGCCAAGATCATCGGGCTTGCCAATGCCGGGGGCGACACCGTCAACTCGATCAAGTCGGCCAGCGAGTTCGGGATCACCAAGAGTGGGCAGAACCTCGCGGCGCTGCTGGTGTTCATCACCGACATACACTCGCTGGGCCTCGAGACCACGCAGGGGCTGATGGTGACCGAGGGCTGGTACTGGGACCTCAACGACGAAACGCGCAAGTTCGCCGACCGCTTCCTCGCCAAGCACAAGGCGCGGCCGACGATGAATCAGGCGGGGGTGTACTCGTCGGTGCTGACCTACCTCAGGGCAGTGCAGGCCGCGGGCACCGACGACGCGCAGCCGGTGATGGCCAAGATGCGCGCGCTGCCGATCAACGACGTGTTCGCCAAGGGCGGCAAGATCCGCGAAGACGGCCGGATGGTGCACGAGATGTACCTCATGCAGGTGAAGAAGCCGTCGGAGTCGAAGCGCCCCTGGGACTACTACAACCTCAAGGCGACGATTCCCGGCGACCAGGCGTTCCAGCCGCTGGCGAAGAGCACGTGCGCGCTCGTCAAGAAGTGACGACTGGATCCTTCGGATAGAAGGCCCTCTGCCTTGAGCTGGAAGACTGCATGACCGACATCTTCGGCATCCCGCTGCAGGCGCTGTTCGGGCAGGCGATGATCGGGCTGGTCAACGGCTCGTTCTACGCCATGCTCTCGCTCGGGCTGGCGGTCATTTTCGGGCTGCTGAACATCATCAATTTCGCGCACGGCGCGCTTTACATGACAGGGGCCTTCGTCGCGTGGATGCTGCTCAACTACCTTGGCCTCGGCTACTGGTGGGCGTTGCTGCTGTCGCCGATCGCGGTCGGCGTGTTCGGCATGGTCATCGAGAAGACGATGTTGCGGCACCTGTACAAGCTCGATCATCTCTACGGTCTGCTGCTGACCTTCGGCCTGGCGCTCATTCTCGAGGGCGGCTTCGTCAACGCCTATGGCGTGTCGGGTTCGCCCTACCAGATTCCGTCGGCGTTGGCCGGCGGGTTCAACCTCGGCTTCATGTTCCTGCCCAAGTATCGCGCCTGGGTCGTGGCGGCGTCGGTGGTCGTGTGCCTGGCAACCTGGTTCGTGATCGAGCGCACCAGGCTCGGCTCGTACCTGCGCGCCGGCACCGAGAACCCGGCGCTGACACAGGCGCTGGGGATCAACGTGCCGCGGATGGTCACGCTGACCTACGGCGTCGGCGTGGCGCTGGCGGGCCTCGCCGGGGTGCTGGCCGCGCCGGTCTATCAGGTGCAGCCGCTGATGGGTTCGAACCTGATCATCGTGGTCTTCGCGGTCGTCGTGATCGGCGGCATGGGCTCGATCCTGGGGTCGATCGTCACCGGCCTCGCGTTGGGGCTGATCGAAGGACTCACCAAGGTCGTCTATCCGGAAGCCTCGTCGACCGTGGTCTTCGTCATCATGGCGATCGTGCTGCTGCTGCGGCCTGCCGGCCTCTTCGGCAGGGAGAAATAGCCCATGGCGCGCTCGAAGACGACGCTGGTCTACGCGGCCCTGCTGGCGCTGGCGGTTGCCGCGCCGTTCGGAATCTATCCCATTTTTTTGATGAAGTGCCTGTGTTTTGCCTTGTTCGCCTGCGCCTTCAACCTGCTCATCGGCTACACCGGGCTGTTGTCCTTCGGACACGCGGCGTTCTTCGGCGTCGCCGGGTACCTGGCCGGGTACGCGCTCAAGGAATGGGGCGTCACCGCCGAAATCGGCCTGCTGCTCGGCGTCGCCGGATCGGCACTGCTGGGCTTGATCATCGGCTCCTTGGCGGTGCGCCGGCAGGGCATCTACTTCGCGATGATCACCTTGGCGCTGTCACAACTTGTGTACTTCATCTGCGTCCAGTCGCCCTTCACGCACGCCGAGGACGGCCTGCAGGGCGTGCCGCGCAACACCTTGTTCGGCCTGCTCGACCTGTCCAACGACCTGGTGATGTATTACGTGGCGCTGGCGATTTGCTGCGGCGGGTTCTGGCTTATCCACCGCATCATCCATTCACCCTTCGGGCAGGTGCTGAAGTCGATCCGCGAGAACGAGCAGCGCGCGCTTTCGCTGGGCTACGACGTCGATCGCTACAAGCTGCTGGCGTTCGTGCTCTCGGCTGCGCTGGCCGGCCTTGCCGGGGCGTTGAAGGCACAGACGCTGGGCCTGGCGACCCTGACCGACGTGCATTGGCACCAGTCCGGCGAGGTCGTGCTCATGACGCTGCTCGGCGGCATGGGCACGATACTCGGGCCGGTGATCGGCGCATTCACGATCATCGGCCTGCAGAATTATCTGGCCGGCTTCGGTTCATGGGTGACCGTCATCACCGGGGTCATTTTCGTCGTCTGCGTGCTTGCCTTCCGCAGGGGGATCGTCGGCGAAGTCGGGGCGTGGTGGGCGCGGCGGTCGCGCTGACCCGGGCCTTTTTGCCACACTGTGATTGAATCGAAAGGCGTTTTTCGTCGCCGCGCAGTTGACCTGCGCGCGCCCTGCGGCCACTATTGAGGTCGGGGCGGGGGAGGGGTCGGCAGGGATTCCGGCCCGGCCGGGTTTGGTGCCACCACCGTTCTAGGGAGAAGCAGATGCGCGCGTTCACGTTGCTGGCAGTCTTGCTGGGAGGCATGCTGCTCGCGGGCTGCCAGATCACCCCGGCCCGGGAGTCCCGGTTCTCGTCGCCGATATTCAACGATCCCGCAGACACGGCTGCGTACAGGGAACGGGATCGGCCGCCGTACATACTGAGCTACCCCGACGAGACGATGTTCTTCTTTCCGATCTACGACGGCACGCCGCGATCGGATCTGAACCTGCAGTCGATCAGCTGCGCGAGGGGCAACGACGGCACGCTTGTCGTCAACGCGCGAGTGCAGAATCTGGGTTCCTTCATCATTCCGCCACACGAACAGCTCACCGGTGAAGTCGGCTCGTTCCGCGTCACCGCGCTGGTCACGTGGTCCGGAGGTGCCAGCGAGGAAGTGTCCGCGATGCTGCCGATTCCATTGCCGGTGTCTGGCGTGGTGAACATGAAGCTCAACAAGACCCGGTACTTCGCCAAGGACGTCGTCAGCATCGATGTCGTCGCGGATCCCGATCGCGTGGTCCCGGACCCGGTGCGCGTCAACAACGTCCTGAGCTGGAAGGGGACGATGTCGGGCGACAACCCCAGCTGCGACGTAGTGCGTTCCTGAGCCTGACGCGCGCGACGCCACCGCGCTCCCCGCCGGCGCGTCGCGCGCTCTGCTTCCTCGCCTCGGCGACTCGCGATCGGCGAATCGCCGTCTTCGCGTTATAATCCTGCGCTGCGCGCCGGCATTGCCCGGCGCGGCTAACGCTACCAACGCGGCATCAGGCGGTCCCCATGAAAGTTCTTGTACCCGTCAAGCGTGTCATCGATTACAACGTCAAGATCCGTGTCAAGCCGGACGGCAGCGGGGTCGACACGACCAACGTCAAGATGTCGATGAATCCCTTCGACGAGATCGCGGTCGAGGAGGCCGTGCGGCTGAAGGAGAAGGGGATCGTCACCGAGATCATCGCCGTGTCTTGCGGCGTGGCGGCGTGTCAGGAGACGCTGCGCACGGCGCTGGCGATCGGCGCCGACCGGGCGGTCCTGGTCGAGACGGACGTCGATTTGCAACCGCTGGCGGTGGCCAAGCTGCTCAAGGCGCTGGTCGGCAAGGAAGGGCCGCAGCTCGTCATCCTGGGCAAGCAGGCGATCGACGACGACGCGAATCAGGTCGGACAGATGCTCGCCGCGCTGCTGGGGTGGCCGCAGGCGACCTTCGCGTCCAAGGTTGACATCGCCGACGGGCACGCGACCGTCAAGCGCGAAATCGACGGCGGAATGGAGACCCTGAAAATGCCGCTCCCCGCGGTCATCACGGCCGACCTGCGCTTGAACGAACCGCGCTACGCCACACTGCCGAACATCATGAAGGCGAAGAAGAAGGCGCTGGATATCATTAAGCCCGACGCGCTGGGTGTCGATGTCGCATCGCGGCTGACGACGCTCAAAGTGGTCGAACCCGCGAAGCGCAAGGGCGGCGGCAAGGTTGCCGACGTCAAGGAGCTGGTGGCGAAGCTGCGCAACGAAGCGAAAGTGATTCAGTGATGCAGGTACGGCCTGCGTCACTGAATGATCCCCGCGAATGCGGGGATCCAGTGGCGCGATGACACGACCTGCGCCGATATACGTGAATCATCCCCGCGAACGCGGGGGTCCATCTGCACCCTGAATGAATCCTGAACGTCCCCGGATTTGACCGCCAAAAAATGACCACCCTAGTCCTCGCCGAACACAACAACACCGCGCTCAAGGGCGCGACGTACAACACGCTGGCTGCCGCGCAGAAGATCGGCGGCGAAATTCATGTCCTCGTCGCCGGGCACAACGCGCAAGGCGCGGCGACGGCTGCCGCGCAAGTCGCCGGCGTCGTGAAGGTCCTCCACGCCGACGCGCCGCAGCTCGCGGCACAAACCGCGGAGAATGTCGCCGCTCTTGTCGTCGGGCTGGCCGGCGCCTATTCGCACATCCTGCTGCCGGCAACCGGATTCGGAAAGAACATCGGACCGCGCATCGCGGCGCTGCTCGACGTCGCACAGGTGTCGGACATCATCGCGGTGGAATCGCCGGACACCTTCGTGCGGCCGATCTACGCGGGCAACGCGTTCGCCACCGTGCAATCGAAGGACGCGCAGAAGGTCGTCACCGTGCGCGCCACGGGCTTCGACGCCGTCGCCGCGAGCGGTGGTCAGGCGCCGATCGAGACCGTCGCTGCGCCGGCCGACGTCGGTCATGTCGAATTGATGGGACAGGAGCTGACAAAGTCGGACCGACCCGAGCTCACCGGCGCGCGCGTTGTCATCTCCGGCGGACGCGGCTTGCAGAGTGGCGAGAATTTCAAGATGCTCGAAGCGCTGGCCGGCAAGCTCAACGCCGCGCTCGGCGCCTCGCGCGCGGCCGTCGACGCCGGCTACGTGCCGAACGACTATCAGGTGGGACAGACCGGCAAGATCGTCGCCCCGGACCTGTACATCGCCGTCGGCATTTCCGGGGCGATCCAGCACCTGGCGGGCATGAAGGACAGCAAGGTGATCGTCGCCATCAACAAGGATGCCGAGGCGCCGATATTCCAGATCGCCGACTACGGCCTGGTCGGCGACCTGTTCGAGATCATTCCCGCGTTGACCGCCGAGCTGGGCTGATCCGACGCCGGCCGCGCGACGCGCGATCGTCCATTCTCGCGGTCATTCCCGCATCTCCCGCAACCAGCAACCTGTTCCGCACCGACATCAATGAGCGCCTATCACGCCCCGCTGAAAGACATGCTCTTCGTCATGAACGAGCTCGCCGGCCTCGAGCAGGTGAGCAAGCTGCCCGGCTACGAGGATGCGACGGCCGATACCGTCACCGCCATCCTCGAGGAGGCGGCGAAGTTCGCCACCGAAGTGCTCGACCCGCTCAACGCGGTTGGCGATCGTGAAGGCGCGAAGCTCGTCGATGGTGGCGCCGTGAAAACGCCGACGGGATTCAAAGAGGCGTACAGGCAGTTTGCCGACAACGGCTGGAATGGACTGACCAAACATCCGGAGCACGGCGGCCAGGGCCTGCCGCAACTCGTTTCGACGGCGGTCGAGGAAATGTGGCACGGCGCCAACCTCGCCTTCGCGCTGTGTCCGCTGCTCACGCAAGGCGCGATCGAAGCGTTGGAGCTCGTTGGCTCGGACGCGCAAAAGGCGATGTATCTGCCGAAAATGGTCGAGGGCGTGTGGACCGGCACGATGAACCTCACCGAGCCGCAGGCGGGCTCCGATCTGGCCGCGGTGCGCACGCGCGCCGTGCCGCAGCCGGACGGCAGCTTCAAGCTCTACGGCCAGAAAATCTACATCACCTATGGCGAGCAGGACTATACCGAGAACATCATCCACCTCGTGCTGGCGCGCACGCCGACGGCGCCCGAGGGTGTCAAGGGCATCTCGCTGTTCGTCGTGCCGAAATTCCTGGTCAACGCCGACGGCTCGTTGGGCGCGCGCAACGACGTGTACTGCGTGTCGCTCGAGCACAAGCTGGGCATTCACGCCAGCCCGACCGCGGTGCTCGCCTATGGCGACCGCGGCGGCGCGACCGGTTACCTAGTCGGCGAGGAGAATCGCGGGCTCGAGTACATGTTCATCATGATGAACCTGGCACGCTATTCGGTGGGCGTCGAAGGCGTCGGCATTTCCGAGCGGGCCTACCAGCGCGCGCTCGCCTTCGCCAAGGATCGCGTACAGGGCCGCGCGCCCGGACAGGACAAGTCGGTGGCTGGCGGAACCATCCTGCAGCATCCCGACGTGCGCCGCATGTTGCTCACCATGAAGGCGCTGACCGAAGCGATGCGCGGCGTTGCCTACGTCACCGGCGCCGCAATCGACAACGCGCTGCATCATCCCGACCCAGCGGCGCGCAAGCGCCACCAGGGTTTCGTCGACTTCATGATCCCCATCGTCAAGGGCTGCAGCACCGAGGTCGCGCAGCAGGTGACGTACCTGGCGCTGCAGGTGCACGGCGGCATGGGCTTCATCGAGGAGACCGGCGCGGCGCAGTATTACCGCGATGCCAGGATCACGACCATTTACGAAGGCACCACCGGCATCCAGGCCAACGACCTGATCGGGCGCAAGACCGCGCGCGACGGCGGCGCCGGTGCGCGCGCGATAGTTGCGGAAATCACCAAGGTCGCCGCGCAGCTTTCCGGCTCGACCGGAGCCGAGCTCAAGGCCACGGGCAATGCGCTGGCCGCAGCGGCGGCAGCGCTGGGTGAGGCGGTCGACTGGCTCGTGCCCAACTATTCCGCCTCCACGCGCGCGGCGCACGCTGCAGCGGTTCCCTATCTGCAATTGTGGGGGCTGGTTGCCGGAGGCTGGCAACTGGGCCGCGCCGCGCTGATCGCCACCAAGCGACTCGAGGCAGGCACCGGCGACGCCGCGTTCTACCGCGGCAAGATATCGACCGCGCGTTTCTACGCCGACTGCCTGTTGCCGCAGGCAGGCGCGCTCGCGCAGGCGATCACGCGCGGCAGCGAGTCGGTACTGGCGCTGGCCGACGAGCAATTCTGAGCTGATTCGCGCAGCGCGCCGGCCGCTGCCGCACGTTTGGTGTCGAACTCACCAGTGGCGCGATCCGCGGCCGCTTCGACTTGCCGCCAGCATGCGGCCACGTCGGCCGCACCGCCTGGGGCGGCGACGGCAAGCTCCATGTTGCCGATACCCAGATGCTGTTGCGCATCGGCACGGGCAATGCGCCACGCGCTCAGATATCGTGGGCGACGCGCTCGAGGGGAGCGTAGAGTCCTGGCGCGGATGCGAGCACCGCCCCACCCCCCGCGAGCCCTGCCGACCCCGGGTACGACTGCGTCTTGCCGCCGGCCTCCTCGACCAGCAGCAATCCCGCCAGCGCGTCCCAGGGATGCATGTGCGGTTCGACGTAGCCGTCGAAACGGCCCGCCGCGACGTGTGCGAGCATCAGTGCGCCGGCGCCCATGTCTTTCACGGCGACTCCGGCACCGTGCATGCGGCGCATGAGGCGCAGATGGGCGTCGAGGTCTTGCCGCGGCACGTAGCCGGCGCACACCAGCGCGGTGTCCAGGCTGTCGCAGGATGAGACACGCATACGCGCATCGTTGCAGAAGGCGCCCGCACCACGCGCCGCCCAGAACAGTTCGTCCAGCGCCGGATCGTAAATGACGCCGATGTTGCGTTCTCCGTCGACGAGGAAGGCGATCGATATGCACCAGTAGCGCACGCTGTGCACGAAGTTGATCGTGCCGTCGATCGGGTCGACGAACCAGGCGTGCTCGCCGACGTCGCCGCCGGCTTCCTCGCCGAAAATCGTGTCGCCGGGGAAGGCGTCGTTCAGCCGCTGCCGAATCAACGCTTCGACCGCGCGATCGGCGACGCTGACGTAGTCCTGCGGGCCTTTGGTCTCGGTGGCAAAGGCGATCTCGCGCCGGAAGTAGCGCCATGCCAGCGCCCCGGCATCGCGAGCGAGTTGCCTGGCGAACAGCGCGCGTGCGGCGATGCCTTCCGGAGTCATGCCGCGGCGATCGGCACGACGCCGTGGCGGGCGAGGGTGACCGACACCGGCGCGCCCGCGGCGAGGGGCCGGTCGACCGCCATGCTGATGACGAACAGGTCGCCGAGTTCCGTCGCGATCGTGTACTCCATAAGGCCGCCGATGTACGCGGCCTTGCGCACCGTCGCCGGCATGCCGGCGCCGTCGGCGACACCGAGCTCGATCGCCTCGGGCCGGATCGAGACGTCGACACTGCCGGCCAGGCCGCGATGCGCGAGCGTCACGGTCAGCGGCCCGAGCGCGAGTTCGCCGAAGCGCTCGTCAACGCGGCGCAGCGTGCCGCGCACGCGATTGGCATCACCCATGAAACCCGCGACGAACACGTCGCGCGGCTGCTCGTAGAGTTCGCGCGGGGCGCCTTCCTGCGCAATCGTCGCCTTGTTCATCACGATGATCCGGTCCGACACCGCCATCGCCTCGGCCTGGTCATGCGTGACATACACGACGGTCAGGCCCAGCCGCTGCTGCAGGTCGCGGATCTCCTCGCGCATCTGGCGGCGCAGGCGCGCGTCGAGATTCGACAGCGGTTCGTCGAACAAAAGGACCGACGGCTCGAGCACCAGCGCGCGCGCCACGGCGACCCGCTGCTGCTGCCCGCCGGACAGCTCGGACGGCAGGCGGTCGTCGAAACCGGTAAGTCCGACCGTTGTCAGCGCGAGTTGGGCCTTGTCGCGCACGGCCGTTTTTGGCAGGCCGGCGACGGTCAACCCATAGCCGACATTCTCGATGACGGACATGTGCGGGAACAGCGCGTAGCTCTGGAACACCATCGACACGTCCCGCTCCGACGCCGGAACGCGGGTTACATCCGCGCCGCCGATGAAAATCGTGCCGGAGGTCGGCAGTTCGAGGCCGGCGATCATGCGCAAAGTGGTCGTCTTGCCGCAGCCGGACGGGCCGAGCAGCGTAACCAGGCTGCCCGCAGTCACGGTGAAGCTGATGTCCTTCACCGCGGCGATGTCGCCGTAGAGCTTGCTGACGTTGCGGAACTCGATCGAGGCGGCTTTCATCGCGGGAGTTGTGTCGATCCAGGGCGCATCGTTCAGGCCGCGCTGCCGCCCAATTGTCCCACACCTGTGGGCGCCACGGCCGCGCGCCGGCCCAGTCGCCGCGTGCCGATGACGCGCTGGATCGTCCAGATGATCAGCAGCATCAGCACGATGAGCACCGACGAATACGCGATGGCAACGCCGTAATCGCCATTGGTGACGCGGTTGATGATGTAGGTCGTCGCCCATTCGTACTCCGCGGATACCAGGAATACGATCGCCGATACCGTTGTCACCGAGCGCACGAAGCTGTACACCAGTGCCGCGACAACCGCGGGCTTGAGCAAAGGCAGCAACACTCGGCGCAGCGTCGTGAAGCCGCGCGCGCCGAGCGTCGCCGAGGCTTCGTCGAGGCTCTTGTCGATCTGCGCCATCGATGCCATCCCCGCGCGCACGCCGACGGGCATGTTGCGGAACACGTTGCAGACGATCAGGATCAGCGCAGTGCCGGTGAGCTCGATCGGCGGCACATTGAAGGCGAGGATATACGAGACGCCGATCACCGTGCCCGGGATCGCGAAGCTCAGTAGCGTGCCGAATTCGAACGCCGACTGGCCGCGAAAGCGGTGGCGCGTCAGTATGTACGCGGTCAGCAGGCCGAGCGCCGCGGTGAGTGGCGCAGCGATCGCCGACAGCTTGACGGTGGTCCAGAAGGAACTCCACGCGGTCCCGACCCAAAGCAGGCCGTTCGGGCCTGACTCGATCCCGAAGGCCTTGATGTAGTGCCGCAGTGTGGGCGTGTAGTTGCGGCCCCACTGCTCGACAAAGCCGCCCGCGAAGGCCATAAGGTAAATGACGACGGTAAGGATGATCCACGGCACCGCTGTGGCATAGCAGATCCTGCGCACGTGGTCGGGCAGCGGCGTCGGCAATCCGGAGTCGCCCTTGCCGGAGACCACCGTGTAGACCTTGCGTCCGAGTACCCAGCGCTGCGCGAAGAAGGCTGCCAGCGCGAAGCCCAGCAGCAGCACGCCGAGCGCAGCGGCGCGTCCCTGGTCGAGCTGCGCGCCAACGACCGAATAGAACACTTCGGTCGCGAGCACGCCGAAATTGCCACCGAGCACGATCGGGTTGCCGAAGTCGGCAATCGACTCGATGAAGCCGATCAGGAAGGCGTTGGCGAGGCCGGGGCGCATTAACGGCAGCGACACATCGATGAACGTTCGCCAGCTGTTCGCGCGCAACGTCTGTGCGGCTTCCTCCATGCTCGGCGACACGCCTTCGACGACTCCGATGAGCACCAGGAAGGCGATGGGAGTGAACGACAATAGCTGCGCGAGGATCAGACCCGGCAGGCCGTAGAACCAGCGCGAAGGATCGATCCCGAACGCCCATTCCAGCGCATGGTTGACCGCGCCCGACCGGCCGAAGAGCAGGATCAGCGCAAGGCCGATGACGAAGGGCGGCGTGATGATCGGCAGGATCGACATCGCGCGCAACAGTTTCTTGAAGCGGAAATTGCTGCGCGTGACGACCAGCGCGAAGGCAAGCCCCAGCGCCGTCGTGCCCGCGCCGCAGATCAGCGCCAGCAGCAACGTATTCCAGGCGACTCCGCAACGCGGACCGCCAGACAGGCAGCCCAGCCCCCACACCTTCTCCTGCAGAAAGCGCGCCAGGAACGCCGACATCCGGAACGCACCGGCGTCGTCCTGGAACGCGCTGACGAGTATGTTGAGGACCGGAAAGAAGGTGAAAACCGTTGTCGCGGCGAGTATCGCGACGATGCTGCCGGCAATGAAGCCGTCGCCGCCGAAATAACCGAGTTCAGCCAGCCCCAGCGCGAACAGCATCGAAAACGCGGCAAGCGCCAGCGCTGCGCCCAGTCCCATGCCGTATTGCTTGCCGTCGAGCCTGCCCCACGCGCGCGCCAGGAATTCGAAGGACCAGCCCTGCGCGCCGATCGCGAAGCCCTGCGCGAACGTGTACAGGAACCCCACTGCGCCCAGCACCAGCAGCGCGCGAGCGCGCAGTTTTCGATCGAGTCCGGGCGCGAGGAGCATGCCACCTGCGAGGAACAGCACGCCGATAGGCCACAGCCATGCCCGCCCGTACCGCGCGGCTTGCAGCAGCGCCGGGGCGTTGGCCGCGCTGGCGAAATCACGCAGCCACGCCGTCGACAGCAGCGAGCCTTCCAGGACGTACCAGGGCACGCACACGAAGCCGACGGCGCCTACGGCGAGCCATCCGGCCGCGGCGCGGTTTCTTGCGATCATGCCGTTACCGCGCGCCTGCGTTGATCTCTTTCTCCCACCGCTCGAGCAGCCGCTTGCGCTCGGCCGTGGAGCCGTACTTGGCGCTGTCGTAGTCGATGACCTTGATGTCGGCGAGATTCGGCACCTGCGGCGGCAGCGGCACGTTCCTGTTGGTCGGAATTGCGTATTCCTTGATGTCGAGGCCGATCTTCTGCGCTTCGGGCGTCAGCGCCCAATCGAAGAACTTCTTCGCGCTGCCCATGTTGCGCGCACCCTTGATGATCGCCATCGAGCCGACTTCGTAGCCCACGCCCTCGCATGGCAGGATGGCCTTGACCGGAAAGCCGCGCACGACTTCGTTGATCACGCCGTGCAGCACGGTGCTGCCGATGCCGGTCTCGCCGCGCGTCACCGCGGTCATCGGGCCGATCCCAGAACGAGCGTACTGGTTGACATTGGCGTTGAGCGCCTTCATGTACTTGAAGGCTTCGTCCTCGCCGAATACCTGCACCAGCGACGCAAGCATCAGGTACGCGGTGCCCGACGAGTTCGGGTTCGACAGCATCACCTCGCCCTTGTACACGGGATCGGTAAGGTCCTTCCAGCACTTGGGCACCGGCAGTTTCTTCTTGTCGAAGATCTCGGTGTTGTAGCCCAGCGCCAGAATGCCGCCGTACACGCCGGCGACGCGATATTTGGACAGCTCCGCCTCGCGCTGCGCCCAGGGCTGCAGTTGATCGAGATTGGGAGACTTGTAGGTCTCGAGCAGGCCTTCCTCCGCGGCTTGCAGAAACGCGTCGCCCGGACCCGCCCACCAGATGTCGCCCTTCGGATTGTTGCCTTCCGCCTTGATCTGCGCGAACAGTTCTCCGGTTGCCTTCTGCGTCACCGTGGTCTTGATGGCGGTCGCCCTTTCGAAGCCATTCGCCATGCCTTGGCACCAGGCGGTGTTGGGCGAGCTGCAGTACATGGCGAGGGTTTCCTGGGCAAGCGTGGCACTTGCGAACAGCAGGGCAAGTAACGATATGAGCAGGCGCAACATCGTGAATGATTCCCGGGTCGACTGGTCGCTACGTCCGTCGCCCCGGCGTAAGCCGGAGCCCAAGTTGCGTGCTGTGCCGCAATCGCCAAACACGGATCCCGGCCTGCGCCGGGATGACGCACCCATTACCAATCACCACGACGCTGCGCGTCTTGCTCGTGGACGGAAGCGTCACTTGACTGCCGCGCCGCCTACTTCCTTGTCCCACTTCTCGAGCAGGCGCTTGCGTTCGGCCGACGATCCGTACTTGGCGAAGTTGTAGTCGATGAGCTTGATGTCCGCCGGGCGTGGCGACAATGGCGACACCGGCGTGTTGACGTTCGACGGCAGCTGGAACGATGACTTGGATTCGTACGACAGCTTCTGCGCGGCGGGGGTCAGCGCCCAATCGTAGAACTTCTTGGCGTTGTCGAGATTGCGCGCGCCCTTGATGATCGACATCGAGCCGATCTCGTAACCCGTGCCTTCGCACGGCGCGACGCTTTTCACCGGGAATCCCGCTTGCGCCTCGGTGACGACGTCGTGGATGAAAGCGACCGCCACCATGTTCTCGCCGCGCGCGGTCGCCTTGATGGGGCCCACACCCTGGCGCGCATAGTTGCTGATGTTCTTGTTCCAGTCCTTGAGCATCTTGAAGGCTTCATCCTCGCCGAAAACCTGCACCAGCGTCGCGATGGCGGTGTAGGCGGTCCCCGACGCATTGGGATTCGCCATCTGCAGATCACCCTTGTATTCGGGTTTGCCCAGATCCTTCCAGCACGCCGGCGCGGGCGCTTTCTTCTTGGCCAGGAGTTCGGTGTTGTAGCCCATGCCGAGCACGCCCAGATAAATGCCCACTGTCTTGAAGCCGGACTGCTCGGCCTGGCGCTTGGCCCACGGCTGCAGCTGATCGAGCAGCGGCGACTTGTAGGAGATCGTCAGGTCCTGCTCCGCCGCCTGCAGATGCGGATCGCCCGTGCCGCCGTACCATACGTCGTGCTTGGGATTGGCCTTTTCCGCCGCGATGGTGGCAAACGACTCGCCCGAGCCCTTGAGCGTCAGGGCGACCTTGATGCCGGTGGCCTTTTCGAACTCGGTCGCGGCCAAGTTGCACCACTCGGCGGCCATGGGGCAAATTACGTTGATCTGCTGCTGCGCCGCGACCGGCAACGCGAACAGGCCCAGGGTGGCGGCGATCAGACTTTGGCGCAGCTGCATGGACTCCTCCGGATTGATCCTGTAATGATTCTGTAATAATCAGCGATAGCGCCAAGCGGCGTCAACCATTCATTGCCGATGGGCGGCGGCACCGACCACGCGGGTGACGAGTCCTGAGGGAAAGCAACGACCCGAGCCATGATTCGCTTCGGCATCGACCTGGGCGGCACCAAGACCGAGATCATCGCGCTCGACGACGGTGGCGCCGAACTGCTGCGCCGGCGCGTCGCGACACCCAGGGACGACTACGTCGCCACGCTGCGGCAGATCGCCGACCTGGTCCATGACGGCGAGAGGCGACTGGGCGCGCACGGCAGCGTTGGCATCGGCACGCCGGGGTCGCTGTCCATTGCGACCGGGGTCTTGCGCGGATCGAACTCGGTGTGCCTCAACGGCCGGCCCATCAAGGCCGACCTTGAAGCGTTGCTGGAGCGCGAGGTACGCATCACCAACGATGCCAACTGCTTCGCCCTGTCGGAGGCGGTCGACGGAGCGGGCCAGGGGGCCGACGTCGTCTTCGGCGCGATCCTGGGCACCGGCGTGGGCGCCGGGATCGTCGTTCGCGGCCAGGTCCTGAACGGTCGCAACGCCATTGCCGGCGAATGGGGCCACAATCCGCTGCCGTGGCCCTTGGATGCGGAGCGTCCCGGACCGCAATGCTTTTGCGGCAAGCACGGCTGCATCGAAACCTTCGTTTCGGGGCCCGGGTTCGAGCGCGATCATCAGGCGGACGCGGGCGAATGCGCGAGCGCGCCGGATATCGCGAGGCGCGCCGCCGCAGGGGATGCCGCCGCCAGCGCGTCCTTGCGGCGCTACGAAGATCGCCTTGCCCGCGCGTTGGCGCACGTCATCAACCTGCTCGATCCCGACGTCATCGTCCTCGGTGGCGGCATGTCCAACGTCGCGGCGCTGTACGCCGACGTCCCGATGCTGTGGGGGCGATGGGTGTTCTCTGATCGGGTCGACACGTGGCTATTGCCGCATCGGCACGGCGACTCGAGCGGGGTGCGTGGCGCGGCGTGGCTCTGGCCGCGCGCTCACATGTTCGGATAGTTCGGACCGCCGCCGCCCTCGGGCGTCACCCAGTGGATGTTCTGGCGCGGATCCTTGATGTCGCAGGTCTTGCAGTGGACGCAGTTCTGCGCGTTGATCTGCAGGCGTCGTGCGCCGCCGCCTGCGGCTTCGTCGGCAACGAACTCGTACACGCCGGCCGGGCAGTAGCGCTGCTCGGGCCCGTCGTAGAGCGCGAGGTTCACCGCGACGGGCACCGCGGGATCGCGCAACTGCAGGTGGGAGGGCTGGTTCTCCTCGTGGTTCGTGTTGGAGATGAACACCGACGAGAGCTTGTCGAAGGTGAGCACGCCGTCGTACTTCGGATACTCGATGGGCGGCATCTCGGCGGCAGGCCTGAGGCATTCGTTGTCCGGCTTGCCGTGGCGCAGCGTCCACCCGACGAGCCCGCCGAGGCCCAGGTCGTTGAGCCACATGTGGAAGCCGCCGTGCAGTGTGCCGCCGACGAGGCCCCACTGGAGTCCCGGCTTGACATTGCGCACTTTGTGCAGCTCGGTGTAGGGCCACGACGCGCGAAACGCGGTGGGGAGGCTCGCGAGTTCGTCGTGCTGTCGATCCTCCGTCAAGGCCGCATAAGTCGCTTCGGCGCCGAGCATGCCGGTCTTCATCGCGTTGTGCGAACCCTTGATGCGCGGCACATTGAGGAACCCCGCCGCATCGCCGATCAGCGCCCCGCCCGGAAAGCAGAGCTTGGGAATCGACTGCAAGCCGCCTTCGCTTATCGCGCGCGCGCCGTACGCGAGTCTCTTTCCACCCTCGAAGGTGCCGCGAATGGCGGGGTGCGTCTTGAAGCGCTGGAACTCGTCGTAGGGCGAGACGTGCGGATTCTCGTAGTTCAGGTGCACGACGAAACCGACCGAGACGAGGTCGGCATCGAAGTGGTACAAGAATGAACCGCCACCCGTCTTCGCGTCGAGCGGCCAGCCTTGCGTGTGCGTAACCAGTCCGCGCTGGTGCTTGCCGGGTGCGACCTGCCAGAGCTCCTTGATGCCGATGCCGTATTTCTGCGGCTCGACGCCTTCGCGCAGGCCGAACTTCGCCATCAGCTCCTGCGACAGCGAGCCGCGGCAGCCTTCGGCGAACAGCGTGTATCTGGCGTGCAGCTCCATGCCCGGCTGATACTCGGGCTTGTGCGTGCCGTCCCTGGCGACACCGACGTCACCGGTCGCGACGCCGCGCACCGCGCCGGCATCGGTGTAGAGCACTTCCGCGGCGGCGAAGCCGGGATAGATTTCCACGCCCAGAGCTTCGGCCTGCTGCGCCAGCCAGCGGCAGACGCTGCCCAGGCTCGCGATGTAGCAGCCGTGGTTGCTCATCAGCGGCGGCATGAGCCAGTTGGGAATGCGCCGCGCGCGGCTGGCGCCGAGCATCAGGAACCGGTCTTCGGTCACGGGTGTGGCGAGCGGCGCGCCCTGTGCCTGCCAATCGGGAATGAGTTCGGTGAGCGCGCGCGGGTCCATCACCGCGCCCGAGATGATGTGCGCACCGATCTCGGAGCCTTTTTCGAGCACGCACACGCTGGTTTCCCGTCCGAGCGCCGCCGCCAGCTGCTTGAGCCGGATCGCGGCGGCGAGTCCCGCGGGGCCGCCGCCGACGACGACGACGTCGTATGCCATCGCTTCGCGTGCCAAGGGAATCCTCCTGCGGGTCGAGCGGTTGAAGTCAAGCGGCCAGGGAGCGGCGTCGATTATAATTCTCTTTCTCCGGAAGCCGGCCTTGACCTCCCCCCGTACCCTGGTGCACGCGACCACCGTTCCCGTTCGCTGGGGCGACATGGACGCGTTGGGGCACGTCAACAACACGAATTACTTTCGCTACATGGAGCAGGCGCGCATCGAATGGATGGACGCCGTGCTCGAGCGCGCCGGCCCGTTTCCGGGGCAGGGACATTTCATCGTCAATGCGAGTTGCACGTTCCATGCGCCGATCGAGTACCCGGCGATCGTCGAGGTGCGCATGTTCCTGGGCAAACCGGGACGTTCGAGCATCGACAGTCACTATGAGCTTTCGGTCGCCGCAACGCTCCACGCCGAGGGCTCGGCCAAGATCGTCTGGGTCGATAGCCAGACGCAACGCTCCACGCCCTTGCCCGAACGCCTCCTGGCGTTGTATCGCTGAGTCGCCATCGCCGTGTCGTCGAGCAAGGCCCTCTGGCAACCTACACCCGAACGCGTCGCGCGCGCGAACCTCACCGCATTCGCGACACGCGTCTCTGGCCGTTACCGCGTCGACCTGCACGACTACTCGGCGCTGTATGCGTGGTCGATCGACCATCGCGACAGATTCTGGCGCGAGCTTTGGGACGAGGCGGCGATCATCGGCGAGCCGGGCGAGCGCACGCTCGTCGAGGGCGAGCGCATGCGCGATGCGCGCTGGTTTCCCGACGCGAGGCTCAACTACGCGGAGAACCTGCTCGGCAGGCGCGGCCGCGACGACCTGGGCGATGCGCTGGTCTTCTGGGGGGAAGACAAGGTCAAGCGGCGCGTGTCGCACGCCGAGCTCCATGCGAGCGTTTCGCGCGCGATCCTGGCGTTGAAGGCGGCGGGCGTGAAGCGCGGCGACCGCATCGCCGCCTATCTGCCCAACCAGCCGGAAGCCGTCATCGCGATGCTCGCCGCAACTGCGATGGGTGCGGTCTGGTCGTCAGCCTCGCCCGACTTCGGCGTGCAGGGTGTGGTCGACCGCTTCGGGCAGATCGAGCCGACCGTGTTGTTCGCCGTCGACGGCTACTGGTACACCGGCAAGCCGCAGCCGGTTCTCGACAAGGTCGCGCAGATGGCTGCGCGGCTGCCAACGCTGCGGCGGGTGGTCGTCGTGCCCTACCTGCAGGATCCGTCCGTGCAGGTCGCTCAGCTGCGCGACGTGGCGCACGCGCTCGCCTGGGACGAGTTCCTGGCGCCGCATGCGGCCGGACCCATCGCTTTCGATCGCCTGCCCTTCGATCATCCGCTGTTCATCATGTACTCGTCGGGGACGACCGGTGTTCCGAAGTGCATCGTGCACGGCGTCGGCGGCACGCTGCTCCAGCATGTGAAGGAACATCGGCTGCACGGCGACGTGAACCCCGGCGATCGCCTGTTCTTCTTCACGACCTGCGGCTGGATGATGTGGAACTGGCTCGTCTCCGGACTCGCCTGCGGGGCGACGCTGCTGCTCTTCGACGGCTCGCCTTTCGTCGACCGCGGGCGCATTCTCTGGGAGCTCGCGGAAGATGAGCGCATGACGCACTTCGGCACTTCGGCCAAGTACATCGACGCGATACACAAGGCCGGGCTGGTTCCGCGCAAGGACTATGCGCTCACTGCGCTGCGGGCGGTGTTCTCGACCGGCAGTCCGCTGTCGCCCGAGGGTTTCGACTACGTCTACCAGTGCCTGAAGGACGATCTGTGCCTGTCGTCGATCTCGGGCGGCACCGACATCATCTCCTGCTTTGCGCTGGGCTGCCCGACGCTGCCGGTGTGGCGCGGCGAACTGCAATGTCGCGGCCTGGGCATGGCGGTAGATGTCTACGACGCCGACGGCAAGCCGGTGCGCGGCGACAAGGGCGAGCTGGTGTGCACCAGGTCCTTTCCCTCGATGCCGACGGGATTCTGGAACGATCCCGGCCACGTCAAGTACAACGCCGCTTACTTCGAGCGCTTTCCCGATATCTGGTGCCATGGCGACTACGTCGAGCTCACGGCGCACGACGGCATGATCTTCTACGGGCGCTCGGACTCGACGCTCAATCCCGGTGGCGTGCGCATCGGCACCGCCGAAATCTATCGGCAGGTCGAGCAGCTCGACGAAGTGGTGGAAAGCATCGTCATCGGCCAGGACTGGCCGCCCGGCCAGGTCGGCGACATTCGCGTCGTCCTGTTCGTGCGGCTGCGCGACGGGCAGGTCCTCGACGACGCGCTTGTCGACCGGATCAGGAAGCACGTCCGCACCAACACGACACCGCGCCATGTTCCGGCGCGGATCGTGCAGGTCACCGACATCCCGCGCACCAAGAGCGGCAAGATCGTCGAGCTGGCCGTGCGCGACGCTGTGCGCGGCGAAACGGTGAACAACCTCGAAGCGCTGGCCAACCCGGAGGCGCTGGAGCAGTTCCGTGATCGGCCGGAGCTGAAGACCTGATGGACGGGGTCTGACCCCGGTTTGCCATGTTGATGGACGCCGCACGTTCGCAATTGCTGGTCATCGATCTGCAGGAGGGGATGCTGCCGGTGATCGCGGACGCCGCGACGGTCGTCGCGAACTGCAGCTGGCTGGTCGAGGCCGCGCAACGCATCGGCGTGCCGGTCGCGGCCATCGAGCAGTATCCCCAGGGCCTCGGACCGCTGGTCGCTGCGCTGCGCGAATTGCTGCCGGCGAACGCGGTGGCGGCGAAAACGCATTTTTCCAGCGTCGCCGCCAATTGCCTGCAAGCGCTTCCCGGCAGCGACCGGACACAAATCGTCATCGTCGGCGTCGAGGCGCATGTGTGCGTAATGCAGACCGCGCTCGACCTGTACCAGGAAGGCAAGGAGGTCTACGTCGTAGCCGATTGCGTCGCGTCGCGGCGCGCCGTCGATCGCGACCTGGCGCTCTCGCGCCTGGGCCAGGAAGGCGTGCGCATCGTCTCGCGCGAAATGGTCGTCTTCGAATGGCTGGGCGAGGCCGCGACGCCGCTGTTCAAGGCGGTGAGCCAGGCGTTCCTGCGGTGAGGCAACGGTGAATTTCCTGGCGATCGTGCTCGCACTGACGCTCGAGCAATGGCACGCGCTGCGCTGGCGGGGCGCCTTCCGGGGGATCTTCCGCCGCTACGCTCACGCACTCGAGCGCCGCTTCAACGCCGGCGCGCCGCAACAGGGTGCGATTGCCGGCGCGCTGGCGCTCGTGCCACCCGTCGTGCTTGCGGCCGGCATCTACTGGGGTCTCGACCAGTTCGGCACGCTGCCGGGCTTCATCTGGAACGTGGCGATCCTCTACCTGCTCGTCGGTTTTCGCCATTTCAGCCATGCCTTCACGGCCATTGCCGACGCGCTCAAGGTCGGCGACCCGATCCTCGCGCGCAAGCGCCTGGTCGCCTGGCGCGGCAGCGACGCCAGCGCTGCGACTGCGGAGGAGATTCCGAAACTGGCGATCGAGAAGGGCTTGCTGGACTCGTACCGCAACGTCTTCGGGACGCTGTTCTGGTTCCTCGCACTGCCCGGGCCGGCAGGTGCCGTGCTCTACAGCCTCACGACGCTGCTCGCCGAGCAGTGGCGGGGCGACGCCGTCACCCCCATGGGCACGCAGCTTGCGCTGTTCGGCCACCCGATCCGGCGCCTGCAGTACTGGCTGGACTGGCTGCCGGTACGGCTCACGGCGATGACCTTCGCGGTGGTCGGGGACTTCGAAGACGCCGCCTATTGCTGGCGAACGCAGGCGGGGCAGTGGCCCTCGCCGCACGACGGCATCCTGCTTTCGAGCGGCGGCGGTGCGCTGGGTTGCGTGCTCGGCGGTGCGCGCACCACGGCAACCGGCGAGCCGGAGTTTCGTCCGGAACTGGGCATGGGCGAACTCCCCGACGTCGACGTCATGCCCAGCGCGACCGGATTGGTGTGGCGCGCGCTGCTGGTGTGGCTGATCCTGCTGCTGCTGCAGACGCTGGCCTACTGGGCTCCGTAGGCCAGCGCCTCGGCCATGCCGCGCGCTGTGGCGTGCTACGCCCAGGTTCGCGTGCGGCGCTCGCTTTCGGCCAGCAGCTGCCGCATGAGCTCGACCCGCCAGGGCAGCACCGCGCCGCGGGCGACGGCGTCCTGCACCGCGCATCCCGGCTCGACGTCGTGGCGGCAGTTGCGGAAGCGGCAATGGCCGAGCAGCGGGCGCAGTTCGACGAAGGCTTGCGCGATCTGGTCGGCGTCGAGATGCGCGAGCCCGAATTCCTGCATGCCGGGCGAATCCACCACCCAGCTCGTTGCATCGAGTCGATAAAGCGTCGTCTGCGTTGTCGTGTGGCGCCCGGTATGCAGCGCCGCAGATACCTCGCCGATCTTCGCCTGCGCGTCGGGCAGAAGCGCGTTGATCAGCGTCGACTTGCCCATTCCCGATTGCCCCACGAGCACGCTGCGCTGGTTCGCCAGCAGCGGAAGGAGTTCCCGTGCGCCATGGCGCGCCGAAACCTTGACCACGGCGTAGCCCAGCGCCGCAAACGACGCGAGCCGCGGCGCGAGCGCGGCGAAACCGGGCAGGTCGCTCTTGTTCGCGACCAGGATGAAACGGCAACGCGAACTCTCGGCGGCGATCGTCCAGCGATGCACGAGCTCGTCGTCGAACGGCGGGTCGGCCGCGACGATGCCGAGCACCTGCGTCACGTTCGCGGCGACCAGCTTCTCGCGGTGCGCATCGGAGCGAAAGCAAAGCGTGGCACGCGGCAGGATTGCGGTGATGACGCCTTCGCCGCTGTCCGACACCTCGACGTCGGCGCGGTCGCCGCAGGCCACCATCGACTCGCGGCCGCGCAGCACGCACATCAGCGTAGGCCCGTCGTCGAGCGCGACCGCGTAGTGACGACGGTGCGTCGCTGTCACCAGGCCCGTGGCCGCGGTCACGGCGCGAGCTGCTCCGCCCGGGCGGCGCAGATACAGTCGTTCAGCGTGACGCCGCCGGCGTCATGCGTCGACCAGTCGATGACGACGCGGTCGTAGTGCACCGACAGGTCCGGATGGTGGTCCTGCTGATTGGCCATCCACGCGATTGCGTTGACGAAGGCTATCGTGTGGTAGTAGTCGGTGAATCGGAAGGTCTTGCGCAGTTTTCCCTCCGCGTGCTCCCAGCCGGAGAGCACGGGCAACCATTGCGCGAGTTGCGCGCTGGCGAGCAGCGGCGCACCGCTTCGGCACCGTTGCGCCGCCAGTGCGACGAGTTCTGGCGCCGCTGCAGAAGTCATCCGCGCGGCCTCATTTGAAATGGTAATACTTCTGGTTGAGGAAGGCGGCGACATGCTCCTCCTCGTCTGGAAAATAACCGGTACCGAGCTCGGTATTGCAATAGCTGACTTGCGCCGCGAGCTGCGCCGGAGTGCGCACCTTGCGATCATCGCGCAGGTAGATGCGATCGGCGTTGCCATCGAAGCGGCGTGCGTGGCAGGCGACGCAATCCTTGCTTGCCAACGCTGCGCCGAGTAGCGCGTCGCCCTTCGGAAAGGCAGCCGCGTTCCCTTCCCCCGCCGCCGGCGTCGACAGCGCCATGCACGCGCCAACCGCGAGCAGCTTGGCGAGCATGTCATGCGGCCGCAGCCTCGAGCCGCGCAATGCGCGCTGCCGCCGGGGGGTGCGAGTCGTAGAAGGCCGAATGCAGCGGGTCTGGCGTGAGCGTGTTGGCATTGTCCTCGTAGAGCTTGACCAGCGCCGCGACCAGCGCCGTCGCCGAAGCATTGCGCGCCGCATAGGCATCGGCTTCGAATTCGTGCCGGCGCGAGTACAGCGACGCCAGTGGCGCGGCGAGGAAGGTGAACACCGGCAGTGTCAGCATGAACAGCGCCAGTGCCACGCCGTAACGCGGTGCGGCCAGGGGAACCCCCAGCCCGGCGTAGAACCAGGGTTCGCCGACCAACCAGCCCAGCAGCGCAAGCAGCGCCAGGCTGGCGACGGCAAACCACGCGATGCGCTTGAGCACATGGCGCAACTTGAAGTGCCCGAGCTCGTGGGCGAGCACGGCCTCGACCTCGTCGACCTGGAGCCGCGCCAGCAAGGTATCGAAGAAGACGATCCGGCGTCCGGCGCCAAAGCCGGTGAAGTAGGCGTTGCCGTGGTTGGAGCGCCTCGACCCGTCCATGACGAAAAGCCCCTTGGCCGCGAAGCTGCAGCGCGCCAGCAGGCGTTCGACGCGCTCGCGCACTTCAGCATCGGTCAGCGGCGCGAAGCGGTTGAACAGCGGCGCGATCAACGTGGGATAGAGCGCGAGCACCAGCAGCTGGAACGCGACCCACGCCAACCACGCATAGAGCCACCACAGAGGGCCGGCGCGCGCCATGAGCCAGAGCACGAGGCACAGCAGCGGAATGCCGAGGAGCGCGCCGAGCAGAGCGCCCTTGGCGAGATCCGCCAGCCAGAGCGCGACGCTCATGCGATTGAAGCCGAAGCGCTGCTCGATGACGAAGGTGCGATACCAGGACAGCGGCAGCGCGATGACTGCACCGATGAGCGCCACCGCCACGACCAGCGCGACATCCTGCCACAGGATGGCGATCGGCAGCTCGCCGATCGCGCCGGCGAGCGCGGCCACCCCGCCGCCAAGCGTCAGCGCCAGCAGAACCGCGGTGTCGACCAGCGTGTCAACGATCGAGAGGCGGGTGCGCGCGACGGTGTAGTCGGCCGCCTTCTGGTGCGCCTCGAGCGTGATCTTCCCGGCGAAATGCTCCGGCACCGCGGTGCGGTGTGATTGCACGTGCCGTGTCTGCCGGCGCGCCAGCCAGAGTTGCAGGACGACCGAGGCGAAAAGCGCCGCGAGGAAAATGGCGGCAAACAACGATGCGGGCTGCGACATGCGAACCGGTGCCGAAGGCGTGTGCGAGAATACGGCTCATTTTACGCCAACTCGACCGCCGCGAAGACGCCATGCCGCAGAACACGAACCACCTGGTCTGGATCGACATGGAAATGACCGGTCTGAAGCCGGACAGCGACCGGATCATCGAGGTCGCGCTGGTGGTCACCGACAGCGACCTGGTCGTCGTCGCCGAAGCCGAGGTGCTGGTGGTGCGGCAGGACGAGGCGACGCTCGCGGCGATGGACTCCTGGAACCAGGCGACGCATGCGCGCTCGGGCCTGATCGACAAGGTGAAGGCATCTCCGCTCGACGAGGCGGCCGTCGAGCAACTCATGCTCGCGTTCCTGCGCGAGCACGTGCCGCCGAAGACCTCGCCGATGTGCGGCAACACGATTTGCCAGGACCGGCGCTTCCTCGCGCGCTGGATGCCCTCGCTCGAAGATTATTTTCACTACCGCAACCTCGACGTGTCGACGCTCAAGGAATTGTGCAAACGATGGAGACCCGACCTTGCCAAGGGTTGGACCAAGCAGGGCAAGCACGAAGCGCTGGCCGACATCTATGAATCGATCGACGAGCTGAAGTACTACCGCGAGACGTTCATCCGGCCATGAAATTCTGCAGCCATTGCGGATCCGCCACGCTCGAGTTCCGCATCCCCGACGGCGACTCGCTGCCGCGCCATGTATGCCCGGCGTGTCAGACGATTCACTACCAGAATCCCAAGGTCGTCGTCGGCTGCCTGCCGGAGTGGGAAGGAAAGGTGCTGCTCTGCAAGCGCGCGATCGAGCCGCGGTGCGGGCTCTGGACGCTGCCCGCGGGCTTTCTGGAAAACGGCGAGACGCTCGTCGCCGGCGCGCTGCGCGAGACAATGGAGGAGGCTGGAGCGCGCATCGGTTCCACCACGCTCTACACGGTGATCAGCCTGCCGCACATCAACCAGATCTACGTCATGTTTCGCGGCCGGCTCGAGTCGCTCGATTTCGGCGCCGGACCGGAAAGTCTCGAGGTCTGCCTGTTCCAGGAGGAGGACGTGCCGTGGGACGAGCTCGCGTTCAGAACGATTACGCGCACACTTCGAAATTACTTCCTTGATCGCAAGCTCGGCCATTTTCCTGTCCATGAAAGCGCGCTGGAGCGGCGCGCGCCGATTGCGCCGGAGATCATGGGGGCGGGATAGTGGCTGGGCGGCACTTACCGCGCCGGATCTGCGCGACAGGCGCGCAGTTCGACCGGGCCGGCGAGCGCGGAGTGCCGCAGCGTGCGCAGCGGCGTACAGCGGCCCAATGCGCAAAGTGTGTAGTCGTTCGCGAATTCCGAGGCTGCGAGCACGACCACGGGCAGGCGCAGGTTCGGCCGCCAGGTCCACGCGCGGTCGCGCAGGACCGCTTCGGGCGGCGGCTGCATCCCTGCGCCGTTGCCCTCGACGCTCGCCTCGATGAGCGTGAGCTGTTCAGCGTCGATGCGGTAGCGCTCAGACCAGCGCGTTTTCTCGATCGAGTGTTGCCATTCGAGCGTGAATTCGGATGCCGGCAATGTTGCCTGGACGACGCTTGCAACGATCACGCAGATTGCATTCACGGCCCGACTTCAGTTCGCTGTCGAAGTCGTCATTGCGCGGGTACGGTAGACATGCCAGGCAACGAACACCGCGCCCAGCGCGAAGCCGGCTTCGTCGGTCCACGGTTTCGCGACGACCAGCAGGAAGGCCGCTGCGGTGGCGACAATACGCCCCGGCCAGCTCAGCGGCCCGCGCAGGTAGCCGACCGAAGCCGAGCCCCAGAGCACGATCGCGACGATGGCCTTGAAGACTATGTACGCCGTATCGAGCAGGGTGCCGCCCTGCAGCATCAGCGCCGGATCGTATACCGCCATATAGGGAATCACGAAGCCCGCGATCGCGATATGCGTTGCCTTCCAGCCGATTTTCATTGGCGAGGCCTTCGCGATCGACGCGGCGGCGAATGCGGCCAGCGCCACCGGCGGCGTCAGGTCGGCCATGATCCCGAAGTAGAACACGAACATGTGTGACACGATCAGCGGCACGCCCAGTTTGAGCAGCGCTGGCGCGGCGATCGCGCTGGTGATGATGTAGTTCGGAATCGTCGGAATGCCCATGCCCAGCACCAGGCACACTGCCATGGTCAGGAACAGCGATAGGAACAGACTTTTCGCGCCCACGTCGAGTACGAAGCCGGCGAAGTTCGATGCCGCGCCGGTAAGCGTCAGCACGCCGATGATCACGCCGACGATGGCGCAGGCGACGCCGACCGCGATCGCCTGCCTCGCGCCGTCGATCATGCTGCCGCGCATCACCGCCAGCGTTTGGCGGCCGCCCTTAATGGTGAAGTTGATCGCCACCAGCAGACCGATCATGACGATTATCGGCCAGATGCCGTACTTGAAGAAGCTTGCGGTCGCGACGCCGAGGATCACCCAGAACACGACCCTGAGCAGCGTCGAACCGAAACCCGACGCGATGCCGACGCCGAGGATCAGCATCGCGGTCAGCGCCAGGCCGACGATGCCGGAGAACATCGGCGTGAAGCCGTCGAAGAGCATGAATACCAACACCGCCAGCGGCAGCATCAGGTACCAGTTGTGGCGAATGGCGCGCCATGGATTGGGGCAGTCTTCCTTTGGCATGCCGTGCAATCCCCTGCGTCCGGCTTCGAGGTGCGCCATGCAGAAAGCAGTCAGGTAGTAGAGAAACGCCGGGATGACCGCGGCCTTGACGATGGTCGCGTAGGGAACGTTGAGCGTCTCTGCCATGATGAATGCCACCGCGCCCATCACCGGCGGCATGATCTGCCCGCCCATGCTGGCGGTTGCCTCGACCGCGCCGGCGAACACCGAGGAGTAGCCGAAACGTTTCATCAGCGGAATCGTGAACTGGCCGACGGTCAGCACGTTGGCTACCCCCGAGCCGGAGATCGTGCCCATCAGGCCCGATGAAATGACCGCCACCTTGGCCGGCCCACCGCGCGCGTGGCCCACGAAGCCGAGCGCGATGTTGTTGAACAGGCCGATCATCCCGGCGTGTTCGAGAAACGAGCCGAAGAGGATGAACAGGAAGATGTACGTCGCCGACACCAGCGTCGGAATACCGTAGATGCCTTCGCTCCCGAGGTAGAGCTGGCCGATGATCTGGTCGAAGCCGTAGCCGCGATGGGCGAAGGCGGAGGGCAGATGCTGGCCGAACACGCCATAGGCGAGGAAGGTCGCGCACACGATCGGCAGCGCCAGCCCGAGTACGCGCCGCGCCGCCTCGAACAGAAGCACGAGCA
>Ga0209048_10001029_pt1 | contig 29217 bp, 15 predicted proteins | sample FrelakmetCRP12CR_FD_187146 | JGI IMG/M metagenome (GOLD analysis project Ga0209048, IMG submission 187146) | Freshwater lake sediment microbial communities from the University of Notre Dame, USA, for methane emissions studies - CRP12 CR (SPAdes)... | ecosystem: Environmental > Aquatic >... | reverse complement strand
GCGTCGCCAAGCCCGAGCCCAACGCCGTCGCCAAGCCCGAGCCCAACGGCGTCGCCAAGCCCGAGCCCAACGGCGTCGCCAAGCCCGAGCCCAACGCCGTCGCCAAGCCCGAGCCCAACGCCGTCGCCAAGCCCGAGCCCAACGCCGTCGCCAAGCCCGAGCCCAACGCCTACGCCTACGCCTACGCATACGCCATCGCCAAGCCCGAGCCCAACGGCGTCGCCAAGCCCGAGCCCAACAGCGTCACCAACACCTACGCCAACGCCTACGCATACCCCAACGGCGACACCTACTCCTGCGCCAACGGCGACACCAACACCGGCGCCAACGGCCAGCCCGACGCCTACTCCTGCACCAACCGCAACGCCGACACCCACCTGTGCGCCCGGCACCTTCATCTTTGAAGGAAATTCGGCGACCTCAGGGACGGCCGGAAACATCCGGACGTTTACCGTGAGCGGCGTGACCGCCAGCGTGAGCGGGTTCAGCCGCAAGAACAGCAACGGCGCTTGGAACACCGGTTACCTCGGCGTGTATGGGCAGGGCCTGGGAGTTACCGATGTGGGAGAGAATGGTGACCACAATACGCACGTGGTGGACAACCTCGGCGGCTACGTGGATTACGTGGAGTTGGAATTCTCCTCCTCGATCGTGGTGACTCAGGCGTTCCTCGACTACGTCTACAATGGTGACAGCGATATGGCAGTGTGGATCGGCACCAAACCGCCCGGCCACAACACACTGAGTGACGCCTTCCTGGCCAGCCTCGGGACGCGAGAGGACAACAACACGACACTCACCACCTCCCGTTGGGCGGTCTTTAATGCCGCTAACAAGACGGGGAACGTGGTGGTGATCTCGGCCGCCGTCACTGGCTCGAACGACACCTTCAAGCTGCACAAGCTGCTCTTTAGTGGATGTGCGGGTGCGACGCCGACCCCGACGCCAGCGCCTACGGCTACACCGACACCGGTACCAACCGCAACCCCAGCACCAACGGCCACACCGGCGCCATCCTGCACACCGGGAACCTTCGTCTTCGAAGGAAATACGGCGACCTCAGGGACAGCGGGGAACGTCCGGACCTATACGATGGGCAATGTGAGCGTTAAGGTGACCGGGTTCAGCCGTGTGGATAGCAGCGGCGCCTGGAGCACGTCCTACCTGGGCGTGTATTCGCTGGGCCTGGGGGTTACTGGTCCTACCGAAGGGAATGGTGATAACAATCGACACGTGGTGAACAACACCGGTGGTAGCAGAGACTACGTGCAGTTTGAGTTCTCTGCTCCGATCATAGTGGATCAGGCCTACCTGGACTACGTGTTGGGTGACAGTGATATGTCCGCGTGGATCGGGATGGCGAACGATCCGTACAACAACCACAACATCCTGAGCGATGCCTTCCTGAGCAGTCTCGGGACCCGAGAGGATAACAACACGACCCTGACCACCTCACGATGGGCGGATATCAATGCCGCCAATAAGGTGGGCAACGTGCTGGTCATCTCGGCTAGCGCCAGTGACACCACGCCGGACGACGGGTTCAAGATTCACAAGGTCAAATTCGGCTGCATGACCTGCCCAACGATCACCGTGAATCCAGCTACGTTGACCGCCGGGAAGAAGAGTACGGCCTATAGTGCGACCATTACGGCCACTGGCGGGACCAGCCCATACACCTTCACGGTGGCAAGTGGCAGCCTGCCTACCGGAGTGACGCTCTCGAGCGCGGGAGTGTTGTCCGGGACGCCGACCGTCACCGGGACCTACACCTTCACGGTCCGGGCGAAAGACTACAATACCTGCACCGGCACGAGGTCGTATAGTTGGCTCATTAATCCGTAAACATAACCTGTTTCCAAGTGCGCGTGCTGGAGGTAAAACTCCAGCACGCGCATTTTCTTTTTGGGGAAGGCCTTGGAGGGCCTCACACAAAGGACACGAAGGTTCACAAAGGGTTCAGGCCCGCCATCGGGCGGACTCGCCGTGGCGAGGTTCAGAATAGATCCGTGGTGAACCTTTGTGTCCGTAGTGTGAGGCCCTCCAATGCCTAGGTGACAATCAGGTTACGAATAGGTGACAAACAGGCGGCAAACCGCTCCTTCTTATTCACAAATTGTCGTTAGGTACGATGGACGCCTATCCATAACCTCGGTTTACCTGACTGAGTATGCGCCCGTCACAGAGATGTAACAATAAACGCCTTGGGCGCGTTTCCGTTTGGTGGAATAAATGGCACTCCCATTTTTCCAGGCCCCGATGTGTATTCCCGAGCAGAGTCGCGACGTTGGAAGAAGGGGTCCACGCAACCATCGACTAAGGCCTCACCTTGCAGCGTTCCTCGCATTTTTGCTCGCTCACCAAAGCTTCGGCGCGCCACCGCCAGCCGGAGGCCAAACCGAGATTTCTCCTGAACCCAGCCCGATTCCTGTGAAAGCCGCCGAGATAAGTGACCAGCTTAGTGTGGCAACCGCGCGGCCGATCTATATCAAGGAGTTTCGGGTCCGCGGCGTCCATCATCTTCCTCGCGGCGTGGTCGAGGCGACGGTTTATCCCTTCCTGGGTCCGGGCCGCACGATGAATGATGTGGAGCAGGCGCGCCTCGCTTTGGAGAAAGCTTACCAGGATAACGGTTACCAGACCGTTTCCGTCCAGGTGCCAGCTCAAGCGGGCACCCGTGGCATCATGGTGCTGCAAGTGACGGAGCAGACGGTCGGCCGGCTTCGAGTGCGCGGTTCGCGTTATTTTTCCCTGTCGAAGATCAAGGAAGGGGCACCATCGCTGGCGGAAGGCGGCGTGCCGAAGTTTAGCGACGTCACGCGCGACATCATTGCTTTGAATCAGCTCCCCGACCGCCGCATCACGCCCGGCCTGCGCGCCGGCTTGGAACCCGGGACGGTCGATGTGGATCTCACGGTCAAGGACACCCTCCCTCTGCATGGGAGTCTCGAGTTAAACAACCGTTACAGTGCCAACACCAAAGCTCTGCGACTAAATGGCACGGCTAGCTACAACAATCTTTGGCAGCTTGGCCATTCGATCGGCGCCAGTTTCCAAATTTCACCGGAGAACATCAATCAGGTTAAAGTTTTTTCCGGCTACTATGTGGCGCGGATTCCAGGCGTGCCCTGGTTCAGTTTCAGCCTGGTTGGCGTGAAACAGGACAGTAACGTTTCCACGCTCGGCGGCATCGCCGCCGCGGGTCGCGGTGAATTACTAAGCGCGCGCGCCATCTTTGCGTTGCCGGCGGGAACCGACTTCTATCACTCATTTACGCTTGGCTTCGACGCCAAGCATTTCGATCAAGCCGTGAACGTCGCGACCGGCCAGCTCAGCGACACCCCGATCACCTACTATCCCTTGAGCGCCGATTACAGCGCGACGTGGTCGAACAAGGGGGCAATCACTGATTTCGATGCGAGTATCACCGCGAACTTGCGCGGTCTCGGCAGCGACGAAGAAGAGTTCGATCTCAATCGGTTCCGGGCCCGCGGCAGCTTTTTCTACCTGCGCGGATCCGTCGCGCACACGCACGATTTGCCCGGGGGGCTGCAAGTGTTCGGCAAAATGCAGGGGCAGGTGTCAGACCAGCCGCTCGTGAGCAGCGAAGAACTCGCCGGTGGCGGCCTCGCGACCGTGCGCGGTTATCTGGAGGCAGAAGCGGTCGGTGACGACGGGATCTTCGGTTCGTTAGAATTGCGAACACCGCAGTTGGCCACGTGGACCAAGAGCGAGGGGAACGACTGGCGCGCTTACCTTTTCGCCGACGGCGGTGTGTTGACGATTCACAATGCGCTCCCCGGGCAAGCTTCGAGTTTTACCCTGGCCAGCGTTGGTCTGGGCACGCGCTTTCGCCTGATGAATCACCTCAATGGTTCCCTCGAGCTGGGCGTGCCGTTGCTTGGGCTGATCCAGACGGATGCATTCGACACGCAAGTAACCTTTCGGCTCTGGACAGATTTTTGATTTTTCCAACTGGCGACGACAAACATGAAAGCAAACTTCATTAAACGGACCACTTCTCTGACCGGCTTTTGCGCGGTGGTTTTGTTTCTGGCCGGGGTGAACAACCTCCAGGCGTCGTGGTGGAACAAGGATTGGACCATTCGAAAGAAGATCGACCTCGATACCACGACGGCTGGCGCGCCCATTGCCGATCCAATCGGCACAACGGCGATCCTGATTCGTTTGCACGAAGGGAATTTCCGTTTTGGCGACGCGAAAGAGGATGGCAGCGACATTCGTTTTGTCGCCGACGACGAGAAAACGGTGCTCACTCATCACATCGAGAAATACGACGCGCTGCTCAACGAAGCGTTTGTCTGGGTGCAACTTCCGGACTTGAAGGCGGGAGCCAGGACGACTTTCTGGCTGTACTACGGCAATGCTGGTTCGAGTGCGACGCGTGTCGATGACCCGAAGGGAACTTATGACGTCAACGCCGTGGTCGTGTATCACTTCGCCGAAAACAATGCGCCGGCGCACGATTCGACCGGATACGGAAACAACGCCGAAAAGGCGACTGTTAATGTTTCCGGCTCGTTGATCGGGCCCGGCGCGCGGTTTGATGGAACCAATCCGATTACGATTCCCAACTCGGAATCGCTCGGGTGGATAGAAGGCGCGGCGCTGACCTGGTCGGCGTGGGTGAAACCCGCGGGCGATCAATCGAACGCCGTTATCTTTCGTCGTGACGCCTTTGTTATTGGGGTGGACAAGGGCATTCCATTTGTTGAAGTGAACGGAGCGCGAACGCCGGGTGCGCCGCCGTTGCCGCCGAACAGCTGGCACCACCTCGCGGTGACCGTGGCTGGATCCACCATCACGCTCTATGCCGATGGCCAGAGCACGGCCACGCTCAGCGCTGCGCTCCCGGCCTCGACCGCGGCCCTGTCGATCGGCGGTGATGCGAACGGCGGCACGGGGTTTGCCGGTGAGATGGATGAACTGCAAATCTCCAAGGGAGCAAGGCCGGCCGGATTCATCAAGATCGCGGCGATGAGTCAGGGGACGGACAAGGCGGCGAAGCTCCTGACGCTGGCGAACGACGAGACCCGGAAGAGCTGGTTCAGCGGCGGCTTCATCGGAATCATCCTGGGTTCGCTGACCATTGATGGCTGGCTGGTCATCGGCGTGCTCGTCGTGATGTCGGCGATCAGTTGGGCGGTGATGGTGAACAAGGCGCGTTACCTCGCCGCCACGACCAAGGGCAACGCGCAGTTCTTCAAGGATTGGAACCAGGTCGCCGCTGATCTCAGTTTTCTCGACGATCGCGATGGGCGCAAAGTGCTGACATTGGGCGGCCGGATCGACAATCGGGAACGGCAGATTGTGAAGTTCGCTTCCGTCTATCGCATCTACAAGATTGGCGCGGAAGAAATCCGGCACCGCCTCGCGATGGAAGGCGCGGCCGAATCGCACGTGCTTTCCTCGCGTTCCATCCAGGCCATTCGCGCGACCCTCGATGGTGGGCTCGTGCGGGAAACGCAGAAGCTAAACAGCTCCCTGGTGTTATTAACCATCGCCATCTCCGGCGGACCGTTCCTCGGTCTGCTGGGCACGGTTGTCGGCGTCATGATCACGTTTGCCGCGATCGCTGCCGCAGGCGACGTGAACGTGAATGCGATCGCGCCCGGGATCGCGGCCGCGCTCGCCGCCACCGTCGCGGGTCTGATCGTGGCGATTCCCGCGCTCTTTGGTTACAACTATCTCCTGTCGAAGGTGAAAGAAGCCACCAGCGACATGCACGTTTTTATCGACGAGTTCGTGACCAAGATCGCCGAGCACTACGGCGGTCGCAGTCCCAATCAAAACGGCCGGCACTCGCGCGAACCGGAAGAGATGGAGTTGGAGATGATCACCTGAGGCCGGGCCGGCTCAATCATCACCCACGCTGCACATGCAGGTTCAAGACGACAAACTTTATGACGACATCAACATCACGCCGATGTTGGATCTCGCCTACGTCCTCCTGGTCATCTTCATCCTCATGACAACGGCGACTGTGCAGGGGCTGAAAGTAAACCTGCCGAAGGCGAGCACGTCGCCCAGCCTGGCCAAACCCCAGACCAAGGCGATCACGATCAACAATGAGGGCAAAATTTTTCTCGACACGGTCCCGGTCACCGTTCCAGAGCTCGAGCAGCGTCTCAATGCCCAAAAAGCTCTGACCCCGGATTTTCCCGTGGTCGTGAGGGGCGACAGTCTCACTCAATATCAGGCGGTGATGGATGTGCTCGATGTGATTGGCCGTCTTGGGATTTCGCAGGTCGGTTTGGCGACGAAGCCGCAAGGCAAATAGGAAGTCATGGAGACAGAATTCGACGACGAACCCGAAGCGCCGCCACAGAGTTTCCTGCGGCGCTATCGCATCGCAATCGGCGTCACGGGAGTTGTGCTCGCGGGCATTGTCGTGCTCGCAAAGTTTGCTCTGAACAGCGGCGGATCGTCGAAACGCGATTCAATCACGCTGGTCAGTCTGGCGCCGCCGCCCCCGCCGCCGGTGATCTCCAAGCCACCACCACCTCCTCCACAGCAGGATGAGCAAAAGATGGAACAGCCCATGATCAAGGAGGATCAGCCGAAGGAAGCGCCACCGAAGAGTGAGCCGCTCAGCACCGGCATCAAAGGCGACGGACCGAACAACTTCGGTCTCAGTGACAAGGCCGGCAATGGGCGCATCGGCACCGACAGCGGGAAGGGAACCAAATGGGCCTGGTACGCCAGGGAAGTCCAGTCGAGTGTTCAGCAGGCGATGCAGCGGAATCGCAAAACGCGGAGCGCAACCGTGAATGTGAACGTCCGCGTCTGGCCGGACGCGACCGGTCGCATTCACCGGGCCCAGCTCGCCAGTTCGACGGGCGATCCATTACTTGATGCCGCGATTCGCGATGAAGTCTTGACCGGCCTTCAACTTGATCAACCACCGCCCATCGACATGCCGGCGCCAATTACGCTCCGCCTCGCCGCTCGCCGGCCCTGATTCGACTGACCACTAACAAGCCCATGCTTTTTCAAATTCGACGTCATCTGGTGCTCGCGCTGTTCATGGCAACGCTGCTCGTGTTTTCCGTGAAGCCGGGTGCCCTGGCGGAGGATCCGGCGCCGCCACTTCCCGGCAGCGATCCGGCCCTGCCTGCAAACGCACCCTCCGTCGTCCCGAACAGTCCGGCCGAGGGCCCGGCCAAATCTCCATCGCGTAAATCGCAGAATGTCACCATCAATCTGATCAATCGGCTGGTCGAGCGCGGCGCGCTTTCCAAAGAAGATGCCGCGGAGTTGATCAAGCAAGCCGAAGAAGACGCGCTGGAAGCTCGCGCTCAGGCGAATGCGCCAGGCCAGTCCATCAATCCGCCACCGCCGAACACACACGAGAACGGCGCGTTGGTCGCTCCCGTCGCCGGCGCGGATGCCGGGGCGGAGCCGGATGATACCGTGCGTGTGACTTACATCCCGGAGTCGGTCAAAACGCAGTTGCGCGAAGAGATCAAACAGGAAGTTCTGGATCAGGCGCGCGATGAGCACTGGGCGGCCCCGCGCACTTTTCCAGAGTGGGTCCCGCGCATCCGGCCTTTCGCCGATCTCCGGATGCGTTACGAAGGCGATTTCTTTCCCAGCGGCAATGACAACACCGGGGCGTTCCCGAATTTCAACGCCATCAATACCGGACCACCCTTCGACATCACCGGCACGACCTTCTCGCCCCAACTGAATGTGGATCAGAACCGGGAGCGGATCCGGCTCCGCGTGCGCTTTGGTGCGGGCGCGGATCTCGGGGACAATTTCACGGCCGGCCTGCGGATTGCGACCGGGGAAAATAATTCTCCGGTGACGACTAACCAGTCGTTAGGCGCGGCCAATAACGCCCAGGGCGGCTACTTCAGCAGGTACGCGATCTGGCTCGATCGCGCTTTCGTCAAATACGAGCTCGGCGGCACGCCGGAAGCCGATTTTTCGGCGTGGCTGGGCCGGTTCGACAATCCCTGGTTTGGAACGGAATTAATTTGGGATGACGATCTCGGTTTCGACGGCCTCGCCTTACAGGGTCGCTATCAGGTCGCGCCGGGGATCACGCCCTTTGCCACGGTCGGCGGTTTCCCGGTCTACAATACGGACTTCAATTTCTCCTCGAACAGACCCGACAAGTTTCCGAGTGAAGAGAAGTGGCTGGTCGCTGCGCAGATTGGCGTGAACTGGAAAATTCGCCGGGACCTCAACGCCAAAGTCGCCCTGGCCTATTACGATTTCAAAAATATCCGGGGCCGGTTGTCGGATCCGTTTGTCCCGCTCACCTCATCCGATCAGGGGAACACGGACGACACGCGGCCCTCCTTTGCGCAAAAGGGCAATACCTATATTCCGTTGCGCGACATTGTTCCGGTCCCGGAAAACAATTTTGGCACCATCCGGCAGTACCAATACTTCGGTCTCGCGGCGGCCTTCCGCGATGTTGCCTTTATCGGCGCGCTAAACTGGGACCACTACGATCCCTTTCACATTTCCTTAACCGGCGAGTGGATCAGGAATACGGCGTTCAATTGGAACCACATTGATGAGGTCGCGGTAAACAATCGCGGACCGAACCAGGCCAACGGCCAGCCGGGGCGCTTTGCCGGAGGTGACACTGCCTGGCTGGTCAATCTGAAATTCGGAAGTGCCGCGCTCGAGAAACGCTGGGACTGGAACGCCGGCATCAACTATCGCCATATCGAATCCGACGCCGTGGTGGACGGGTTCAACGATTCCGACTTCGGCCTCGGCGGCACCAACCTGAAGGGCTACGAGATCTTCGGGAATCTCGCGCTCACGCCGCGGGTGTTCATTGGACTGCGCTGGATCAGCGCCGATGAAGTCTCGGGTCCGAAATACAGCAGCGACATTTTGCAGGTCGATTTCAACGCCAAGTTTTAACGCCTATGTCTCGCCTCATTCTGGTCAGTTTCGTTTTTGCCTACATATCACTCGTTAGGCCGGTGTCTGCCGCCGACCAGGACGCTCGCGTCCAGCAGGCCATGCGCAATATGACCACGCGATTGCGCGCGGCCGAAACCGAGCGCGACACTCTGCTGGCCGCGAAAGCGCAAAGCGATCAGGAAAAAAAGACGCTGACAGAAAAGCTGGAGGCGTTAACGAAGCAGGCGACGGCCGACAGCAACGCCCTGGCTGCGGCCAAAACGCAGCTCGCCGGGCGCGACACGGAAAATGCGCAGTTGCAGGAGTCGCTCCAGAAATTGCAGGTTTCGCAGACTCGCGCGGTCGAGACCGCGCAGAAGACCGAGAGCGAACGGGCAAAATTGGCCGGACAAGTCATCGAGCTACAGCGCAAGCTGACTGATCGCGAGGGAAAGAACCTCGCTCTCTTCAAGCTGGCGAACGAGATTCTGACGCGTTACGAGCGCTTTGGTCTGGGCGATGCGCTCGCGGCGAAGGAACCATTCACGGGGGTCGCACGTGTGAAGCTGGAAAATCTGGTGCAGGATTATCAGGACAAGCTCGCTGATCAACGAGTGAAACACTGAGAGGCCGCGCTCGTTGCGCCTGCGATTCTCCAACACGGGAACGTTCTTGCCCGCGGCACGACGCAAGTAGACAGAGATGCACATCGGAGCTGCTCCCGGTTGGCCGGCGTATCGCCGTCGTTTCGAGGGTAATTCGGTGGTCCGAATCGACGCGAGATTGTTACAATTCTGTGATTGAAAAACGTGGGCTGAAAGCGACCGAATAGATGCCCTGCGGAACACCGCTTTTCCAATCCGCTACAAATGAAAAAGCTCTTGAAGCGAAGCAGAAAAGGCATCCACCGAGCGCAAGCAGCCTTGCTGATTCTGCTCTTTGGATTCCACACCACCTGGCGGGTGGAAGCGGGCGATATTTTGCGCGGCGGCTCGGCGGGCGGTTCGACCTCGCACAACCCGAACAACCCGGCCGGCGTGGATCCGATCGCCCCGCCGAGACCGACGGCGCAAGACGCCCTGGCGCGGACATCGCAGGCGGTGCAGGCAGTCCGGGCGATGCAGGCCGCCGCTCGCCACGCGGCCATGAGTGGCCCGAATAATCTTGGCGCAAATCCATTTCGTCCGGGCCAGGCGCTGCCGAACGTGCCGAATGGCCTGACGCCTGGCGGCTTGCAAGTTGCACCGGGGGTTCCGCACGATCTTAGTGCGCCGGTTGCCGGAGAAGATCCACTGCTCTGGCAGGGCGCGGTCTTACCGCAGGAAACCAACGCGAACGGCCAGACGACGGTCACCATTACCCAGAACTCGCAACAGGCGATCCTGAACTGGGAGACATTCAACATCGGCCGGGAGACGCGGCTGACCTTCGACCAGAGCGCCGGCGGTGCGAATGCGAGCCAGTGGATCGCGTTTAACCTCATCAGAGATCCGTCCGGCAATCCTACCCAGATTCTCGGCTCGCTCGATGCGATCGGGCAAGTCTTCGTGATCAATCAGAACGGCATCCTGTTTGGCGGTTCGTCGCAGGTCAATCTGCATACGCTCGTCGCCTCGGCCCTGCCCATAAACGAAAATCTCATCAGTCGCGGGTTGCTCAATAATCCAGACCATCAATTTCTTTTTTCCGCGCTAGCACTGCCGGCGGGAGCGAATGGGACACCGGCGTTTGCTCCACCGGCGCCGCTGACGCCGGACGGACGAACAGGAGACGTCATCGTACAGCAAGGCGCGCAGATTTCGACGCCGGCATCGCCTGACCATGTGGGCGGGCGGGTCGTTTTGATCGGCGCGAACGCGACGAACGATGGGACAATTTCGACCCCGGACGGCCAGACGATTATTGCCGCTGGTTTGCAGGTTGGCTTCGCCGCGCATCCGAGCAGCGACCCAAGTTTGCGCGGCCTCGATGTTTACGTCGGCGCGATCGCGGATCCGAATTTCTCCACGCCTTACGCCGGCACCGCGACTAATTTCGGTGTAATCGATGCGTTCCGGGCGGATGTGACTCTCGCAGGCAGGACGGTCAATCAACTGGGAGTGATCAACAGCTCAACCTCGGCTTCGTTGAACGGTCGGATCGATCTGCTGGCGAGTTATGATGCGATCAGCAACACGAACACGCTCGGGCAGGATCCGCCACCGTTCTTGTTCCGATCGACCGGCCTCGTGACTTTCGGGCCGGGGAGCGTCACGCAAATTCTCCCGGAGCTCGAGAGCACGGAACGCGTCGTCGGCACCCGGTTGGCGCTGTCGTCACAGGTGAACGTGCAAGGGCTCGCGATCCACCTCGATGATAACGCGGTCGTTCTGGCGCCAAGCGCTGATGTGACCATGAACGCGGGGACGTGGCATATTCTCGGCTCGGGCCAGACCGCGACCTCGTCCTTTGTTTTTGACGAAGGACAGATTTACCTCGATGCGGGCGCGACCATTGACGTCTCCGGTTCGACCAACGTTTCCGCCTCGGTTTCCGAGAACATTATCCCGGCGCAGTTGTTAGGCATCGAGCTGGCAAATTCGCCCCTGCAACATAATGGTCCGTTGCGCGGGCTGACCGTCCAGATCGATCTGCGGCAGACCGGCATTTTCCACGGCCAGCCGTGGGTTGGCACGCCGCTGGCGGATTTGAGCGGCTACGCGAATTTGGTCCAACGCACGGTCGGCGAGCTCACCACGGCGGGCGGCACCGTAAACTTGAACGCGGGCGGCTCCTTGGTGTTGCAACTGGGCGCGTCGATCAACGTTTCGGGCGGCTGGATCGATTATCAGGGCGCGATGGTCTCGACGACCAAAGTACTTTCCAATGGGCGATTGTTCGACATCTCGCTCGCCAACCCGGACCGTCTTTACAACGGCATTTACACCGGGTTTACGACGAATCATGTCAGGTATGGCATCAGCGAAACGAACACCAGCCCGGTCGTTCTCGGTGCGCATTTTGAGCCTGGCTATCTGCAGGGTGGGGACGGCGGCACCATCAACATTACTGCTCCCGCGATGGCGCTGGACGGGCAGCTCCTGGGTTTGACCTTTGCCGGTCCCCGTCAGCGCGAGACCCTGAAGCTGCCCGCGCCCAGCGCGTTGTCCCTGGTCTTTCAGTCTCAGGAATCCATGGGTCCGCTGTTCCTGCCACGATCTCCGACGCCGCCAAACATTACCTTTGGGCCTAACGAGGGCTTGCCTACGGTCGATCCGTTCGCACTCGATGGCTCGGGCCATCCTTTGCCGTTACGCGGGGACCGTCTGGCCAGCGTGATCCTGTCGCCCGACTTGTTAGGCGACGACGGCTTCGGAGTTTTGCAGGTGACTAACTCCGACGGGAATATCACGGTGCCAGCGGGGATTTCGCTCGCGACGCGGCCCGGGGGCTCGATCACACTCGCGGGCGCCAACATCGACATCGAGGGGAAGATTAGTGCGCCGGGAGGAGCGATCAGCCTGACCGCGTTCGAGCTCTCGCCCTACGCGTTTGCGCGATTGATCGCCAATCCCGGCACCCTGCCGCCGCCGTACGATCCGACTCGCGGCAATTTCACTCTTGGATCGGCCGGTTCCTTAAGCACAGCGGGGCTGATTGTCGACGATCGCCTGAGTTCGTCTACGGCCGGGACGTCTCCGCTGGTGTCGGGCGGCGGCTCGATCGCGATCAAGAGCTACAACGTCGATCTCGCCTCCGGCAGCGACATCGACGTTTCGGGTGGTGTGGTGGTGGATGCGACCGATGCCGTGAAATATGGCGACGGTGGCCACATTTCACTCGTGGCCGGACAAGATCCAAACGCCGCGGCGATTTTCGGTGGCCATCTCAACCTGGGCGGAACGCTCGAGGGATTTTCCGGCGCGAAGGGCGGCGGGCTAACCTTGCAGGCACCGCTGGTGCAGATTGGCGGTGTCGCTTCGCAGCCCGATACGTTGCTGCTCACGCCGGAGTTTTTCAATGCCGGCGGTTTCGGAAGTTTCACGATTAATGGTCTCGGCGCCGCGATGGGCGAACTGGATCACTATGTGCCGGGGGTTTTGATCGCGGCCGGGACAAGCATCGTCCCAGTTGCGCAAAGCTGGCGGGCCAGTACCGATCCCAACAGCCCGATCACGCTCACTCCGACGCTCTTGCCCGAAGGATTCCGGACGCCCTTAAGCCTCGCCTTTAACGCGCTCGGCGTGGTGGATATTTTCCGGGGCAATTTGCTCGTCGTCCGAGGCGATGTCGTGATGGACCATGAGAGCTCGATCAGGACTGATGCGCTTGGCAGCGTCTCGCTGGGCGGCAACACCGCCACCGTCCTCGGCTCCATCACGGCGCCGGGTGGATCGATTACGGTCAAGGGCGGCAACAATTCGACGACGCTTTTCACCGATCAGCAACATGCGCTGCCGACGGTCGACATCGGGCCTGACGCGGTGCTTTCGACGGCCGGCGAAACTTTGCTCATGCCAAATGCGCGCGGCTTCCGCATCGGCTCGGTGCTGGCTGGCGGCAACATCACGCTCTCCGGCAACATCGTTGCGGAGAACGGCGCGGTTCTGGACGTCTCGGGCACAAGCGGTCAGCTCGATCTCCCACCCGCGCTAAGCGGACAAATATTGACGCTCAGCGGGTCGTTCGCGGGCTCGCCGCTCGTGCGGACACACGTCGAGAGCGCTGGCGGCACAATCACCCTCCAGGGCGGTCAGGAATTGTTTTGTGATGCGACCCTGATCGGGAATGGCGGAGGACCTTCGGCGCTCGGCGGCACCCTGAATGTCTCCTCCGGGCGATTCTATCTGCCTGGGTCCACCACCGTGGCGACGCCGCTGGACATCACCATGCTGGTCACGCAGGCAGGGCCGACGTTTCTGGCGCCGTTTTATCCTGCGGGTGAGACCGCGATCGGCCATGTGGTGCTGCAGCCGGACGGCAGTGTCGCCCAGGGACTTGGACATTTTGCCGCCGACAGTTTCAATGGGAACGGGTTCGATTCACTGAGTTTGCAAGGGACGGTGCAATTTTCCGGCGCCGTGACGCTGAATGCCAACCGCGTGTTAAATATAGCGAGCGGCGGGGTCATTTTCGGTGATGCGGAGATCAATCTGAACGCGCCCTATGTCGCGCTCGGTACGGCCTTCCAGCCGCCGCTGCAGCCCGACCAGAATCCGAGTGCGTTCACAGTCGGCGGCCAGCCGTTTTACTTCGCACCGCAGTACGGGACCGGCACCCTGAATGTGTCGGCGCAGTTGATCGATATCGGCAATCTTTCCCTGCAGGGTATCGGCACGGCGAATCTGATTGCGGCTGGCGGCGATGTGCGTGGCGACGGCACGTTTGATGTCGCGGGCAACATCAACATTACCGCCGGGCAAGTTTATCCGCCGACGGAAACAACTTTCACGATTGCGGCTTACGATTACGAATCCGACGGAGCCTCGCTCCCCGGGACGGTGACGTTCACGGCGTCGGGCGATCGTCCGCTGCCACTCTCTGCTGGTGGCGTTCTGAATGTTCACGCTTCGACCATCAATCAAGACGGCGTTCTGCGCGCCCCGATCGGCACGATCAACATAGGCTGGGACGGCCATGGCGACGGCCCGCGCGATCCGATTACAAACACCGTGCTGCCAATCGCGCAGGAGGTGACGCTCGCGTCGGGCAGTGTCACGTCTGTTTCGGCGGTGGATCCGGTCACCGGTCAGGCCTTGATCATTCCGTTCGGCATCAACGCGAACGGCACCTCCTGGATCGATCCGGCGGGCAATGATATCACCGCCGGTGGCGTCGCGGCCAAGACGGTCAACATCGCCGCGATCAATGTTCACGATGAGCCCGGGTCGACCGTCGACATTCGGGGCGGCGGTGATCTCTACGCGTATCAGTTTGTTTCGGGAATTGGCGGGACGAACGACATTCTCAATTCCTCCACCATGTTTGCGGTGATCCCCGGATACAATCTGGGCTACGCGCCCTTCGCGCCGTTTAATCCAAACGAAACCAATGGCTCGGGTTACGTGAGCGGCAACGTTGGCGTAGGCGACCTGGTCCACCTCGGTGCCAGCTCGGGCTTGCCCGAGGGAACTTACACACTCCTCCCGGCGCGGTATGCCCTGTTGCCGGGTGCGTTTTTGGTTGCGCCGCAAAACGGGACGCCAAATGGCGCGGCCTTGCAGCCGACGGGCGCAACGATCGTACTCGGCTATCGCATGAATGGCCTGACGAATGGGACGACGGCGCCACCGCTGAACACTTCGTTCGAGATCGTGCCTGCCGCCGTGTTGCGGCAGCGCGCCCAGTACAACAATTTCTCGGCGAACACATTCCTCGCGGAAGGCGCGCTCGAGCACGATGCCGCGGTGCCGCGACTGCCGATCGATTCCGGCCACCTGATTCTGGACGCAGTGGAGACAATGAGCATCCGGGGTCTGCTGGCTTCGCAGGCGCCGGAAAAGGGCCGTGGCGGCGAGGTGGATATCAGCAGTCCCGTCGACATCCTGATTGGCCGCACCGGGTCCACTGCGCCGGCGGGCACTCTCTTTCTTGATGCCGCCGAGCTGAGCGCCTTTGGCGCGGAGAGTCTTCTCATCGGCGGTGTCCGCGAGACGACAGCCGACGGCACGCAAGTGACGGTGAAGACGAACAATCTGACGGTGGACAATTCGGGTGAGACCCTGACTGGTTCCGACGTCATTCTCGTGGCCAATGAAAATCTGACGCTCGCGTCTGGCGCGGCGATTGAATCATCCGGCGACCTGGTCGCTCCCGCGGAAACGTTGCTTTTCGGCCATGAGACGGTGGCCGGAAGCGGTGACGGCGTTTTGTTGCGGGTCACGAGCGATCCAACGGCCCAGATCAAGCGAACCGGCGTTGATTCGTCCACCACGCCAAACGAGGTGATCGGCCAGGACGTGCGCGTTGCCGGCGCGAGCGTGACCTTGGATTCCACCGCGGGCATCACGCTTGATTCGAGTGCGACGATCAACGGAACCGCGGTTAACCTCGACAGCGGACAGATCAGTATCCTCCTGCCCGATGCATTGGGGCTGCCGCCGGCAAACGGCCTGGTTCTGACCGGCGCTGCTCTGGAAAATCTGCAAGCCGCGCAGTTCCTCTCTCTGCTCAGTTATTCATCGATCGACATTTACGGTACTGGAACAATCGGCACGCGTGATGCATCCGGCGCGCCAACCGCGGAGAATTTCAGTCTGCATGCCGGCAGTATCCGAGGCTTCAATGAGGGCGGCACGGCGGTGTTTGTGGCGAGAAACATCACCCTCGATAACTCAGGGAACGCGCACGCGCTGGAAGCGACTGGCGGACAAAATGGGACACTCCAGTTCGAGGCGGAGACCATTCAATTCGGTGAGAACGCGTTGCGGGTGGATCAATTTGCGACGCTGGCGTTGACCGCCTCGAAAGGTATTCTGGCCAGCGCCACCGGCAGCCTGACGACCCAGGGAGACCTGAATATGACCACGCCGGTGATCACGGGAACGAGTGGCGCGGAGGCGACGATCACGGCGGGAGGTGCCGTGACGATTGACTCGTTAGGTCAGTCCACGACTTCGTTGGTGGGCGGTCTGGGCGCGTCGATCGCGATTAATGGCGCTAGTGTGACCGATAACGCCAATATCCTTCTCCCCAGCGGCTCACTCACACTTCACGCGACCACGGGCGACGTCGTCGTGGGCAACCTGCAAGAGACCCGGCTCGACGTCGGTGGAACCAGGCAGAATCTGTTTGATTTGGTCAGGTTCACCAATGGCGGTGAAATCAAGTTAATCGCCGATGCGGGTTCAGTCTCGATTGAAGCCGGCGGCACCGTCAGCGTGGCGGCGCAGCCGTTCGGCGGCGTGGCTGGAACCCTCTCAATCACCGTGCCGGAAGGCGCTTTCAATTCGTCCGGGAGACTGGATGGAACGGGGGGCGGCACCTTCGCTCTCGACATTGGCAGCCTGCCCACGCTGGCCGCGCTCGATGCCATGCTCAACACCTCCGGCTTCACCTATGCCCGTTCGATTCGCGTGCGAACCGGCGACGTTCTTATCGACGGCCTCGCGCAATCGCACATTTTTAATCTCTCGGCCGACCAGGGATCAATCAACGTGACCGGAACGATCGATGCGTCGGGGCTCCACGGTGGCATAATCAACCTCGATGCTTTTGGGAGCCTGACCTTGGAATCGGGCGCACTGCTGACCGTGGCGGCGCAGGAATTCGATCATGCCGGCAAAGGTGGCGCGATTACCCTCGAAGCCGGTTGCGAGACCAACGGCATCGTCAACAGCGCAGCATTGCTCGACTTGCGTGCCGGAGCCACCATCGATCTTTCCGTGGCCGGCCACACTCCCGCGAGCGCGGCTTACGGAGATTTTACCGGCACACTGCATCTGCGCGCGCCACTAACGGCCGCCGGCACCGACATGCAGATCGCCGCCATCGACAGCAGCATCATCGGCGCATCGGCCATCGTGGTCGAAGGTTACCGCTTATTCGATTTGACAGGCACCAATGGAATTATTGATGCCTCGATCCAGGCGGCGGTGCGCGCGAGCGGCGAGACACTTCTCGGCGTCGCCGGAATGCCCTCTCCGGGCTACGCGCTGATGCTCGATCGGCTTCTCGCGAACAACAGGGGACTCGAGGCAATCACGGTGCTCGAGGCAGGAGCGGAAATTATCAACCGCAACGGCAACCTGCAGCTCGGCAGCGCGACTTCCACGCCCGACCAGGACTGGGACCTGTCGACCTTTCGCTTCGGCCCGCTGGGCGCGGCCGGCGTGCTGACGCTACGCGCATCAGGCAACCTGGTGTTTTTTAACGCCCTAAGCGATGGCTTCGATCCGTCGCGCAGCGGAAACTTCGATCCGGACCTGCAAATGTGGACTGCGCCACTGATGGCGCAAAACACGGCGCTGCCAACCAATGTGCAGTCGTGGTCGTTCCGCCTCACCTCGGGCGCGGATCTGACCGCGGCTGATTTCCATCGCGTGCAGTCCCTCGACGACCTGGCCGATGGAACTGGCTCGCTCCTGCTCGGCAAGAATGGCGGACTCAGCGTCGTGCTACCACCGGGACCGGGCGCAACCACGGAAAGCGCGGTCCGCGGCCATTTCCAGGTAATCCGGACTGGCACCGGCGATATCGATATTTCCAGCGGACGTGACGTACAGTTGCTCAATCAGTTCGCAACCATTTACACCGCCGGCACGCAGGTCGTGGATGCGACGATGGGTGGCGCCTTCGATCTGCCGCGGCTGGATGCGAGTGGGGGTGTGAACTTGTTAGGCGCGGTTCAGGAAGTTCCGCCTTATCCCGTCCAGTACAGCCTGGCGGGCGGCAACGTTACCATCACGGCGCAGAACGACATCATTCATCTTACCTTGCGGAACGGCGCGCTCGTGGCGGACTCTTCGCGCGAACTGCCGATCAACTGGCTCTATCGACGCGGGTACGTCGACCCCACCACCGGGCAATTCGGCCAGGCGCACTTTGGTGATATCGCGTCAACAACGTGGTGGATCGATTTCAGCAATTTCTTTGAAGGCGTTGGAGCTCTCGGCGGCGGCAATGTTTCGCTGACGGCTGGCCACAATGTGAGCAACGTGGATGCGGTCGCGCCAACGAACATGCGCATGCCCAAAGGCGCACCAGATCCCGGGAGAATGATTGAACTCGGCGGCGGCGATGTTTCGGTGCGAGCGGGGCACGACATCGATGGCGGGGTGTATTATGTCGAGCGTGGCGACGGCAAACTTAGCGCGGGCAACACCATTCACACCAACAGCACGCGCTCGCCGTCCCTGGTTAATATCAGCGCACCACCGGCCATTGATGCGCCGCAGACCTGGCTGCCGACAACGCTTTTCCTGGGTAAGGGCAGCTTCGATGTTGACGCAAACGGGGACGTGCTGGTCGGACCGGTGGCGAATCCGTTTTTGCTCCCGGAAGGTTACAGCAACACATTTTGGTACAAGACGTATTTTTCGACCTTCGACGCTCTCGATGCGGTCAACGTCACTTCGCTGACGGGCGACGTTACTTTGCGCGAGGGCATAACTCTTCCCGATGAAGCCGTGAGCGCAGCGATCCCAATACTCCAGGCGTGGCTGGAAAATGTTTCGCTGCTGCACACTGGTTCTGTCTCTTTTTATCAGCCCTGGCTGCGACTCGATGAAACAAGCGTTGCGCCGTTTACGACAGTCGTTGCCTTGATGCCGCCGACGCTGCGGGTGACTGCGTTCTCGGGTGACGTGAACATTGTCGGCAATCTTACGCTTACTCCATCGCCTTCCGGCACGGCCGATCTCGCCGCCTATGGCGCGATCAACGCTCTGCAAATCAGTGGCGTGACGAACGTGAATGGCATCGCGACCAACAACTGGACGCCGTCGATTATCAACGTCTCCGACGCAGATCCGAACGCGCTGGCCGGTATCGCATCGCCGATCGCGTACCAGACCTTCGCCGGGACAATAAGCCCCGCTCGGACTGGCACGGGCTTCCTCAACTCGATCGACAACCTGTTTGACGAATCCGGCTCGACCGAGGGTGTCCACGCTGTTCTCCAAAACAAACAGTCGCTGCATGCGCCCGGCATTCTGCATCGCGATGATCCGGACCCGCTTCACCTTTACGCGACCACCGGCAGCATCTCGGGCTTGACGCTATTCTCGCCCAAGTCCGCGCGCATCTTTGCCGGTCGCGACATCACCGACATCGCCTTTTATTTGCAGAACGTGAACGAGAACGACTTCAGCATCGTGTCGGCCGGACGCGATCTCGTGGCCTATGACGTGAATTCGTCTTTCCGCGTGATGGCGAACTCTTTGGGTAACGCTTCCGGCCTCGGCGGCGGACCGCTGGCGGGCGACATTCAGGTCAGCGGCCCCGGGACGCTCGAAGTCCTGGCCGGCCGGAACCTGGATCTCGGCATCGGACCCAACAACGCCGATGGCACCGCGGTTGGAATCACCAGCATCGGAAATGCGCGCAATCCCTCCCTGCCTTTTGAGGGTGCGAACGTGATCGCCGGGGCTGGGATCGGGCCGTCCAACGGTCTGTCCGATAGCCGTCTCGATTTCGGAGCTTTCGTGGCCCAGTTTCTTGATCCGAGTTCCGCGGGTGCGCGCGCGGAGCGATACCTGCCCGTTTTGGGAGGATTACTCGCTCTGAACGGCGTGGACAATGCGAGCATCTGGAACGAGTACCAGGACCTGCCGTTGGAGCAGCAGCGCAGCCTAGCGCTCGATATCTTTTACCTCGCGCTGCGTGACGCCGCGCGCGACCGCCGCGATCCGTCGAGCCCCGACTTCGGCACCTACAACTCTGGCTTCGCTGCGATCAGCCTGCTCTTCTCGGGCGAGACCTGGCATGGCGATATTTCCCTCACCTCGCGCGAAATCAAGACGACGAACGGTGGTGATATCGACATCTTCGTTCCCGGCGGATCACTCAACGTCGGGCTGACTTTGACCGGCAACCAGGCTGCCGATCAGGGCATTCTCACGGAGGCGGGCGGCAACATTTCGATCTTCACCCGTGGTGACGTCAACGTCGGGACCTCGCGCATCTTTACCCTGCGCGGTGGAAATGAAATCATCTGGTCTACCCTTGGCGATATTGCGGCAGGGGTGGCGTCGAAGACCGTCCAGTCCGCACCGCCAACGCGGGTTTTGATTGATCCACAGAGCGGCGATGTGAAAACCGACCTCGCCGGCCTCGCGACGGGCGGCGGAATCGGCGTTCTCGAAACGGTGGCGGGCGTGCCGCCGTCAGACGTCGATTTGATCGCGCCGAATGGGACGGTGGATGCGGGCGACGCGGGCATTCGTGTTTCCGGCAACCTCAACATTTCAGCCCTGCTCGTCCTGAATGTGGGCAATATCCAGGTCGGAGGTGCGAGTGCCGGCGTGCCCGTTATTTCCGCACCGAACATCGCGGGTCTCACCGCCGCCTCCAACGCATCCGCCGCCAGTACGAATGCGGCCACGCAAGTCGCCAGTCAAAACCGGTCGCAAACCGCGCCCGAAGAAGTGCCGTCGATCATCAGCGTGGAAGTCATCGGCTACGGCGGCGGTGAGGGCGGGGATGACGACGATCAGCGCAAAAAACGCCAGATCGAAAGCAACTCAACCTTTCGCTGAGACGAAAAGAGCGAGAGACCTGGCGCGGTCGGTAAGGCAGTCCCATGCGGGATCGCTCGGTCCAGTTTCCTAGGCGTCCACGCTTACGCCAACGCGCACGAGTTCACACAAGTGTCACATGACTGCCACATGACTGTAACAATCGGTCCCTAGCTTCCACCGCGTTTACATCAAATGCCGTGAGAGCAGACTGCTCTTCGGCCTTAACCCAAACGCAGAAGCAAGGAGAACAAATGTTACGGAAAACTTTCGTGCTAGTAACCATGGCCGCCAGCCTTATGGCCGGTGCCATGACCATGCGAGCGCAGGACGCAGGCGCCCTGCTGGATTTGCTGGTGAAAAAGCACATTATCACCGACCAGGAAGCGGAGGAAGTGCGTGGCGAGCTGACCAGAGACGCGGCGGCGACCTCGGCCGGGAAGCTCAAACTCTCATCACCCATTACCGAAGTCGAGTTGTACGGCGATGCGCGTCTCCGTTACGAAGTCCGCACCGCCCAGGCTGGCGCACCCGACACGATAACGCGGCCGGGAGAAAACACGCAGCGAGATCGCGCCCGCTATCGTTTACGCCTCGGCCTCCGCGGAACCCTCGCCGACGACTGGTTCTTCGGTTTGCGTTTGGAGACCAGTTCGAATTCGCGCTCGACCAATGTGACGTTTGGGGACGAGTCGAGCGGTGGTCCGTTCTCCAAGGGCAGTGATGGAATCAATGTGGGTCAGGCTTACCTGGGCTACAAAGGTTTCCGCGATTTCACCTTAACAGCGGGACGCATGCCGAACCCGCTCATCACGACGTCGATGATTTGGGACGCGGACATCAATCCGGAGGGGATCTCGGAACAGTGGAAACATACCTTTAATCTCTCGTACGGAGGGGGACAAACATCCGCGGCCGCCGAGACGAGCAAAGATGGAAAGAACGTCGCGCCGCTCCTGTCTGAGCCGCACAAGATCACAATCGATGTCTTCGCGAACTTCGCCCAATTCATTTATGACGATTCGAATCCGGAAGATCCCGTCGGTCCACGTGCGGTCAGCGGAGGGAGGCTGGTTCCGAACACTGACGCCTACATGCTGGCGTGGCAGATCGGCGCCAGGATCAACTTCACGAAAGACATGTATCTCCAGGTCGCGCCGACGCTCTACAACTATACCGGTAACGGCGATACCTTTAATGTCCACTTTTCTGGCGATCCGAATTTCCTCAACAACGCGGTTCCGCCGGTTAGCGTCGCGCGCAATCAAACCGGCATAAACAGCCTGCTTGTTTTTGACGTGCCGGCGGAATTCGACTGGAAGTTCGGCGAAGTTCCGATGCGCATTTTCAGCGACTTCGCGACGAACTTCGAAGCAGACGATCGGGCCGCTGCGGCCGGTCACCCGGACAAAGGGGATCAGCGCTACGCCTATCAAGTCGGTCTCGGGATCGGCAGGATCAAACAGAAGCACGATTGGCAACTCGAAGTCTTCTACCAGCACGTCGAACAGTTCGCGGTTGATCCGAACCTGGTCGATTCCGACCTTTACGACAGTCGCGTCAACATGGAAGGCTTCGCGGTCAAAGCCGGTTATGCGCTGAGCGACGCGGTGACCTTCAACCTCACCTACGGCTACGGCGAACAGATCGATGGCGACCTCGGGACAGGCGGTGTGGGAGACGCGTTTACCCTGAACCCGCTCAAAAAATACCAAATCTTCCAAGCCGATCTGAACGTAAAATTCTAACCTCAGCAACCTCACACTCAGACCCTTTCCCATGAAAATTACCCATTTGGCATTAACGCTCGGGCTCGCCTTCCTTTCCACGGAAGCCCGTGCCGAAAAGCTGGTCATCAAAGGTTCCGACACCCTCGGCGCGAAGCTCGTGCCGCAGCTCGCGGAACAGTTCAAGGCGCAGCATCCCGGAACCACCTTCGACATCGCGGCCGAAGGTTCCACTACCGGCATTGCCGCAATCATCGACGGTACCGCACAAATCGGCATGTCGAGCCGGCGCGCCAAACCCGCCGAAGTCGGCGCGGCCTCCGCCAAGAATGTGCATATGAAGCCAACGATTGTCGCTTATGACGGCATAGCGGTGATCGTGAATTCGGCCAACCCGATCAAGAGCCTGACGAAGAAGCAGGTCGAACAGATCTTTACCGGCGACGTGGCCGACTGGAGCGCGGTGGGGGGTTCCGGAGGCAAGATTTCTGTCTACACCCGCAACACTTCGTCCGGGACCTATTCGGACTTCAAGGAACTGGCAATGAAGAAGCGCGATTATGCGGGTGGCTCACAAAAGATGGCGGGGAACGAGCAGATCGCGTCTGAGGTCGGCAAGAATGCGAACGGCGTTGGCTACGTCGGCCTGGCCTACACGAAGGCGAGCGGCATCAAGGTCATCTCGATCGATGGAGTGTTGCCCTCTGTCTCAACTGTCCACGCGAAGACCTACCCCTACGCGCGTCCCACGTTCTATTACACGAATGGCGAGCCGGCCGGGTTGGCCAAGCAATTCGTCGATTTCACCGTCAGTGGCGCCGGCCAGAGGATCGTCGCCCAGGTCGGATTCGTTCCCATTCAGTAAGACGGAACAGCGCGGTTAGGTTAACGCCAAAGCCCGCCGGCTTTCTCCCCCGGCGGGCTTTTTGTTGGAAAACTGGTCAGCACCCACGAAGCCCGCAACGTCGCGGTGGCCACAGCGACTGGAGCCCTGATCCAGGTCAGCCGTTTTTTCTTTGCTCGCGTCTCGAACGGACTTCGGGCTAATAGCGGGACTCCATGCTGTTCCTGCTCATCGTCATCCTGGCGGTATACGCGTTCGAATACATTAACGGCTTCCATGACGCCGCGAATGCGATCGCGACCGTCGTTTCCACGAAGGTGATGGCGCCGCGAACCGCCGTAATCATGGCGGCATTCTTCAACTTGTTTGGCGCTCTTTCCGGAACCGCTGTGGCGAAAACCGTCGGAGCGGGCCTCGTGGATACCGCCTACGTCACGTCGCTTACCATTCTGACCGCCATGCTCGCGGGGATCATTTGGAATCTTTTCACCTGGTGGTCCGGGCTGCCGACCAGTTCAAGTCACGCGCTCATCGGGGGTCTTTGTGGCGCGGCTTTGGCCTCCGCGGGCGGTCAGTGGGCCGTGATCAAGTGGTCCGTGACGAAGATTGATGCGCACACTGGACATGCGGCGTGGGACGGGCTTCTGCCGAAAGTCATCATCCCCATGATTTCCTCGCCCATCGCTGGTCTGGTGGGAGGTTACATTGTCATGTCACTCCTCTTCGTCGTGGTGCGCAAATGGACTCCGCGAACCGTAAATAAAACGTTCGGAAAACTTCAGATCGTGAGCGCCGGTTACATGGCTTGGGGACACGGGTTCGCTGACGCCCAGAAAACCATGGGCATCATTGCGCTGGCCACGTTCGCGGCCACCAAGGCGGGAAAACTCGAGAATATCCCGACTTTCCTGGGCTTCCTGCACACCCCGAAATTCGAAATCCACCTCTGGATAAAGATATCCTGTGCGATCGTCATGGGCCTCGGCACGTGGGCCGGAGGCTGGCGAATTATTCGCACCCTCGGCCATAAGCTGGTCCAGATGAAACCGATTCATGGGTTCGCCGCGGAAGCGACGGGTGCGACCATCCTTCTTGTCGCGGGTAACCTCGGGATGCCGGTCTCGACGACCCATTCCATCACCACCTCGATCATGGGCGTGGGCGCGGCGAAGATGGGCGGAGTGGATGCGACCACAGCTGAACGCATTGTGTGGGCGTGGGTCCTCACCATTCCCGCCACGATGGGATTGGCTTACGGGCTTTTCCGTTTCATGAACCTTTTTATTGTGTCCTGATAATGCCCCTAGCTCGGGTATTCAGAAAGGAGTTGGCGAGTTTGTTCGGCCACGGCGCTGACAGGGTTGAACCGACACAGGGGATGTCGTAATCTGGGTGTCGGATGAGGGCGATGTTGCGACTTCTGCTTTGCCTGGCGATCTCCGCGTCAATTTCTCCTGCCATGATGCCGGTTCGGGCGGATGCGCGGGCACCGAACTCGAGCTGCTGCGCGAGAATGAAAATCGACGCACCCGGGAACGATTGCGGCCATCATGGGCCGAAGTCGGATCAGGACAAACAATGTTGTGCGGCTTGCTCGGGTTGCCTCGCTCTTTTGCTTACTTCCGCGTCATCGTTTGTGAATCCGCCATCCGGTAAGGAATCTTTTGCGAGCGTCTCGGCTCGCGCACACGTCCGCTCGGACCGGCCACCTGTTCCGCCGCCGCGCTTTTGAGGCGTTGCTGGCATTGGCTCGTTCGCCGCGGCGAACGAGGGAAAGGAAATTCAACAGGAGGATTCTATGAAATACCTATTGATGATTTTGACTGCTGTGGCGCTGGTCGGCACGGCCAGCGCAACGTCGCGGTCGGCTGATTGCTGCTGCGGCGGTGCTTGTTGCCTGGTCAAGATGAGTTGCTGCGCCAAGTAAGGGCAACGGATAGTAAACGGGCCCCCGCCGGGGAAACCTGGCGGGGGCTTTGTTTATCTGGTCCGCGGTCGTTCCAGCGGTTTTCCTTGGTTCGTGAACTCCACCTCACACGTCGCCTCGCGATCGCTGCAAAGCGCCTGTAATATTCACCCCATGGTCTCCATCATTCGCTCGGTTGCATTCGCCTTTTTCGTGACGCAACTCGGCGCGCTCTGCGGCGCCGACTATCCGGCGCCGGCGGAAGGCGATTACGTCATTCGTGATTTCAAATTCGCGTCCGGCGAAGCGCTCCCGGAATTGCGCATCCATTACCGGACAATTGGAAAGCCAGTGAAGAACGAGAAAGGCGTTGTTCGCAACGCGGTCCTCATCACTCACGGGACCACTGGTAGCGGCGCGCAATTTATTCGGCCGGAATTTGCCGGTGAACTTTTTGGTTCAGGTCAGCCCCTCGATGCCACGAAGTTTTTTGTCGTGCTGCCTGATGGAATCGGACACGGGAAATCGAGCAAGCCCAGCGACGGGATGCACGCAAAGTTTCCGCGCTATGGTTATGTGGACATGGTCGAGGCGCAGTTTCGTCTGCTCACTGATGGACTGGGTGTGAATCACGCGCGGCTGGTCATGGGCACGTCGATGGGTGGAATGCATACCTGGCTCTGGGGCGAAACGCATCCGGAATTCATGGACGCGCTCATGCCGCTGGCAAGTTTGCCGATCCAAATCTCCGGACGCAACCGCGCCTGGCGTCGAATGATTATCGACGCGATCCGCCACGATCCGGAATGGCGTGGAGGCGATTATTCCGCGCAACCGCAAAGTCTTCGGACCGCCGCGCAGATGCTCTGGTTCATGAGCAGCAATCCACTTCTGCGCCAGAAGGAAGCGCCGACGCTCGCGAAGACGGATGAGGCACTCGATAAGTTCGTTGACGATTATTTGAAGGCCGGGGACGCAAACGACATGCTCTATGCGATCGAAGCCTCGCGTGACTACGATCCCGGCCCAGCGCTCGAGAAGATCCGTGTGCCGCTTCTGGCCGTAAACTTCGCCGATGATCTGATCAATCCATCGGAGTTGGGTATTCTCGAGCGCGAAATCAAACGCGTATCAAAAGGACGCGCGGTGGTGATGCCGTCGAGCGACAAAACTCGCGGCCATGGCAGCCACACCATCGCGGCATTGTGGAAGGCCGAGCTTGAAGCGCTATTGAGGCAATCCGGGAAGTAGCCGCGATGGCAGCGCGTCGGCCTCTCCGTTGAAATGCAGGTAAGAGAAAATGGGAAACGTCCAACGTTCAACATCCAACGCCCAACTCCTGAAGCCTACTTGAAATTCATCGTCGGAAGATGGTAGTCGTCCAAGCGGAGAGCCCGCCTTGGCTCTCTGTTCAGTTGGACGTTGAACGTTGAACGTTGGACGTTGGACGTTGGACGTTCTGGCCGAAGGCCAAGGCTCTGCGGAATTTCGAGTATTGCGAGAACGACGCCCGCAACCGTACCCTGAAGACATGAGCCCCGCATCACTGCTCCACGAGGCCGAGAAATATTTTCATGAGCAGATCCCAATCACGCGTGCGATGGGAGTGCGGGTGGTGGCCCACGACGAAAATGAATTCGTGGTCGAAGCGCCCGTCGCGCTGAACACGAATCATCTGCACACTGCCTTCGGCGGAAGCATCAACGCGGTGGCCACGCTGGCTGCGTACGGATTGCTTTGGCTCGAACTACGAGAGCAACATGTTCACGTTGTGGTCGCGGAGAGCTCGATTCGTTTTCTGCGGCCGGTGCGTAAGACGATCCGGGCAATCTGTCCGCAACCCGGTCCGGAAGAATGGGCTGCGTTTCGAACTCGACTTGCCGGCAAGGGCAAAGCGCACCTCACGCTTCGTGTCAGCCTCGTGGAAGAAGCCGAAACCGCGGCTGAATTCGAAGGGGTCTTCGTTGCGCGATCGAGGTAGACCCGGTCGCAACCTTTGGCGAAACTCCGACATGATCACGGGAGTTCATTCCATCATGTTAACGGCGGTTTCAAACCGCCGCTCCTTGAGTTGGCGGAAAACGCTACCTCTGCCACTAAAGGTCAAGACGCCTCACGGCAACCAGCCGCCTACAGCCTGAATCGGCTCAATTTCCCCCGTTGCGGTAACCCACGCCGCCACCGCGCTGCGCGAGCCGGCGGCTTGCTTCGATGAGTCGGCGGGCAGCCGCAGTTCCTTCACGCCCGACTTCATCCCCTCATTGGTCAATCCAAGCACGACAAAATCATGCACCAATTTTCGGCCCCGGTTTTCTCCTGCCGTCACATCCGCGCCCAGCGCGAAACCCAATCGCGCGAGATGGATTTCATAGGGTCGCGCCCCGCGGGTCACGGGCTTGAAGGTGGCGGCGGCGCGTTCACCGTTGATGGCAATCTTTAACACGCCTGGTGTCTCGGTGGCGGCGGAGGGCACCGTCGTGTTATGCCAGGCTACCCCGTCGAGAACAAAAGCTGGCGTGTAGACGCTTTCCATTTTCCAGCGCGCGGAATAGAGGGCCTGACGCTCCGTCCATTTGGCGGACGCGAACGGATCGCGCCAGCCGAGGTGGTCCCAATAATCGACGTGAAACGCGATCGGCACAAAGTCCTGCCAGAGCCGCGGCTCGCTTTTCAGACCGCTCAGCCAGGCCTCTGCGGAAGGACAACTGCTGCAACCTTCGGACGTGAACAGCTCGACAAGATGCGTCCGAGTGGGCTTGCTTTCGAAGACAATGTCTCCGCCCTGGGCGGTCATCGCGGAGAGAAGCAACACCACAGAAGAGACGCTTCTGAGCATAATGACAAATCTATGGCGCGATCATGGATTGCGCGAGCTTTGCGATCAAAGCGCAGACGATCACAAGGAAGAAAATCCGCACAAACCGGCTCCCTTTCGCAATGGCCAATCGGGTTCCGACGGTGGCGCCGAGGATGCTGCAGAGCGCCATGGGCACGGCATAGCGGTAGAGAATGTTTCCGCTCCAACCGAAGTAAATGACCGAGGCGATGTTGGTCGCCCAATTAATCACTTTCGCAGAGGCTGAGGCCGAGAGGAAATCAAATCCGAAAATCCCCACGAAGAGAAAAATGAGGAAGCTGCCGGTGCCTGGACCGAAAAAGCCATCGTAGAAGCCGAGCCCGGCGCCAATCAGGATGCCGAGCAACTTTGCTTTTTTCGGAGCGTGCCTCGGCTGGTGAATGAGCCCGATGTCCTTTACGAAAAAGACATAAATCGCCACCAGAACGAGCAGCACGAGCACAATGGGGCGCATGAAAGCGGTGTGAAGCAGCGTGACCGTCCGCGATCCGAGGAAGGAAAAGACGAAAGCCGTCAGCGCCGCCGGCAAAACGGTCGGCCAATCGATCGTGACATGCCTCGCGTAGCGCTGGACGGCGATCGTGGTCCCAGCGCAGGAGGCGAGTTTATTTGTGCCGAGAATCGTCGCAACGGAAGCGCCTGGCAGCAGAAGGAGCATGGCGGGAATCTGAATCAAACCGCCGCCGCCCACCACGGCATCAATGAATCCGGCCAGAAGCGAGGACGCACAGAGGAGAAGGATCAGGATCATTGCGAGTTGGCGTCAATGAATTCGCCCGCCCGCACCGGAAAGTCTAGAACGGGTCGATCGCGCGTGATTTTAGCAAAACCGCTGT
>Ga0209048_10001028_pt1 | contig 29230 bp, 26 predicted proteins | sample FrelakmetCRP12CR_FD_187146 | JGI IMG/M metagenome (GOLD analysis project Ga0209048, IMG submission 187146) | Freshwater lake sediment microbial communities from the University of Notre Dame, USA, for methane emissions studies - CRP12 CR (SPAdes)... | ecosystem: Environmental > Aquatic >... | reverse complement strand
TTTGGCAGCATCAATCGCTGTCAAACCCACTACCACCTACCTTTTTACGCCAGCCACCTCAGCTACTTTCCATAATCGAGAACTTTGCATAAGTGCCCAATTCGGCCAGTCATGGATTTTAATAGCGGCCGTTCAAAATTCTAGTTCGGAGATGCTGCACTGCTTTGTCGCACAGCATTTCCAGCAATAAATGACTTCGTGCCAAGCTAACGGGCCTGCCATTTTCTCTCTCTCGTCCATGAGAGTGTGATGTTCGACATGAGCAAATTTAAATGAACAGTTTCGAAAGGGGATGAAGAGAGAATGCTGTTCGTCGCTGCATCAAGGCGTGTGATATCAAGGGTATGTGGAACGATAAAGGTGGATGCCATTGCTCCCGCTAACGGCACTTGCGACGAAATCAAGAGCCACAAGGCATCGTAGCGGGTTCCGTCATACTTTGAAGCACGGGAAACCTTGTCCTGAATTCGTGTCGTCAATCCATCCAGCGGATCGGAAACTCCCCACGCCGAATAGGATCCTCCGATGGCAAGTTTCGCTTTCTGTTCCTCTTCCGCTCGCATTCGACTTCCCGATGAATTGGGACGTTCGTCGGCATGGAAGTTAGTTTGCTCTATGCCGATACGGCGCCCGCCGATGGTCGCGATTATATCGGGGCGATCACCTACTTCGAGTTGGGCATCTGAATAGCCTGCTGCATCAAAGAATCGCTTCGTCAGCTCAAGTTCCTGCTGTTGCCGTCGGTTCATGAAAAATCGATTATTACATCAAACCTTAAAACTATCGGTTGATGACTTCGATTTGAAGTCGTCTCTGAGCCATTTGCCCTTGGTCAATCTGTGAAAGGTACCCGTTATCGAAGTAATAGAATGTACCGCCAAGGTCGTAAACCTGTATTGATCCCTTCGCCCCGACCAGCCGAGGAACAGCCCAGTTGCTGGAATATTCCCACTGATGCCTCCAGTCCTGATAAGACATGCCGATCCGTGGCTCGAATGAAGCACACGCGGAAAGTAAGACAAGCGAAAAGGCGAAGGCGGCGAATATCCTAATTTTTTGGATCATGTTAACCATCCATGAAAGGCAAGGATTTTAGAGTATGTAAGCGGAACTAATATGACCATGATGATAACCCCAACTTGCCAGCCGCCGTATCACATCGAAGTGAAGCGGACGCAGCCCTATTTCAGAGGACTTCCCGCTGCGGTGGCCGAACTCTGCCTGATAACACTCCAATATCCATTTGGCGGAAACGTCAAACGCATAATGTACTAGATTGTAGCGTGAAATTTCTACCGACCGCCCCGGCAGGAATCAATTCATTGCGCCAAAGCTCCGTCGAACCGCTCCCTGAATTCCGCCAGCGTCGCATCGTCCGACCTCGCGTAATTCACCAGGTCGCCTAGCACCTCGTCAAAGGGCGATTCCTTCACCAGCGCGACAATCTGAGTAAGGGACTGAGCGGCGCGGATGTTCGCAACTAAGATATGGAATTGCTTGTCGATGTTCATCGCTGCCCTTTGACCTCTGTTCCGGTCTTCATGTCAAAGTGCGGGCACTCGGCGAGGTATCGCTTGGCTTCGTCTTGCGAGAATTCGTTCCGCTTTTCAAATTCGGCACACCATTCGACTTGCTCCGTTTTGCGGATGTGCTGACCGACGGTCGGTAGGAAGATGATAGCGAGAACGATGCCGACAACGAAGGTAGTCTTCATGCTGCCTCGTACTCCACTGTGGGGGAAGGGATCAGTTTAGGCGAAGTCAGCCCTGCCAGATGCTGCGACCAAAGTTCAAGCGCGGCTCGTGCTTCGTCGTTGAAGGAGTGATGGACATAGTTCGTCATCGTTACATCTGCTTTCAGCGGCTGGTGATCGAGGATGCGTTTGACTACCTCAACCCGGACGCCGAGGCGGATCAACCCCGTAGCCACTGAGCGCCTAATATCGTGAAGATGGAAGTGCGGCACCGGGTGGCCCATGTCCTCGGCGACAAGAGTGCGCAGCTTTTGCAACTCATATTCGAAGCCGCGAACAGGGCGGCGACCGTCGGCGGTGAAGTAATACGCGCAGTCCTTATGCCTTGGCTGGGCATCGAGCAAGGCACGCATGCCGGACGAAATTGGCAGGGTGAAGGTGCGCCCGCCTTTCATGCTACCGGCCTCGAACTGAAGCGATTGGCCGACCTGCGCATCCTGCAACTGAGCCGCATTCGATTTACGAAGCCCAGACAGGGCCAGGAACTGAATACAGGCGCCGAAGGGCTGCGACAGCCGGTAGCTGCTCCTCCACAGTGAGGCCAGTTCAAGATCATCCAACACGCGGGTTCGGGCGGTCGGCTTCTTGTATGGCTCAGTCCCGGTGATGATGTTTATATCTACGATTTCTCGCTGAAGGCAGAACTTCCATAGTCCCGAAAAGGCGATGCGCTGATGCACAGCTTGCCCCGGTGCGCGTGCCCCGGTCTTCTCATAGACGGCGATGGCATCACGGCGGCGAATGTCTTTGATGGTTCGGTTCTTCCATTCGGGAATATTGAGCAACGCTTTGACATCCCGGATATAGCCCGGCTTGGCCTTGCGTTCAAGGTTCTTCAGGTAGGCATCGACGCAGGTGGGGTACAGACCCATCTTGCGGTCGATGGCTTCGCGGCGCTCCTTCTCAATCGGATTGATGCCTTGCTGGATCAATTCGCGGGCTGCGTTGGCACGCTTACGGGCCAGTTCCAAACCGACACCCGGGAATTCGCCGATGCCGTACCGCTGTGCGCGACCGCTGCTGTCCTTGAAGGTCATCGACCAAGAACGGTGGCCGCTGGCACTGATCCTCAATTTGAGTCCGGTGGTTTTGTCGTCTGAGATGTCAATGCGGCCGGTAGTCGGCAGCTTGATGTTTTGAATCGTGGTGGCATAGAGCTTCACGGGGGTTTCCTTTCCGGGGGGCTGTGGGGGTTCCGAATACCTTGCCTACAAACAAGTAATTCTGACCTGAATTGTCCCGGAAAAAACACCAAAACTCTACATTTTAGTTAGTTAAATCAATCACTTAATAGATTAACGTGATTGCATTTGACCACGTTTGAATAGATATGAATAAGTAAGGCTTGCTGGCATACAATCGGGCCATGGACACCCGCGGCCCCGTTCTGCTTGCCCGTTACCTCGCGCTGGCCTGGTTTGGCCTGGTGGTCTACGGCAGCCTGCACCCTTTTGCGGGCTGGCGCGATACCGGGATCTCGCCCTTCGCCTTCCTCGAAGGTGCTTGGCCGCGCTACTGGACCGTTTTTGACCTCGCCGCCAATGTCACGGTCTACCTGCCACTGGGCTTCTTTCTGAGGCTCGCGTTGCACGGCTTGCCCGGTCGCTTCAGCGCCCTGATCCTGGCCATCCTGCTTTCCGGATCGGTCAGCCTGGCGCTCGAGGCCGTGCAAACCTGGCTGCCGTCACGCGTTCCGTCGAATGTCGATCTTGCCTGCAATGCCATCGGTGGCCTGCTCGGTGCGCTCTGGGCCCAGATGGTCGGGCCGCGAGTGTTCCTGCGCATCGCCACCTGGCAGCACCGCCTGATCGCGCCGATTCCGCATGCAGAACTCGGCCTGACCTTGCTCGGCCTCTGGTTATTGATTCCGCTGTCACCGGAAACCCTGCTCTTCGGTGCCGGCGATCTCCGTCAGATACTCGGCCTGAACAGCGCCGTCCCCTTCGCCGCCGAAAGCTTCGTGCTGATCGAAGCGAGCATCACCGCCTTCAACGCGCTGGCGGTCGGCCTGATCGTCCGTCTGCTGTGTGTCCGTGCGGCGACGGCCTATGTCGCCGTGCCGCTGTTCATCTTGCTCGGCCTGCTGGTGCGCACGCTGGCAGCGGCGATTCTGGTCAGCCCGGGTGAAGCTTTCGCCTGGCTGACCACCGGGGCGAAAATGGGATTGCTGATGGCCGGTGCCAGCCTGGCCATCGCAATCGCTCTTCCACCAACTGCCCGGTTGATGCTGGCAGCGCTGGCGTTGATGGCCGGCGCCACACTAGTCAATCTCGCCCCGCCCAACCCGTACTCTGCTGCCGCATTGGCCGCCTGGCGGCAGGGGCATTTCCTGAACTTCAACGGCCTGACCCGATGGGTTGCGACGCTATGGCCCTTCCTGACACTGCCATTTCTCCTGTTGACGACACGTCGCCAGTAAGCTGGCACGCGCTGACTGCGGACGATGCCGCGCACCGCCTCGGCGTTGACCGCACGACCGGCCTCAGCGAAGCCGAGGCGGCGAGCCGCATGGCCCGCCACGGCCCCAACCGGCTCACGGAGTCACCGGGCAAGCCGGCCTGGAAGCGCCTGGCCGAGCAACTTGCGCAACCACTGGTACTGGTACTGATCGCCACCGGACTGATCACCAGCGCACTCGGCGAATGGGTGGACGCCAGCGTGATTTTTGGCGTCGTGCTGGTCAATGCCGTCATCGGCTACTGGCAGGAGGCCAAGGCCGAGGGCGCGCTCGCGGCGCTGGCGCGCAGCGTTGCGACCCCGGTCACGGTGCGTCGCGACAGCCACCGGAAAAAGCTGGACGCCGGTGAACTGGTGCCGGGAGATGTCGTCCTGCTGGCCGCCGGCGATCGCGTCCCGGCCGACCTGCGTCTGTTTCACCAGCGTGAATTGCACGCCGACGAGTCGATGCTGACCGGCGAATCGCTGCCCGTCAGCAAGGATACCGGGGCCTTGGCTGGTACAACGCTGCTCGCCGAACGCTGCAACATGGCCTATGCCGGGGCCACCATCGTCGCCGGGCAGGGTGCGGGGCTGGTCATCGCGACCGGCGACGCCACCGAGACCGGCCGCATCGCAGGCCTGATCGCCAGCGCGCCCGAACTGGCGACACCACTCACGCGCAAGATGGCCACCTTCTCGAACTGGCTGCTGTGGGCCATCGGCGGCCTCGCCTTGCTCACCTTCGGCATCGGCCTGGCACGCGGCGAAACGGCCTTCGACATGTTCATGGCGGCGGTCGCGCTGGCCGTCGGCGCCATCCCGGAAGGGCTGCCGGCGGCGGTCACCGTCACGCTGGCCATCGGCGTCGCCCGCATGGCCAGGCGCCGCGCCATCATCCGCCGCCTGCCGGCGGTCGAAACACTGGGCAGCACGACCGTCATCTGCTCGGACAAGACGGGCACGCTGACCGAGAATGCCATGACGGTGCGCGCCCTGTACTGTGGTGGCCGCCACCTAGCGGTGGACGGACACGGCTACAACCCGGACGGCGAAATCCGCCACGACGAAATGCCAGTGTCCATCGACGGGGCGTTGCGTGAATGCCTGGTCGCCGGTTCGCTATGCAACGACGCCAGCCTGGCAAAGACCGGTCGTCACTGGACGATCACCGGCGACCCGACCGAGGCTGCCCTGCTGGTCGTCGCGCGCAAGGGTGGACTGGACGAGCACACCTTGCACGCCCTGTTTCCCCGGCAGGACGAACTCCCGTTCGACGCCGGCCGGCAATACATGGCGACGGCGCACGCCAGCGACGGCGAGCAGATCGTTTATGTGAAGGGCGCACTCGAGCGCCTGCTGCCGCGTTGTAGCGACCAGTTGTCGGCTGCAGGGCAACCCGAAGCAATCGACCGCGTCAGGATCGAGGCTGTCGCCGAGGCGCTGGCCGGGCAGGGCATGCGCGTCCTGCTGCTGGCGCGGCGCATTTTTGCCCAAAATTCCGGGTTGACCGCGACAGACATCGAGCAGCTCACGCTGATCGGCCTGGCCGGCATGATCGATCCCCCGCGCAAGGCGGCAATCAGCGCCATCCGGAACTGCCACACGGCTGGCATCCGGGTCAAGATGATCACCGGCGATCACGCTGTCACGGCCCTGGCCATCGCGCGGCAAATCGGCATTCCCGGCGCGCGCGCGCTGAACGGACGCGAACTGGCGGCGCTCGACGACGCCGCGCTGGCCCAGGCGGCGCACGAAATCGACGTCTTCGCCCGCGTCGAGCCGGAACAGAAGCTGCGCCTGGTGCGCGCCCTGCAAGGCCGCGGCGAGGTGGTGGCGATGACCGGCGACGGTGTCAACGACGCGCCGGCGCTCAAACAGGCCGACATCGGCATTGCCATGGGGCAGGGTGGTACCGAAGTGGCCAAGGAAGCGGCGGCGATGGTGCTGACCGACGACAATTTCGCCAGCATCGAGGCGGCGGTCGAGGAGGGGCGCGGCGTCTGGGACAACCTGGTCAAGTTCATCACGTGGACCCTGCCGACCAATTTCGGCGAGGGGCTGGTCATCGTCGCCGCGATCCTGTTCGGCAGCACCTTGCCGATCACACCGCTGCAGATCCTGTGGATCAACATGACGACCGCCGTGCTGCTCGGCCTGACGCTGGCCTTCGAGCCAATTGAGCGCGGCATCATGCAGCGGCCGCCGCGCCGGTTGACGACGCCGGTGCTCGACGGCGCACTGATCCGCCGCATCGTGCTGGTTTCGCTGCTGCTGCTGGGTGGCTCCTTCGGCCTCTTCCTGCGCGCGCTGGAAAACGGACAAACGCTGGCCGAAGCGCGCACCGTCGCGGTCAACGTCTTCGTCATGGTCGAAATGCTCTACCTGTTCAACTGCCGCTCGCTGACACGCAGCTTCTGGCAGGTCGGGATCTTCTCCAACCGCTGGTTCTGGGGCGGGCTGGCGACGATGGCCGCCCTGCAACTGCTGCTCACCTACTGGCCGCCGCTGAACGCGATCTTCCAGACGGCGCCGATCGGCCTCGCCGAATGGGGCGAAATCTTCGCCTTCGCCTGGCTCTGCGCGCTGATCGTCGGGCTGGAGAAAACCTGGGCGGCGTTTCACGTGAAACGCGCCGCGCAATCAGCCTGAGAAGACTGGCAACGCGAGAAAGAGCTTGATCACGATGGCGTTGGCGATGTCGATGAAGAAGGCGCCGACCATCGGCACCACGAGAAACGCCAGGTGCGAGGGGCCGAAGCGTTCGGTCACCGCCTGCATGTTGGCGATCGCCGTCGGCGTCGCCCCCAGCCCGAAGCCGCAATGTCCGGCGGCAATCACCGCCGCGTCGTAATTGCGACCCAGCACCGGGAAGGTGACGAACACCGCATAGCCGACCATCAGCACGGCCTGGCCGAAGAGCATGCCGAACAGCGGCAGGGCGAGCGCCGAAAGCTCCCACAGGCGCAGGGTCATCAATGCCATGGCCAGGAAGAGGGCGAGCGAAACGTTGCCGACCACCGAAACCGCGCGCTCGAAGACGTCGTACCAGCCGAGGGCGCTCAACCCATTACGCAGCAGCACGCCGACGAAAAGTACGCTGACGAAGGCCGGCAGTTCGAGCAGGCTGCCGTGAAGCGCCTGCGCAATGGCCTGGCCGGCGAGCAGGCAGATGGAGATCAGGGCCAACGTCTCGATCAGGGCCGGTGCCGTGATCAAGCGTACCGAATGCGGATTTTCGAAGGTGTTTCCGACGTCTGCGTTCCGGCCCTCGGCTGCAGGCAGCGTGACCTTGCGGATCAGGAACCTGGCGACCGGACCGCCGAGCACGCCACCGAGTATCAGGCCGAAGGTCGCGCAGGCGAGGGCGACATCGGTCGCTGACTTGACGCCGTGCTGCTCGGCGAACACTGTGCCCCAAGCGATACCCGTGCCGTGCCCGCCCGATAGCGCAACCGAACCGGCGAGCAAGCCGTAGAACGGCGACTGCCCGAAAGCCATGGCCAACAGCAGTCCGGTAACGTTCTGCAGTACGAGAAAACCGAGCACGACGCCCAGAAAGACCATCAGCGGCCTGCCGCCCCGGCGCAGGCTGGCCAGATCGGCATTGAGTCCGATGCAGGCGAAGAAGGTCAGCATCATCGGCGCCGAGAGGCTGGTGTCGAACCTGACCTGAAAATCCAGGCCTGTGCGCGCCACCAGAAACAGCACGGCGACCAGCAGGCCGCCCGCCACCGGTTCAGGAATGGTGTAGGTAGCCAGCCAGCGCACGCGCCTGAGCAGTTGCTGTCCAAGCAGCAGTACGCCTGAAGCGGCGACCAGGGTTCCGTAAATATCCAGTTCAAGCATGACAATGGCAATCCGGGTTTGATTGCCGGTCATTTTCGCCCAGTTCGCCGGACGTGGGAACTATAATTCCGGTCCCCAAGGAGGAACCTGATGAGCCACTTCAAACATCACGTCTTTTTCTGCTGCAACCAGCGCGAGCCGGGCGAGTCCTGCTGCAATGCGCATGGTGCGAGCGAGCTGCAGACCTACGCCAAGGACCGCATCGGCCAGTTAAAAATGAAAGGTCAGGGCAAGGTACGCATCAACAAGGCCGGCTGCCTCGATCGCTGCGACCAGGGACCGGTGATGGTCGTCTACCCGGAAGCGGTCTGGTACACCTATATCGACAAGGAAGACGTCGAGGAAATTATCCAGGAGCACCTGGTCCATGGCCGCGTCGTGGAGCGTCTGAAGATATGAAAGCCCCGGAAGAGAAAATCCTGATTGACGGCCCGGCGGGCAAGATCGACCTCATCATGGAACGTCCCGACGCGCCGCGCGGCATCGCGCTGATCGCTCACCCACACCCGATGGGTGGCGGCGCCAACACCAACAAGGTCGCCTACACGCTGGCGCGCACCTTCGTCGCCCTCGGCTACGCCGCCTTCCGCCCGAATTTCCGCGGCGTCGGCAGCAGCGAAGGCGTGCATGACGAAGGTCGCGGCGAAACCGAAGACCTGCTCGCCGTTCTCGAAGATGCGAAATGCCGATGCGGCAACCTGCCGGTGGCGCTCGCCGGCTTCTCCTTCGGCGCCTACTGCCAGACCCGCGTCGCCAAACGCCTGAGCGAAGCCGGCCATCCGGCGCAGCGCCTGGTGCTGGTCGGCACCGCCGCCGGTTTCGTCGAAGGCACCCGCAGCTACGACACCGAAGCGGTGCCGCACGACACCATCGTCATCCATGGCTCGGCCGACGAAACCGTGCCGCTGGCCAATGTCTTCGACTGGGCGCTGCCGCTCGACTTGCCGGTCGTCGTCGTGCCCGGCGCCGACCACTTCTTCCACCGGCGGCTGCACTTGATCCGCGACATCATTACCCGCGCATGGCGGCACTAGACGTCAGCAACCTTCACAAGACCTACGCCGGCAACGAAGTGGTCGCCGGCCTGAGTTTTGTCGTCGAGCCCGGCCGCTGTTTCGGCCTGCTCGGCCCGAACGGCGCCGGCAAAACGACGACTTTACGGCTCTGCCTCGGGCTGACCGCGCCCGACAGCGGCACCGTCAGCCTCAACGGCCATGCCATCCCGGCCGATGCCCAAAAGGCGCGGGCGCGCATTGGTGTCGTCCCGCAGTTCGACAATCTCGACCCGGATTTCACCGCCAGCGAGAACCTGCTCGTCTTTGGCCGCTATTTCGGCCTGGCCGCTGCCGACGTCAGAGCCCGCATCCCGCAACTCCTTGACTTCGCCGGCCTCGGCAGCAAGGCCGACGCCCGTATCGCGACGCTGTCCGGCGGCATGAAACGCAGGCTGACGCTGGCCCGCGCCCTGGTCAACGACCCCGACATCATTTTCCTCGACGAGCCGACCACCGGCCTAGATCCGCAGGCCCGCCACCTGATCTGGGACCGCCTGAAGCAGCTCAAGTCGGCCGGCAAGACGCTGATCCTGACCACGCATTTCATGGACGAGGCCGAGCGCCTGTGCGATACGCTGATCGTCATCGACCACGGGCGCAAGATCGCCGAGGGCAGCCCGCGCCAGCTGATCGCCGAGCATATCGAACCGCAGGTCGTCGAAGCCTACGACGAGGCCGGCGGCGATCTGCCGGCCTTCGTCGAAGCCAATCGCCATCTCGCCGGGAGGGTCGAGACCAGCGGCGAAACCGCCTTCTTTTATTGCAGCGATCCGCGTCCGCTGCTCGCCCGGCTAGCCGAAGCGCCCGGGCTGCGCTACGTGCACCGCGCCTCGAATCTCGAAGACGTCTTCATCAAGCTTACCGGCCGCGAATTGCGCGATTAGTCAACTGCAAGGCATCGGAATGGCCTTCTGCGGTCGACCCTAAAAAAGGCCGAAATCCGAACCCGTTATCGCCGGCTCCCGATGCGCCTCCCAAACTGTTGGAAGTGCCTGATCTCGCAGCTTGGTGCGTAGGGATAATTAAACCGGAAACGATCCTGAAGAGCCATTCAACTTACGGCGCAATATTGGTCAGCTGTCAGGGGGAGAGCCGTCGCCCACCGATAACCTGCGAACTTTCAGTTTTCGGCCTTATGGAAAGCTTTGCATAAGGCCGATCAAGTGACATTCCCCTACGGGTTCCGTAGGTCGGCAATGCGGAGAACTCCTGTCATTCGTCTGCGCGATTTTCCGGTAGTCCGACCGTCCCTCGTGGTTACCGGCAGATTTCCTTTAGCCACCAGCGTTGCTGTGTCGCTCCTGCCGTTGTGCCAGTACCCGTATCGACCATTTGACTGACTTGTCGCGATCCTTCAACAGGCCTTGCAGGCAGGCGGGATTGGCCCGGGCGCCGCTGGCGAGATAGTCGGCCAGTAGCATCCGGCGAACGCTTTCGCTTTCCCGACCAGCGACCTTGGTCAGGTAATCGAACAGGTGGTCGACCAGCATTTCCGGCGTCAGCCCGCTGGTTCGGTCGGTCATTTGCCACAGCCAGTCGGCCATGGCGAGAAAGGCGGCGAACGGCGACGGGCCGCCCAGCAACACGGCCAGGCTTTCCTTGAAGCGGCCGGAATTGGCCAGCAGATCCCAATAACGGGCCAGCCGCGTGAAGCGCTGCACGGTGGGGGCATCGACGGCCGCCGTTTGCTGCACGGTGTAGGGCGGCTGCGCATCGTAAACCATACCGGCGGCAACACCATGCCGGGCGAGCGGCGTGCCGCGCAGGCGTTTCAGCAAGCCGAGCTGGATTTCATTCGGACGCAGGGCATACAGCCGGTCGAAACCGGCGGCGAAACTGGCCAGCGTTTCGCCGGGCAGGCCGAAAATCAGGTCCGTGTGCAGATGAGCGTGACTGTGCCTGGCCAGCCAGTCCACATTGGCGCAGGTCTTCTCGTTGTCCTGGCGCCGTGAGATTCTTTGCTGCACCGCGGGGTTGAAAGTCTGGATGCCGACCTCGAACTGGAGGACGCCGGGCGGGAAGCGGGCGATCATGGCCTTCAGGCGCTCCGGCAGATGATCCGGGATCACCTCGAAATGCAGGAATAAATCAGGCGTCAGGCGGTCGAGGAAGAACTGGAGGATAGTCAGCGAACTGTCGATTTTCAGGTTGAAAGTGCGATCGACAAACTTGAAATTGCGCGCCCCGCGCTGGTAGAGCGCCTCCAGCGCGGCGAGAAAGGGCTCAAGCGCGAAGGCCCAGGCGGTTTTGTCGAGCGCACTGAGGCAGAACTCGCACTTGAACGGGCAGCCGCGCGACGCCTCGACGTACAAAAGACGATGCGCCAGATCGTCGGCGCTGTACTCGGTATAGGGCAACTCGATCTCTTCCAGCGCCGGTTGCTCGCCGCAGATCACCTTGGTCAGCGGTTGCGGCCCGTGCAGCAGGGCTCGGCACAGTCTGGGAAAGCTGACATCGCCCCAGCCGGTGATCAGGTAATCCGCCAGCCGGACAATCTCCTCTCCTTCCCACTCGTGGCTGACCTCCGGGCCGCCGAGCACGATCTTCAGGGCCGGGCGCGCCAGCTTGAGCTGGCGCACGACCTCGGTGGTCGGCAGCACATTCCAGATATAGACGCCGAAACCGACAATTTGTGTTGTGTTATCGACCGGTTCGCCCAGTTCGGCCAGCAGCGCCGCGACGATTTCCTCTACCCGCCGCGCAATCGTGAATTCGCGTAAGACCGTGTGCGCCCGCAGGTTGGCCCCGCCGTGGCGGGCCATGTTGGCCAGCAGATAACGCAAACCCAGGGACGCGTGAATGTACCTGGCGTTGAGCGTGCTCAGAACGATGGCGGGGGGCGACGATGGCATCCCGCCATTTTGCCATTCTCCCGGCCTTTGTCGCCGAGCGCTCGCACGAGTCGCTTCGGTGAACATTACTCAGCGATCGGCGAGTCAGGAGTTGTTCATGTGCGGTCGGGCAAAACACCGGCCGCGAACTATGCGATTCGACCGCCGCGAAATTGGCCATTTTTGGACAGTCGACCGCAGCAAGCACCTCACCATGGCAATGGTCTAGAATGACATCACCCCAACCCGACACTCGCGGAGGTTCCACCATGCAAACCCGTTCCCGGCCATTCCCGCTGCGCACACTATCCCTCGCGCTGGCCACCCTCGCGCTGCCAGCCGCTGCCGCGCCAACCGTCTATGAAATGCGTCTAACGACGCATGCCGGCATGGGCGCCGGCGGCATGGGCGGCCTCATGAGCATGCTGGGCGGGGGCGGCGGCAGCAGCGTCAGCCACAACATGGATCTGCGCCTGACCGCGCCGGGCGACCTGCCGGCCGACTACCAGGCAGCGCACACGGTGCCGGACGCCATGCGCATCGGCCCGCAACTGCCGCTGCAGGGTGAGCGGCGGACCAGCGGCAGCAGCGCTTCCGACGGCGAGCCGGACGGCCGCGTGCTGATCTACTGGGGCTGCTCGCCGACGGTACAGAAGGGCCAGCCGGAAGTCATCGATTTCCGCGCCATGACCGGCAAGGTGCCGCCCGAGATCCAGGCGATGGCCCGGCAGAGCCGCAGCCAGGGCAAGGCGCCGCGCGACGCCGCGCTGCCGCCGCGCTCGATCGGCTGGCCGCAGGGCGACCAGAACTATCGCGGCATCCCGGACGGTGCCTCGGCCGTCGGCGACCATGTGGTCAAGGCCAATTTCATGAAGGACGACATCCGCTTCGCGCTGACCCCGGCCCTCGACTTCCTCGAACCGATGGGGCTCAAGGCGCAGGCGAGCGATCTCAAGGCGGCCATCCCGCTGGTCTGGAGCGCGCTGACCCGCGCCCGTGGCTACGACCTGCAGGCGGTTTCCGCCGGCGGCGACAAGGATATCGTGATGTGGCTAGCCGCCCGCAACAAGAGCCCGATGCTGCCGGCCAGCCAGCACGAATGCACGATCCCCGAAGGCATTTTCGCCAAGGGCGAGATGGCGATGCTGACCGGCATCGCGCACGGACCAGTGCAGGGTTTCTCGTATCCGCCGCAGAAGCCGGGCGAGAAGAAGCCGCTGATCTGGTCGGCCACGGTCAATATCACCGCCTTCGACAGCGTCATGCTCGGCATGGAAATGGCCGCCGCCGGCGCCGCCAAAGAATCCGCCATGCCAGGCGTCGGCGACGTGCTGAAAGGGCTGTTCGGCCGGTGAGTAGTGCTTTTTTCAAGTTTCCGGCGGGGCGGGCAGGATGCTGACTGTTGCCCGGCCCCCGGTTTTCGGCTGGTTCCCGGTCTGGCGGCGCAATTTCCTGGTCTGGCGGAAGCTCGCGCTACCTTCCATCCTCGGCAATCTGGCTGACCCGCTGATCTACATGCTTGGCCTCGGCTACGGACTGGGCAGGATGTTGCCGACCATCGACGGTCAGTCCTACATCACATTTCTGGCGGCCGGAATCGTCTGCTCCTCGACGATGAACGCGGCCACCTTCGAAGCCCTGTACTCGGCCTTTTCCCGGATGCATGTGCAAAAGACCTGGGAGGCCATCCTCAACACACCGCTCAGCCTCGCCGATGTGGTCGCCGGCGAACTGTGCTGGGCGGCGACCAAATCATTCTTCTCCGGCGCGGCGATTCTCGTCGTCATCACGGCGCTCGGCCTGACCAACGGCCCATTGCTCCTCTGGGCCTTGCCGGCCGTCGTCCTGACCGGGCTGGCCTTTGCCGCGCTCGGACTGATATGGAATGCACTGGCGCCATCCTACGATTTTTTCATGTACTACTTCACCCTGTTCATCACGCCGATGACCCTGATTTCCGGTGTCTTCTTCCCCACCGATCAACTGCCTGACTGGCTCGCGGCGACCGGCGGCTGGCTGCCGCTGGCGCAGGGCGTTGCACTGGTGCGTCCACTGCTCGCCGGGCAGGTGCCGGCCGACCCCGCAATACACATCGCGGCCCTGCTCGGCACCACGGTGGTCGGCTTCAGCATCGCATTGCATCTGACGCGCCGCCGCCTGCTCAAGTAAAATAACTCGATGCAGACCTTGCTGGTACTCACCAACTGCCCCGACGAAGAATCCGCCAACGCCATCGCGCTCGCCCTGGTCGAGGAGCGGCTCGCCGCCTGCGTCAATATCCTGCCCCGCGTTCAGTCGATCTACCGCTGGGAAGGCGCGGTCGAGTCGGCGACGGAAATTCCCCTGCTCATCAAGGCGACCGCGGCAAACTATTCCGCGCTCGAGACCGCAATCCGCGACCGCCACCCCTACACGGTGCCGGAGATCATCGCGCTGCCCGTCGAGCGCGGCTTGCCGGCCTACCTCGACTGGATCGCCAGTGAAACGACCCAACCATGATGCGTAATATCCTGTTCCTGTTTTCCTTCCTGTTTTCACTGGCCCAAGCCCAGGAATTCCTCGATCCCGCCGTGGCTTTCAAGCCCACCGCACGGGCACTCGATGCGCAAACCATCGAAGTCGCCTTCGAGATCGCCAAGGGCTATTACCTGTACCGCGACAAGTTCAAATTTGCCGTCGATGGCGAATCCGTCGCTTTCGGCAGCCCGGTTTTTCCCAAGGGCAAGGAGAAAATTGACGAGAATTTCGGCAAGGTCGAGGTCTATTACAAGAACGTCGCCATTCGCCTGCCGGTCGAAAGAAACGCTTCCGGCGCGCTGCCGCTTAAGTTGAATGTCACGTCGCAGGGCTGTGCCGATGCGGGTGTCTGCTACCCACCGCAGACTCAGACGGTCAGTGTCGAACTTCCGGCTCCCGGCAGTGTCCCTGATGCTTCGGGAGCGACTGTTGCGGTCGACGGCGACGAAAGCGGCAAAATCGCCGACACGCTCAAACATGCAGGTTTCTGGGCCAGCCTCGCATTCTTCTTCGTCGCCGGCCTCGGTTTGTCGCTGACGCCCTGCGTTTTCCCGATGATTCCCATCCTTTCCGGCATCATCGCCGGCCAAGGCCACAAGGCCTCGCACGCTCGCGGCTTCGCGCTGTCGCTGGCTTACGTGCTGGGCATGGCGGTCACCTACGCGGCGGCCGGTGTCGCGGCCGGGATGACCGGCACGCTGCTTTCCGCCGCGCTGCAAAACCCGTGGGTGCTCGGTAGCTTTGCCCTCGTCTTCATCGTGCTCTCCTTCTCGATGTTCGGCTTCTACGAGTTGCAGTTGCCAACCGCGCTGCAAAGCAAGCTGTCCGACGAAGCCGGCCACCTGCAGGGCGGGCGCGGCATTGGCGTTTTCCTGATGGGCGTGCTGTCGGCGCTGATCGTCGGCCCGTGCGTTGCCGCGCCGCTGGCCGGCGCGCTGCTCTATATCGGGCAGACCGGCGATGCCGTGCTCGGCGGCACCGCGCTGTTCGTCATGGCGCTCGGCATGGGCGTGCCCCTGCTCATTGTCGGACTTTCGGCCGGCACCCTGCTGCCCAAGGCCGGCGCCTGGATGGAAGGGGTCAAGAAGGGTTTCGGCGTGCTGCTGCTGGCCACCGCGCTCTGGCTCGTCTCGCCAGTCATTCCGGGATTTGTGCAGATGCTCGCTTGGGCGGCCCTGTTCATCATCCCGGCCATCTACCTGCACGCCCTCGACCCGCTGCCGCCACACGCCAAGGGTTGGCAACGCTTCTGGAAGGGCATCGGCATCGTCATGTTGCTGACCGGCGCCGCGCTGCTCGCCGGCGCGCTGGCCGGTAACCGTGACCCACTGCAACCGCTGGCCGGACTGCGCGGCCAGGCGGTAGCCGCCGAAGCGAAAAAACTGCCCTTCGAGCCGGTTCGCTCGGTGGCTGAACTCGATGCCCGCCTTGCTGTGGTCGACCGCCCGGTAATGCTTGATTTCTACGCCGACTGGTGCGTCTCGTGCAAGGAAATGGAGCGTTACACCTTCGCCGACCCGGCGGTGCAGGCCAAACTGGCCGGGTTCACGCTGCTCAAGGCCGATGTCACCGCGAATACGCCGGAGGACAAGGCGCTGCTCGCCCGCTTCGGGCTGTTCGGGCCGCCCGGCATCATTTTCTTTGCCCCGGGCGGGAAGGAAGCACCGGGTGTCCGGGTCGTCGGCTATCAGGAAGCCGCAAGCTTTCTCCGTACGCTGGACAAAGTGAAGGCAAGTTAGCGGAGTCAGTGCTCACATTCGGCAAATGCACCTGAATGTGATGTGATAACCGTGACCTACTTGTAGGTCAATTTATCGACAGTTTCGGAATTCCCGGCAATTTTGCTCAGCTTGTCGCGCGACCAGTGGACATAGAAAGACTCGAAACTTGTCCACCAGTAGCGCCAGCTAGGGGCATCCAGCCCTTTCTTGTCATCCACGCGCGGATAGCCGATGGACATGATGACCTGCTCCTTGGTCATGCCCTTCATCAGGCGACCCGACTGGATTGCCGCACGCACCCCGGCTGAAATGTTCTCCAGCTTGCGCCGCGGGTCGTCGGCAAGTACCGCCTTGTCCAGCCATTGCGCAGCGGTCTCCGTCGTCTGGGCCGTATCAGGCCGCAACAACATCTGCTTGCCGTTGATCTCGACAATCGCCTGCGCCCCATCAATCGCCCTGATCAGGATCGGCGTGCCAAGCGGGATGAAGGGCAACTGGGCATGGTTCGAATCGCTGAGCTGGTCGCCACTGTAGCGCAGATTGCAACACGCAAAGCCGCTGCGCACACTGCCGGCCGACCGGAGCCAGGAAGTGCCGGCAACGTCCTGCTCCGGTTTGACGTCACCGGTCGACCCGCCCGCGCAAGCCGTCAACAGCGCAGCCGATGCCAGCATCAGCGCAAACCGCGAATACGAAGAACGCTTATTCAATAACACGCGAGTACCTCTTTGCCCATGTGCCGATTATATCCTCCCGCTACGGCTGGCCCCCGAGCTTCAGGGGGAGTCAGAGCAGTCTGACCGTATCCCAGGCAAACTTGACGATCAGGACAGCGACTACCAGCAGGAAGATCTGCCGGATAAATCCGCTGCCGTGCTTGAGCGCCAGCCAGGTACCGGCCAATGATCCACCCAGGTTGGCAAGCGCCATTACCGCCGCCAGCAACGGCAGCACGTAGCCATTGGGCAAAAAATAGGCGAGGGCGGCCAGGTTGGTCGCCCCATTGACCACCTTGGCACCGGCCGAAGCATGAAGAAAATCGAAACCGAAGAAGCGGACAAACAGGAAGATCAGGAAACTGCCGGCGCCCGGCCCGAAAAAGCCATCGTAGAAGCCGATGACACAGCCCAGAAGCACGGCATAAGCCAGTTCGCGACGACCGACGTGGGCCGGGCGGTGCACCTGCCCGAAATCCTTTCGTTTCAGCGTGTAGACCGCGGCAACAACGAGCATGACGAGAATCAGCGGGCGCACCGCATCTTTCGGCAACCAGGCGACGGTCGCCGCGCCAACGTAGGAAAAAACGAAAGCGGCAACGGCCGCCGGCAGGATCGTGCGCCACGGTATGCTCAGGTGCCGCGCATAGCGCCAGGTTGCATTGGCCGTGCCGACCACGCTGGCGCATTTGTTGGTGCCGAACAACGTCGCCGCGGACTCGCCCGGGTGCACGACGAACAGCGCGGGAACCTGGATCAATCCGCCACCGCCGACCGCCGCATCGACCGCGCCGGCAAAAAACGCCGCGACTACCAGCACCAGCAGGCCGGTATCGATGGCCTCCACCTACTTGCCGATGCAGAAGCGGCTGAAAATCACGCCGAGCAGGTCGTCGGCGCTGAACTCTCCGGTGATTTCACCGAGCGACTGCTGGGCCAGGCGGAGTTCTTCGGCAAACAGCTCCAGGGCCGGCAACTTGCCTCTGACCAAGCTGCTGGCAGCCGTTATGTGCACCTGCGCGTCGGCCAGCGCCCGCAGGTGGCGTTCGCGGGCGATGAAGACGTCCTCGGCCGGATGCCAGCCGGCGATGCGCAACAGCTCAGTACGCAGCAATTCGATGCCCTGGTTAGCCCTGGCGGATAGCGAAATCGCCACCCCATCGGCCTCATCGTGACGCTCGGCCGGGGCACCGGACAGATCGATCTTGTTATACACCGTGACGCGTTTCAGCCGCTCGGGCAGACGGGCGAGGATGACACGATCAGCCTCGCCGACCCCGGTGCGGGAGTCAACCAGCAGGAGGACGACATCGGCGCGTTCGATCTCCCACCAGCTGCGCTCGATACCGATCTTCTCGACTTCGTCCTCGGTTTCACGCAGGCCGGCGGTATCGATGATGTGCAGCGGAATTCCCTCGATCTGGATGGTCGACCGCAAGGCATCGCGCGTGGTGCCGGCGACCGGCGTCACGATGGCCAGATCGTCGCCGGCCAGCCGGTTGAGCAGGGAGGATTTGCCGACGTTGGGCTGCCCGGCCAGCACGACATGCAGGCCCGCCTGCAGCAGCTTACCCTGGCCGGCACGGTCGAAGATTTCCGCCAGCTTCAGTTGCAAGCGCTCTAGCCGGCCGAAAGCATCCGCCGCCTTGAGAAAATCGATGTCCTCTTCCGGGAAATCGAGCGTCGCCTCGACCAGCATGCGCAGATTGATCAGCTCGTCGGTCAGCGCATGGATGGCCTGCGAGAACTCGCCCTGCAGGGAGCGCACGGCCGAACGGGCGGCGCTCGCGGTTGCCGCGTCGATCAGGTCGGCGACTGCTTCGGCCTGGGCCAGATCGAGCTTGCCATTGAGGAAGGCGCGACGGCTGAATTCGCCGGGTTCGGCCAGCCGGGCGCCAAGATCGAGGCAACGGGCGAGCAGCATCTGCATGACGACCGGACCACCATGTCCTTGCAGTTCAAGAACATCTTCACCGGTAAAGGAGTGCGGATCGGGGAAGTAGAGCAACAGGCCACTATCTACGGTCGCCCCGTCCGCCGCCTTGAAATCGGCCAGCGTCGCATAGCGCGGCTTGGGCGTCTTGCCGGTCAGCGCAAAAGCAAAGGGCAGCAATTTGCTGCCCGAGATGCGGATCACCCCGACACCGCCACGGCCGGGCGCCGTGGCGATGGCGGCGATGGTGTCGGCGCTGGCTACGCCACCCACACGTCAGGCCTTGGCGTCGTTGGCGGCCTTGCCACCGGCTTCAATCATGCGCGTGATCTGCCACTGCTGGGCGATGGACAACACGTTATTGACCACCCAGTAGAGCACCAGACCGGCCGGGAACCAGAAGAACATGAAGCCGAAAATCAGCGGCATCATCATCATCACCTTGGCCTGGATCGGATCCGGCGGCGTCGGATTCAGCTTGGTCTGGACGAACATCGAAACCATCATGATGATCGGCAGGATGTAGAAGGGATCGGGTGCGGCCAGATCATGGATCCACAGTATCCACGGCGCGCCACGCATCTCGACGGCGCCGAGCAGCACCCAGTAGAGCGCGATGAAGACCGGAATCTGGACGACGATCGGCAGGCAGCCGCCGAGCGGATTGACCTTTTCGGTCTGGTACATCTTCATCATTTCCTGGTTCAGACGCTGCTTGTCGTCGCCATAGCGCTCCTTCAACTGCGCCAGGCGTGGCGTCAGCAGGCGCATCTTGGCCATCGACTTGTAGGAGGCGGCGGACAGCGGGAAGAAGATGGCCTTGAGGATGATCGTCAGCACGACAATCGCCCAGCCCCAGTTGCCAACTACGCCATGAATGGCCTGCAGCGCCCAGAAGATAGGCTTGGCAACCAGTGCCAGCCAGCCATAATCGACAACTAGATCAAGGCCGGTGGCCAGTTCCTTGAGTACATTTTGTTCCTGCGGACCGGCATAGAGGCTGACGGAAGTTTCACCCTTGGCACTTGGAGCAATTTCTCCGACAGGCACTTTCAGACCGGCCCGGAAGGTATTTCCACCGTCCAGCTTCTCCATGTAAAACTCTCGCTGAACACCATTCGAGGGAATCCACGCCGAAACAAAATAGTGCTGGACCAAGCCGATCCAACCATCTTTAGCGGTCCTGGCATCTGCCTGTTTCTTAGCTTCCGTCTCAGTATTAGCTTTGATTTTCGAAAACTTGGTCTTCTCTTTGGCAATATCCTCGAAACTGACCTTCTGGTACTTGTCGGCTTCGGTATAAACCGCCGGGCCAGTGAAGGTGGACACCATCTTGGTCTCGCCAGCCGGGCTGACATCGTCGCGTATTAGATGGAAATAGGCCTGCGGTACTAGGGCTTTGTCGCTACCATTAGCGATTTCCCAGGCAACATCAATTACATACGAACCGCGCTTGAAGGTTAGTATCTTCGCTACCTTGACGCCATTGACCGGGGCGGCTTCAAGACGAATCTTCAATTCATTGGCACCCTCGGCCAGCGTGCTTGGGCCATCAACACGCTTGAAAATGGTGTGATGATTGGGCAGGCCTTCACCAATCAGGCCACTTTGCTCAGCGTACTGGTGCTTGGCATCGAACAGTATGAAGGTCCTGTCCTTGTCATCGTGCTCCTTGTACTTGAGCAATTCGAGCTGAACCAGATCACCGCCTTGGGCGGAAATCGTCGCTTTGACCAGGTCGGTGCTGACCGTAAAGATTTCAGCCGTCGTAGTGGCTGAGCCAGCCGGAGCGACAATCGGGGTCACAGCCGGAGTACTACCCACCTGCAGGGCAGCCGAAGGCTTCGGCACGGCATTGCCGGCCGGGTCTACTGCTGCAACCTCAGTTGCCAGCTTGGGCTGGTTGTACTTCTGCCAGCTTTCCCACAGCATGAAGCTGGAGAAGGTGAAGATCAAAACCAGAATCAGGCGACGAGTGTCCATGAACAGCCTACGTAATCAAGCATTCTCGAATCAGGGTACCGGATCGTACCCGCCGGGGTGCCAGGGATGACAGCGGCAGACGCGCTTGACGCCGAGCCAGCCACCCTTGATGGCACCGTGTTTCTCTACCGCTTCCACCGCATACTCCGAACAACTCGGATGATAACGGCAACTGCGCCCCAGAAAGGGGCTGATCGCATATTGATAGGCCCGCAACAGGGCCACCAGAAGGCGCTTCATCGTTCCTCCCGCGACGGCCGGGGCCGCTGCAGTTTTTCCAGCAAGGCGAGAAAATCGCCAGCCAGCATCTTGCCATCAAGCGGAACCGGTTTGACGGCAAGCCGAACCACCAGGTCGACAGGTGGAAGGTGTGTCCGCACACAACGAAACTGTTCACGGATCACCCGCTTGACCTTGTTGCGGTCAACTGCTCTTTTAAGCAGCTTTTTACCGACCACCACACCAAGGCGGGCTTCGCTGAAACACGCGGCGCGTGGCAGGTAATGCAGCATCAGCAATTTGCCGCGAATCGCTCTCCTGAAACCAAAAACGGATGAGAACTCATCCGTTTTTGTCAGGCGATAGCGTCTGGCGAAGGTTTGTTCCACCCCGCCCAACGTCCGATTAAACGGCCAGACGTGTGCGACCTTTGGCGCGGCGAGCAGCAATGACTGCACGACCACCCTTGGTGCGCATACGAACCAGGAAGCCATGGGTGCGCTTGCGGCGCACGACCGACGGTTGATACGTGCGTTTCATGTTGAAATCCCTTGATGTGCTGAGAAAAACACGCAATTACACCGTAATTTATGGTGTTTTGTCAAGATCATTTATTTACGAATGCTGTGGATAACTTCCTTCAGCGAGGGTAGAATCAGACACCTGAACGCAACCCGAGCGTTGTCGTTCTTCAAGTAATATAATCCATAAAATCAATCTGTTAGTATAACCGCGAGCGTTTATTGTCGACTGCGCGGGGAGGAGCATTGTTGGCGATGGCCGGTTTTTGGGACTCATGCATAAAGCGTTTTGAGCAGGAACTGCCGGTCCAGCAGTTTAATACCTGGATCAAACCGCTCAGACTGGAGGGGGAAAGTCACCCCTTGGAAGGATTGCGGCTGATCGCGCCCAACGGCTTCATCATGAAATGGGTACGTGACCGCTACCTCGCACGCATCGAGGACTATGGTCGCGCCTTCTTTTCAGGGCCGGTCAGCATCGCACTGGTCATCGACGGTGGAAAGGGCGGTAATGCCCGTTCAGGCAATGTTGCGGCAATATCCGGCTCGAGTGTCCAAACCCTGGCGCCAGCCGTCGAAAAGTCTCAGGGCAAGAACAACGGCTACGAAAAGTCGAGGTTGTTCCAGGCATTCACCTTTGATAATCTGGTCGTCGGCAAGGCCAACGACCTGGCCCGCGCCGCGGCGGTTCAGGTCGCCAACAATCCGGGTGGCGCCTATAACCCGTTGTTTATCTATGGTGGTGCCGGGCTGGGCAAGACACACCTGATCCACGCAATTGGCAATGTCATCCTCACCGAAACACCCGAGAAGGTGGTGCGTTATGTCCATGCCGAGGATTACTACTCGGACGTCGTGCGCGCCTACCAGCAGAAATCGTTTGATACCTTCAAGCGGACGTATCGCTCGCTGGACGTTCTTCTACTCGACGATGTGCAGTTCTTCAACGGAAAGAACCGTTCTCAGGAAGAATTCTTTTTTCTGTTCAATGCGCTGATCGAGGTACGCAAGCAGATCATCATTACCTGCGATACCTATCCCAAGGACATCAACGGCCTCGACGACCGTCTGGTTACCCGCTTCGACTGGGGTCTGACTGTCCAGATCGAACCACCCGAACTGGAAATGCGGGTCGCCATCCTGAAGAAGAAGGCCCAAGTCGAAGGGCTGCAGCTCGACGATGAAGTAGCTTTTTTCATTGCCAAGCATTTGCGTTCGAATGTCCGGGAACTGGAAGGGGCGCTCAAGAAAGTTCTCGCCTACTCGTCGTTTCATGGCCGAGTCATTGCACTGGACTTGGCGAAGGAAGCACTCAAGGACCTTATCGGTTCTGTCCGCAATGTTGGTATGGATAATATCCAGAAGACAGTCGCTGACTATTACAAGATGAAGGTTGCCGACCTGTTCTCGAAAAAGCGCACGCGCGCCATTGCCCGTCCACGCCAATTGGCGATGTGGCTATGTCGCGAAGTGACGTCGCACAGTTATCCGGAAATAGGCGATGCTTTTGGCGGACGCGATCACACGACGGTCATTCACGCGGTAAAGACCATCGATTCCTTGCGCCTCAAGGAAAGCGAACTCAATCACGACCTGCATGTATTGCTCCAGGTGTTGAAGGGATGAAAGCTGTCAATAAAGCTGTGCGCAAGTTGTCCATTGATTGTGAGTCAATCGTGAATATCCGCTTTGTGGGAAAATTGTCCAGAATTCATACACAGGCAATCAAGAGCCTTGTTCAGAGCGTAAAACAAACAGCAACTATTGGAAATTAAATGAAAATTTGTTCTTATCCACAGAATTGTTCCCGATATAGTCATTTAAGGAATTTAATTTATGGTACTTATTAAAAGCCAAAGAGACACACTTCTTGCCCCGTTGCAGTCAGTATCGGGAATCGTCGAACGTCGCCACACACTACCCATTCTTTCCAACGTACTGCTGGAAAAGAAGGGCGATCGCCTGACCCTGTTGGCAACGGATATCGAAATCCAGATTACGACCGCCACTGATGGCGCTGGTGGTGATGGTGACGGTGCAGTCACCGTCGGTGCGCGCAAATTGCAGGAGATCCTGCGCTCCTTGCCTGACAGTACCGAAGTCAGTCTGGTTCTCGAAGACAAGCGTCTTCAGGTGAGGGCAGGAAAGAGTCGTTTCAGTCTGCAGACCTTGCCGGCGGATGATTTTCCGCGCATGACCATCAGCGACGGCGAGACAAAGCAGTTCTCGATTTCGCAAAAGGCCTTCCGCCAACTGATCGCCAAGACGCAGTACAGCATGGCGGCACAGGACGTTCGCTATTACCTCAACGGCCTGTTGCTATTGGTCGAAGGGAAAGAACTGCGTGCCGTTGCAACCGACGGCCACCGCCTGGCTTTTGCCAGCGTGGAGATTGATGGCGATCTGCCGCGTCAGGAAATGATCCTCCCGCGCAAAACAGTACTGGAGCTCAACCGGCTACTGGTGGATAGCGACGAAGTTCTGACCATCACCCTTGCGCAGAATCAGGTTCGCTTCTCCTTTGGCTCTGTCGTTCTGGTTTCAAAGTTGATTGACGGCAAGTTCCCCGACTACGAACGGGTTGTCCCGCCGACCTTGAAGAACCATGTGACCATCGGCCGGCTGACCCTGATGCAGGCGATGAACCGTGCCGCGATTCTGACCAACGAAAAATTCCGCGGCGTGCGCGTAGTTCTCGGCGACAATAGCCTGAAATTGATGGCCGCCAATGCCGAGCAGGAAGAAGCACAGGAAGAAATCGAGGTCGAATACAGCGGCGATGCCATCGATGTTGGCTTCAACGTCGGCTATCTGCTCGATGTGCTGAACAACGTGCACACCGAAGACATTCAGTGGAGTTTCAACGATGCCAATTCCAGCGCGCTGATTAAGGTGCCTGGAAACGATCGATTCAAGTACGTTGTCATGCCGATGCGCATCTGATTCATGAATTCAAAGATCAAGTTTCACGTGGAACACAATTAATGAACGAAGAAAATACGCCAATGAGTAGCCCACAAGAAGTCTCGCCGGCCTATGGTGAGTCGAGTATCCAGATACTCGAAGGCCTGGAGGCGGTGCGCAAGCGCCCGGGTATGTACATCGGCGATACGTCCGACGGCACCGGTCTGCACCATCTGGTGTTCGAGGTTGTTGACAACTCGATTGACGAAGCACTGGCCGGGCACTGTGACGACATCGTCGTCACCATTCATACCGACAATTCGATCAGCGTTACCGATAACGGCCGTGGTATTCCGACCGGTGTCAAACTCGACGACAAGCATGAACCCAAGCGCTCGGCCGCTGAAATTGCGCTGACCGAATTGCACGCCGGTGGCAAGTTCAACCAGAATTCCTACAAGGTTTCCGGTGGTTTGCACGGTGTCGGTGTCTCCTGCGTCAATGCACTTTCAAAATGGCTGCGTTTGACGATTCGCCGTGACGGCAAGAAGAATTTCATGGAATTCTGCCGCGGTCACGCCGTCGACCGCATCATCGAAGTTCGCGATGGCATAGAAGTCTCGCCGCTCAAGGTTCTTGGCGAAACCGAAAAGCGCGGGACCGAAGTCCATTTCCTGGCTGATGACGAAATTTTCGAGCACATCGAATTTCATTACGAAATCCTCGCCAAGCGTTTGCGCGAACTGTCCTTCCTCAATAACGGCGTGCGCATCCGCCTGATCGACCAGCGCACTGGCAAGGAAGAAGACTTTGCGTTTGCTGGTGGTGTCACCAGTTTTGTCGAATACATCAACCGCACCAAGACAGTCCTGCATCCCAATATTTTCTGCTCGGCCGGCGAGGCCAAGGTTGGTGATACCGGGGTGACGATCGGCGTCGAAGTCGCGATGCAGTGGAACGACTCGTATCAGGAACAGGTCCTCTGTTTCACCAACAATATTCCGCAATCCGATGGCGGTACGCATCTGACCGGCCTGCGTGCTGCGATGACTCGGGTCATCAACAAGTACATCGACGAACACGAAATCGCCAAAAAGGCCAAGGTCGAGATTTCCGGTGACGACATGCGCGAAGGTCTGGCCTGCGTGCTTTCAGTCAAGATGCCTGATCCAAAGTTTGCCTCGCAGACCAAGATGAAGCTGGTTTCTTCCGAAGCACGTCCAGCCGTGGAAGAAGTTGTTGCCCAGAAACTGACCGACTTCCTGCTAGAACGCCCCATTGATGCCAAAATCATCACCGGCAAGATTGTCGAAGCATCCCGCGCCCGTGAGGCGGCCCGTCGGGCTCGCGAATTGACGCGACGCAAGGGCGTGCTGGACGGTATCGGTTTGCCGGGCAAACTGGCGGACTGTCAGGAAAAGGACCCGGCGCTGTGCGAAATGTACATCGTCGAGGGTGACTCCGCCGGCGGCTCGGCCAAGCAAGGCCGCGACCGCAAGTTCCAGGCCATTCTGCCGCTACGCGGCAAGGTGCTGAATGTCGAGAAGGCGCGTTTCGACAAACTGATTTCCAGCGAACAGATCGTCACGCTGATTACCGCGCTCGGTACCGGCATCGGCAAGGATGAATTCAAGATCGAGAAGTTGCGCTACCACCGCATCATCATCATGACCGACGCGGACGTCGATGGTGCGCATATCCGTACCCTGCTGCTGACGTTCATTTTTCGCCAGATGCCGGAACTGATCGAGCGCGGCTATGTTTATATCGCCCAGCCGCCGCTCTACAAGGTCAAGCACGGCAAGACCGAGCGCTACCTCAAGGACGACCAGGAGTACCACCAGTTCCTGCTGCGCATGGCCATGGACGAAGCGAGCCTGACCCCGCGTGCCGGCGCTGATCCGGTGACCGGTCCGGCGCTTGAAGAACTCGCCCGCTCCTGGCTGTTGACCGAAGCCGTCATTGATCGTATTTCGCACCTAGTCAATCCGGAAGTGCTCAAGACACTGGTTCAGCACAACCTGAAGCTTGACCTTGACTCCGAAGCAGGCGCCCGGACCAGTGCCGACCTGCTGGCACAGCATCTGGCTGGCGGAATTCGCATCGTTCCAAAATTTGACGATATTCAGGAGCGCTGGACCCTGCGCGTCGAGCGCATGCATCATGGCAACCTCAAGGTCGGCCTGATCGACGAAGACTTGCTGCTTTCCGGCGATTACCTGCAACTGCGCCGCACGGCAGAAACGTTGGCCGACTTGTTCGGTCCCGGTGCTTTCATTGCACGCGGCGAGAAGAAACAGGTGGTCAACAATTTCGGTGATGCGATGAAATGGCTGCTTGCCGACGTTGAACGCGGTATCAGCAAGCAGCGCTACAAAGGTCTTGGCGAGATGAACCCGGAACAGTTGTGGGAAACGACCATGGATCCAAAGGTTCGCCGCCTGCTCCGGGTCCAGATCGACGATGCCATTGCGGCGGACGAAATTTTCACCACCTTGATGGGCGAGCTGGTCGAACCGCGTCGTGCTTTCATCGAATCCAACGCCTTGAACGCGCGAATCGATATTTGATTAGGGCGGACAGCAACAGTAAGCGAGAACGATCAGAGGGTAATACCTTGCGCTAGGTGGAAATGACGAAGGCCCCGTTTGGGGCCTTCTGCTTTTTGTAGTTCTATGTGCCGGACTGTTTGCGTTGTCGATCAGTTCAGATTCGGATCGACGACGTAAACCGCACCGCCATAGTTGGCTTGCAGCGCATAGCCTTTTTCGCTGAGCTGATAGACGTTGATGTACGGATTGGCCGAGACCTGCACGGCCGTGGTTCCGACGGTGGTCGATGCCATCAGGTCGCCGCCGGCCTTGTCGCCGACCTTGAACTGGTCCAGTGCCTCCCGCGACTTGAAGACGAAGATCTGGTACAGCTCCTGGTAGCCGACACCGGGACCGGTGCCGGCACGCATGGAAGTCATGAAGGTCGGCTTTTTGGTCTTGTTGTCGAAGATGACACCGGGGCCTTTGGCGCCAACCAGCAATACCGCATTGATAGCGGTGATGTCAAAAACGCCATAACCCGCCGCCTGTTCGATTTCCTTGCGGACAGCAGGATTGGCGGCATAGAGTCTGGCCAATGCCTTGTCCGCCATGGTCAGGGTCTTGTCGCGCTGTTCGGTAATCTGTTGCGGCGTCAGCTTTCCGCCCTCAAGCATCGGAGAGTTTTGGCAGGCGCCGAGGATGCTGGCGAAGGCAGCGATAATCAGGGAAGTTCGCAGTTTCATGGGTGATCCGTGGAAAAAAGGTTTGCCCGGAATATAGCAGTAAAGGCGGCAGCGAATTGATGCCCGAGTTCTGCAGATATCGAAAAAATTTCAATATCGTCGCAAACTGACAATCATTTATCCGGGATTTTGTCTATGATCATGAAGTTAGGTGCGCCAAACGGGGTCCGACTGGCAGCAAAATGGAGATGAATCAGATGACACCATCGGTTTCGAGGATATCCGCCGTTGCCGCGACCGCGCTTGTCGCTTCGATGGCGGCGAATGCCCAGGAATCATCCGGCGAATGGAAGTTCTCGTTGATGCCTTACCTGTGGCTGCCGACCATCAAAACCACCCTGGACTTTGGACCCGTGGCCGCTTCCCATTTGGAGAGCGAGATTTCCATGGCACCAAATGAGTGGCTGTCGCATTTGAAAATGGGGGGGCTGCTAGCCGGGGAAGCACGTTACGGAAAATGGTTGATGGCTGGCGACTACGTCTATCTGAATCTGGGTAGCAGCAGCAGCAAGACCAACACGAGCAACTTGGGCTCCGGGCCGGTCCAGATAGTGGACATCGGCTCCGACACTTCGCTGAAGAGCACTATTTGGTCGATAGTGGGCGGTTATTCGGTCGTTTCCGCACCGGCGGCCACGGTGGATCTGATCGCCGGTGTTCGCTATCTGAGTCTCAAGGCCAACCTCGACTGGAACCTGAATGTCGATGTGACCGGGCCGAACGGTGGTTCGGTCGTCCTGCCGCGCTCGGGTGGCGTCAGAAAATCCGGAAATGCGACCACCGGCATTGTCGGTGCCAAGGGCCGGGTGAAAATCGGGGAAAGCAACTGGTTCGTTCCCTTTTATGTCGATGTCGGCGGCGACGGTTCGGTAACCACATGGCAAGCCGCTGCGGGAGTCGGCTATGCATACGCCTGGGGCGACGTACGTCTCGATTACCGTTACATGTCTTTTGATGGCGACAAGCTGATCAAGAATCTCGACATGGGCGGTCTGGCGCTGGGTGTGAATTTCGTTTTCTGAGGACTGTCCAAAGGCGCAGGCGTCACGTTTGCGGCGTGTGGTGTTCGTTGTTCGTTTATTTCCATAATCGGAGGGCAAGATGATTTTGCGATCAGTATTCAAGGCAGCAGGGGTGCTTACGCTGGCACTGGCGATGGTCGGGCCGGTGAAGGCGCAACAGGTCACCGGCGTGCTCGGCTCGCCGAGCGCGATGACGACGGTCAGCAACAAGCAGTTGCCGGCGCCCGATCCCAAGTTCGGCGGCGTGATCAAGAACGATGCGCTCCAGTCGAAGGCCTGGTGGGCGCCGCGCGTGGTGCCGCCCAAGGGCGCGCCGAACGTGCTGCTGATCATCACCGATGACGCCGGCTTCGGCGTGCCCAGCACCTTCGGCGGCGTGATTCCGACGCCGACCATGGACCGCATCGCCAACGAGGGCCTGCGCTACAACCGGATGTTCTCCACCGCGCTGTGCTCGCCGACGCGCGCCGCGCTGATCACCGGGCGCAACCAC
>Ga0209048_10001027_pt1 | contig 29237 bp, 29 predicted proteins | sample FrelakmetCRP12CR_FD_187146 | JGI IMG/M metagenome (GOLD analysis project Ga0209048, IMG submission 187146) | Freshwater lake sediment microbial communities from the University of Notre Dame, USA, for methane emissions studies - CRP12 CR (SPAdes)... | ecosystem: Environmental > Aquatic >... | reverse complement strand
TGTTCTTCGGCTCGACCGGTGCGATCCATCTCAACAAGCCGATCGTGGGGATGGCCGCGTATCCAGACGGTTCGGGGTATTGGTTGGTGGCGTCGGACGGCGGCGTGTTCAGCTTCTCGAGAACCGGGACCACGCCGAAGTACTTCGGCTCGACGGGTGCCATCAAGCTGAACCAACCGATCGTGGGGATGGCCGCGTATCCGGACGGTACGGGCTACTGGCTGGTGGCGAGGGACGGCGGTATCTTCAGCTTCTCCGCCGATGGCACGACACCCAAGTACTTCGGCTCGACGGGTGCGATCCATCTCAACAAGCCGATCGTGGGGATGGCCGCGTATCCGGACGGTTCGGGGTATTGGCTGGTGGCGTCCGACGGCGGCATCTTCAGCTTCTCGGCCGCCACGCCCGTTCGCTTCTTCGGTTCGACCGGGGCTACGAAACTCAACCTGCCGATCGTCGGCATCGCTTCGACCGTCAGTGGGTACGGCTATTGGCTCGTGGCGTCGGACGGCGGGATCTTCGCGTTCGGCGACGCGACGTTCTCGGGGTCGACGGGTGCGATCCACCTCAACAAGCCGATCGTGGGGATGAGCGCGGCGTAGTTCGCCCGTCCACGTTCAGTACGCGACGTGTGGGTCGCCCTTCGGGGCGGCCCACACTCGTGTCATCACGGCGCGCCCGATCGAATGCCCGGTGCTAGCGTCGCCACGATGAGTGAACCGGCGCGCAAGCCTTCCGATACCCAGCGAACCTCCCGCACCCGCAAGGCATCAGGTGAGAGCTCCACCGGCCAATCGAAGGGTGCACGGCGCCCGGAGCGATCTCCGGGACGATCGCCGGTGCCGAAGGCGGCGCGGAAACCTCGCGGTCACACCAACGAACCGGTGCGCATCGTGTTCCTCGGCGGGCTCGGCGAGATCGGCCGCAACTGCATGTGCCTCGAGGTTGGCGGGCGCATCCTCGTCATCGACTGCGGGATCATGTTTCCCGAGGCCGACATGCCCGGCGTCGACCTCGTATTGCCGGATTTCACCTACCTGCGCGAGAACGACGATCGGGTCGAGGGTGTCTTCCTGACCCACGCGCACGAAGACCACGCCGGTGGTCTCGCGTTCTTGTTGCGCGACGTCGCCGTGCCGATCTACGGCTCGCCGCTCTCGCTCGGCCTCGCGCGGAACCGCATTGCCGAAGCCGGTCTGCTCGATCGCACCGAGTTCATCCCCGTGCTCGACGGCGAACGCCGCCAGATCGGGCCGTTCGACTGCGAATTCATCCCCGTCACGCACTCGGTGCCGCACGCCTTCGCGACCGCGTACCACACGCCGCAGGGAACGATTCTGCATACCGGTGACTTCAAGCTCGACCTCACGCCCGTCGACGGCCGGCACACCGATCTCTCGTTGCTCGGCGAGATCGCGCACCGAACCGGCGGCGTGCGGCTCTTGTTGTCGGACTCCACGAACGCCGAACGTCCGGGCTTCACGCCGTCGGAGTCCACGGTGGGCGGCGCGATGCGGGCGATCTTTCGCGACTACCCGGAGCGGCGGTTCATCGTCGCCAGCTTTGCGTCGCATCTCCATCGCATCCAGCAGGTCGCCGAAGCGGCGATCAATGCCGGGCGCCGCGTGGCGTTCCTCGGACGGTCGATGGTGCACAACGTGGCCCTGGCGCGTGAGATGGGTCTGCTCGGATTGCCCGTCGACCGGATCATCGACATCGATGACGTCGCGCAGTACGCACCCGGTGAGGTCTGTGTCGTGTGCACCGGTTCACAGGGCGAACCGATGAGCGCGCTCTCGCTGATGGCGGCCCACGAGCACAAGTGGATCAAGGTCGGGCCCGACGACGTCGTGATCATCTCGGCGCACGCGATCCCCGGCAACGAATCCAACGTCTCGAGTGTCATCGACTCACTGATGCGCGCCGGCGCCGAGGTGATTCACGGTGGGAACGCGCCGGTGCACGTCTCCGGTCACGCGTCGCAGGAAGAGCTCAAATTCGTGATGAACCTCGTGAAGCCGGAATGGTTCGTACCGGTGCACGGCGAATACCGCCACATGGCCCATCACGCGCAACTCGCGCGGGACGTGGGCCTGGACGCGGCCCACACGCCGATCTGTGAAGACGGCGACATGATCACGCTCACGGACGAGGGCCTCGAGGTCGAACGGCGAGCGGTGCCGGCCGGGTTCCTGTACGTCGACGGCATCGTGGGTGATGTCGGCCTCGGCGTACTGCGCGACCGGCGCAATCTCGCCGAAGAAGGTGTCGTCGTGGTGATCGTGACCGTCGACGCCCAAAAGCGCGAGATCATCACCGGCCCGGAGATCGTCACGCGCGGTTGGGTCTACGCGCCCGAAGCCGAGGAGCTCCTCGAAGAAGCCAAGACCGCGGTGCGCGACTCGTTGCAGGAAGCCTTCGACCAAGAGGTCACCGATTTCGACACGCTGCGTCGCCACGCCCGTCGCGCGCTGGGCAAGTTCATCAACGAGCGCACGAAGCGGCGCCCGGCCGTGATCCCCGTCGTGATGGAAGTATGAGCGCGAATTCCGATCGGTCGAACCTCGTCGCCGGTCGCACGGCGCTGGTCACCGGTTCGGGTGGAGGTATCGGCCGATCGATCGCGTTGCATCTCGCGCGCGCGGGCGCCGAGGTGTGGATCAACGACATCCACCGTGAGCGAGCCGATGGTGTCGTGGCCGAGATCGCGACCGACGGCGGCACTGCACACTCGGTGATCGCCGACGTGACCGATGGCGATGCCGTGCCGGAGATGGTGCGCACGACCGGCGGCGTCGACATCCTCGTGAACAACGCCGGGATCCCGCCCGAAGGCTTCACGCTCAAATCCTTCGTGGAGTCGGGTCCGGACGAATGGGATCCGCTGATCCGATTGAACCTCGCCGCGGTGCTCGGCGTCACCCGCGCGTATCTGCCGTCCATGCTCGAGCGCCGGTGGGGCCGCATCTTGACCATCGTCTCGGATTCGGGACGCAAGGGGGAGCGCAAGCAGGTGGTGTACGGCGCAGCGAAGGCCGCGGCCATGGGCTTCTCGCGCGGACTGGCCGCCGAGGTCGGCCGCGACGGCGTCACGGTGAACTGCATCTCGCTCGGCACGATGAAGACCGGTCAGCTCGCGGCGGCGATCGACCAGCATCCAGAGCTCGAGGCCAAGCTGGCCAAGGCCTATCCCGTCGGCCGCATTGGCGATCCCGCCGATCCCGCGCCCCTGGCCGTGCTGTTGTGCAGCGACGCGGGTGAATGGATCACCGGCCAGGTCTATCCCGTCGACGGCGGATACGTTCCGGCACTGTAGGCCGCATCGTGGTGCTCTCACTGCGGGCTGCGACACGCGAGGATCTCGCGGCGATCACGAACCTCGTGATCGCGTGTGATGTGGCGGAGATCGGTCAGCCCGACTTCGCGGAGGACGACGTGCGGTCCATCTGGGACCTGCCGCGCTTCGACTTCGATCACTGCCATTGGGTGCTCGAGCACGGATCGGCGTGTGTGGGTTACGCCTTCGTGTGGGATTCCGGCCCGGCCGTCGACTTCGTGGCGGACGTGTGGGTCGATCCCAGGTCGGGAGACAGCGACGCGTTCCGGCTGTTGCTCGATCGTGCCGAGCGCTACGCACGTGTTGCCGAACGGTTGCCGTCGGCCACCATTCGCGTGAGCGTCGCGGCGGGAAGTCCGTCGAAGCGCGCCACCCTGGAATCCGCCGGCTTCGAGATCGTCAACACCGAACTGCGGATGGCGATCGATCTGAGCGCGACCGATCCGGTCGAGCCGAGATGGCCCGCCGAGCTGAACGTGCAGCCGTACCGTGCCGGAATCGACGACTCGATGATTCACGAAGTGATCGAAGAGACCTTCGCCGACCACTTCGGTTTCACGACGCGGCCGTTGGACGAATGGCTCGTCGCCACGACCGGCCACGGCTTCGATCCCGGCCTCTGGTTCCTTGTCTTCAGCGGGGAGATGCCCGTCGCGGCTTTGCTCGGCTACGACGTCGGGGACATCGGGTTCGTCGGCAAGCTCGGCGTTCGCCGCGACTGGCGACGGCGAGGAATCGGCGAGGCCATGCTCCACCACGTGTTCGACCTCTTCCGTCGACGGGATCGGTTCGAGGTCCATCTCGGTGTCGACACCGACAACGTCGACGGGGCCGCCCGCCTCTACGAGCGAGTTGGCATGCACGAAATGCAACGAAGCGACGGGTTTCGAAAGCCGCTCTGACCACCCTTCGTGGTCTACGTGGCTGGAGAATGCCACTGAGACTCGTGTGGCTGGTGTTACTGTCGGCCGCATGGCCCGCTCCGCTCGTCGGCGCCGGGGCTCGATCGGATCTCGTGCTCGTCGCAAGGGTCCGAGTCGCAGCGAGCGCCTCCGTGAAACACTTGCCGACCAGCTCGGCGACCACGCTCCCGATGCCATTGCGGTCGGGTTGCTGGCGTTCGCCGCCCTGACCTTCCTCGGGCTGGCATCCGATCTGGCCGGGCCGCTGGGCCATTGGCTCGCCGCGGGATCGAGCGCGCTGCTCGGGCGCGGCAAGTGGTTCGTCCCGCTCGCCGCCTCCGGCATGGCCGTCGTCCTGTTGTGGCGCCATCGGACCGGCGAGGACGGCGAGGAGATCGAGGCGCCGCAAGCGGTACGCATCACGATCGGCGTCTTGCTGCTGCTCGTGGCCATCGTGGGCTTGCTGCACCTGGGCAATGACAGCCCGAAGCTCGCCGCTCCGCTGGACGAGTTGCGGCGCGCCGGAGGTCTGCTGGGCGCGGCGGTCGCCTCGCCGCTCGAGGCGGTGGGCGGTTCGGTCGGCGCGGTGATCGTGCTCGTGAGTATCGGACTGCTCGGCGCGTTGCTCGCGCCGGGGATTCCACTGAGCCGCGTGTTCCCCGCCGTCGGCGCGGCGGTGCGATGGCTGGGCGAGAAGATGAAGGAATTCGTCGAGCTGGCCGACCACGCCGTCCACCACGATGAGGCCGACGCCGACGCCGACGCCGCCGACGAGGCCGTGCCCGCGCTCGCGGCGGCCGGCGCGTCCGGGGCTACGGCGGCGGTGCCCGCTCGCCGGGCAACCATCGAGCTCTACGACCAGATGTCCGAGCTGCGCGATCCGATCGTCGTCGACCTCCCGGCCGAGGAGGCCGAGGAAGACGACGAGGAAGAAGGGGACGAGGAGTACGAGGAGCTCGACGAGGACGAGGAGTACGAGGAAGAAGACGAAGACGAGGAATACGACGAGGACGAGGAGTACGAGGAAGAAGACGAAGACGAGGAATACGACGAAGAGGAAGGCGAAGACGAGATCGCGGCCGAGACCGGCGAGGCCCACCAGATGGCCATCGACCTCGGTCCGGCGTACGCACCCGTCGCGTGGAAGCTGCCGGCGAAGAACATCCTCAAACGGGGGACCGCGCGCTCGGTCGACGAGCGGATGGTCGAGGACGGTGGTCGCGTCCTCGAATCGACCCTGCACGAGTTCGGTGTGGACGCGACGTTGATCGGCATGACCGTCGGCCCGACCGTCACGCGCTACGAGCTCGAGCTCGCGCCCGGCGTCAAGGTCAACAAGGTCACGAGCCTCAGCCACGACATCGCGTACGCGATGGCCAGCGCGGACGTCCGCATCCTTGCGCCGATCCCGGGCCGCAGCGCGATCGGCGTGGAGGTGCCGAACAAGCAGCGCCAGCTCGTGACCCTCGGCGACATCCTCGCGTCCGAGGAAGCGAGCCGGGCGTCGCACCCGCTCGAGGTCGGGCTCGGCCGCGACATCTCGGGTCGTTCGATCATGTTGAACCTCGCCACGATGCCCCACCTCCTGATCGCCGGATCCACGGGCGCGGGCAAGAGCAGCTGCATCAACTCGATCGTGACGTCGATCCTCATGCGCTCGACGCCCGATCAGGTACGGCTCATCCTCGTCGACCCCAAGCGCGTCGAGCTCGGTGCGTACAACGACCTCCCGCATCTCCTCACCCCGGTCGTCACGAACCCGAAGAAGGCGGCCAACGCGCTCGACTGGGCCGTGCGCGAGATGGACATGCGCTACGAGCTCCTCTCCGAGGTCGGCGTGCGCGACATCACCGGCTACAACGCCGCATACGACCGGGGTGAGCTCCCGACGCGTGACGAGCCCGATCCGATCACGGGAAAGGGCTACGACCGCCTGCCGTTCATCCTCATCGTGGTCGACGAGTTGAACGACCTCATGATGGTGGCGGCGCGCGACGTGGAAGCGAGCATCTGCCGTGTTGCGCAAATGGCCCGCGCCGTGGGCATCCACCTCATCATCGCCACCCAGCGGCCCTCGGTCGACGTGATCACCGGTGTCATCAAGGCCAACGTGCCGAGCCGGATGGCGTTCTCGGTGACGAGCCTCGCCGACTCGCGCGTCATCCTCGATCAGGGCGGTGCCGAGAAGCTCATCGGCCAGGGCGACCTGTTGATCGTCACCGCGTCGTCGAGCCGCGCGCAACGTATTCAGGGCGCGTGGGTGGACGAGGAATGCGTGCGCAAGGTCGCGGCGCACTGGAAGCGTCAGAGCAAGGACACGCGCTATGTCGCGGGGGTCGCCGACGACTCCAAGAGCGGCGGGGGCAAGAGTGGTGGCGACGACGAGGACGACGACCTGCTCTCCGAGGCGATGGAGCTCGTGGTGCGCAGCGGCATGGGCTCCACGAGCATGCTGCAGCGCAAGCTGCGGGTCGGGTTCTCGCGCGCCGGACGGTTGATGGACCTCCTCGAACGTCGCGGTGTGGTCGGTCCGTCGGTCGGGTCGAAGGCCCGCGAGGTCCTCATGAGCGAAGAGGAGCTCGAGGAGATGGAAGCTCGCGTCTGAACACCCGCGAATCGGGCGCCCTCACGTCGTTGTGAGAGCGCCCGATCGGAGCGGGGAGTGTCACGACCGGCGCGTGCGTCGCGCCGATGGCCCGGGGCGGTTGGTCTGGTGCCTCAGACCGCCCGGCGCAGGGGCTGGCGCTCGCCGAGCGTCTCGTCGCGGGTCGCGTGGTCGTGGGTCAGGAACGAGAACAGCGCCCGCCACGGAACCGTGAGGCCGGCGACCATGAACCCGGTGATCCACATGCCGCTGGTGTGGCTGCGGGTGGCGACGCCGAAGCCGTCGAAGATCGAGTAGTCGAGCACCCAGACGCCGACGATCGCGATGACGAAGGTCAGCAACCCGCGCATCTGCGCCAGGATGCCGACGTTCTCGGCGAGGAAGTCGACGAGCTTCAGGGTGGCGAGGGCCAGCAGGGCGACGATGGCGAACTGGTACATGGGTACCTCCCGGTCGTGAGATTCGGTATTGGGTTCGGTTGTGTCCTTCCGCCCGCTCCAACTGCTTCGACCGGCGCGCCCGCGAAAAGGTTTCACGAATGCACAAGAAACATTGCCGGGAGGTTCGCGTCAGCCCAGCGACGTGTACACGCGTTTGACGAGTCCGGCGGCGCGCGTGTCGGGCGCCGCCGGATCGAGGCGCATCCGGTTCATGACGTAGCCGAAGCCGAGGTGCGCGTCGGCGTCCGCGCACCCGAGCGAGCCACCCGCGCCCGCGTGGCCGAACATCGTGGGCGGCGCGGTGGGGCCCATCGCGTCGCCGAGCATGAAACCGGAACCGAATCGCATGGCCGTCCCGATGACGTGGTCGGGGCCTTCCGCCTGTACCTCGCACGCGCTCGCGAGCGTCGCGGGCTCGAGGAGCCGCACGCCGCCGATCTCTCCGACGGTCGCGGCGTAGATGCGGGCCAGATCGCGAGCGGTGCAGATCCCGTTCGACGACGGCAGTTCGGCGGCGTGGAGCTCGCGCGTGTTCCACATCTCGTCGTACCGGAACAGGTTCGACGGTCCCGTCATCACCCGCCCGATGAGGTACTCCTCCGACATCACCTCGTCCATGAGCTGGCGCATCGCCGGATCCGCCGGCGGTTCGGGTGGGATGACCCGCGAGACGAGTCGTTCGAGCTCGGCGGGAAGCCCGATGAAGAACTCGGCCCCGACCGGTCCGCCGATCTCGTCGAGCACGAACTGCCCGACGGACCGGCCCGTGATGCGCCGGATGATCTCGCCCATGATCCAGCCGTACGAGCGCGCGTGATACCCATGGGCGGTCCCGGGTTCCCAGTTCGTGGCCTGGGCCGCGATCGCGGCGACGACCGGGTCCCACGCGAGCACGTCGTCGAGCGTGAGGTCGCCGACCACGTCGGCGAGACCGGCCTTGTGACACAACACCCAACGCACGGGGATCGTGTCCTTGCCGTTCGCGGCGAACTCGGGCCAGTAGGTGGCGATCGGCGCGTCGAGGTCGAGGAGTCCTTGTTGAACGAGGACGTGGGCGCCGATTGCCGTGAGTCCCTTGGTGGTGGAGAACACGAGCTGCAGCGTGTCGCTCGCCCACGCCCGTCCGGTGGTGTGATCGGCGACGCCGGCCCAGATGTCGACGACCGGATGGCCGTCGACATACACGCAACACGCCGCGCCGACGTCGCCTTTGCGTTCGAAGTTCGCGACGAACGCGTCGGCAACGCGGCCGAAGCCGTCGTCGACGGTGCCGTGGAGCTCGACCGTCATGTTGGTGCGTCGCTTCCGTCGACCTCGTCGAGCCGCGTGCGCAACTCGTCGAGCAGGCCGGCCGCGGCGGCCAGATGATCCTCGACGCGAGAGACGTAGGCGAGCGGCGACGTGTCGGGCACTTCGTCGTCGACGTCGATCTCGTTCACGACGGCCGATGCAAACTCGGCCTGCTCCTGGGGCACGATGAGCGTGCCGATGGCGTCACCGCCGGGGCCCGACCACTCGATCATCACGGTGATGCCGGCGGTCTCGAGCCGGCGCCGGTAGATCTGGGCCGTCAGTCGCGGCCAATCGCCGAGCTCGACGAGGTCGTCGTCGGATCTTGCGTCGGCCGGCCGGAGCACGTCGGGCGGCTGGGTGACGAGGGCGACGCGGCAATCGCTGCACCGTTGTGATCCGGCCACGTACTCGGCCCCACAGGATGGGCACCACAGCGTCGACGCGTGCATCCGGTGTTCCTCCTCGTCGTGCCCCCGCTCCCGGGGGCCGTTCGACCTTCGTCTCCGGTGAGTGTAGGGAACATGATTGGCGGATTGGGCGTGACCGGTAGGATTGCTCGCGTGACCGCTCGAACGCCTGCGGGCCTGCCGCCGCGCTTTTTCGTCGAGACCCTGGGCTGCCCGAAGAACGCGGTCGATTCCGACAAGGTCGCGGCGTCGTTGCTCGCCGACGGGATGATCGCCACCCCCGACGTGGCCGAGGCCGACCTCGTGGTCGTCAACACGTGCGCCTTCATCGAAGCAGCCCGCCAGGAGTCGATCGACGTCGCGTTGGCGCTGGCGGACGAGCGCAAGCCCGGAGCGAAGCTCGTGCTCACGGGCTGCATGGCGGAACGCTATGGAGCAGAGCTCGCCGCCGCGCTGCCCGAGGCGGACGCCGTCGTGGGATTCGGCGGTGAAGGCGAGCTCGCGTCCGTGGTGCTCCGGGGCCGCAAGCCGTCGGGCGTTCGCGATCTGCTCGAGCTCCCGCGTGCCGCGCCGAGTGCGCCGTGGTCGTACCTCAAGGTCGCCGAGGGTTGCGATCGTGCGTGTGCGTTCTGTGCGATCCCGTCGTTTCGTGGGAAGCAACGATCGCGGACGCCGGAGGCGATCGTCGACGAGGCGCGGACCCTGGTGCACGGTGGTGTCGCCGAGCTCGTGCTCGTCGCGCAGGATCTCGCGTGGTACGGACGCGACGCCGGAGAAACGGGCGCGCTCGCACCGTTGTTGCGCCGCCTCGACGCGTTGCGATCGCAGGGTCTCGAGCGGGTGCGTCTCCTGTATCTGTATCCGAGCGAGGTGCGTGACCCGCTGGTCGAGACGATGCTCGAGCTCCCCACGGTCGTGCCGTACTTCGACCTCTCGCTCCAGCACGCGTCCGCACCGCTGTTGCGTTCGATGAAGCGGTGGGGGAGCGGCGATCGTTTCGTGGCGATGATCGACTCCATCCGGTCGCGCGAGCCGGACGCCGCGTTCCGTTCCTCGTTCATCGTCGGGTTTCCGGGTGAGACCGAAGCGGATCACGACGAGCTGTTGCAGTTCCTCGACGCGGCGCGGCTCGACTGGGCCGGGTTCTTCGCCTTCTCTCCCGAAGACGGCACCGCGGCCGTTGCGCTGGGCGGTCGGGTTCCGGAGGAGCTCGTCTCGGAACGACTGCGTGAGTGCGCGGACGCCCAGGATCCGATCACCGCGGCCGCACGCGACGCGCTGCTCGGCGCCGAGGTCGAAGTTCTGGTCGATTGGGTGGACGACGACGGCGTCCTCGTCGGCCGGACCCATCGCGAGGCACCCGAGATCGACGGCGTGGTCCGTGTTGCCGGCGCGGCCTACGCGCGCCCGGGCGCAGTGGTGACGGTCACGATCGAGGACGCATTGGGCCCGGATCTGATCGCCCGGGCCGGGCAACGGGTCGAGGGTGTGGCGTGAACGCGCCGGCCACGCGGGTGCGCCGATTCGGGCCGGGAGCCGTGGCCACGCCGGCGAACGCGATCACCATCGCCCGGCTCCTGTTCGCCATTCCGTCACTCGTCCTCATCCGAGCGTGGGGCGCAGGATGGCTGACGGTGTCGCTGTGGTTCGTCCTGTCGTGCACCGATGGCGTCGACGGTTGGCTCGCCCGACGCGACGGCACCACCCGGTCGGGCGCGTTCCTCGACCCGCTGGCCGACAAGTTCCTCGTGATCGGCGGTTTCACCGCGCTCGCATTGCGCGACGAACTGGCGTGGGCCGCGCTGGTGATCGTCGTCGTTCGCGAGATCGGGATCTCCGTGTACCGGTCCTTCGCGGCGAAGCGCGGCATCTCGCTGCCGGCCCGCCAGCTCGGGAAGTGGAAGACCGTGTTCCAACTCCTCGCCGTCGGTGTGGTGCTCCTGCCGTGGACGGAGGACCGGGTAGGACTCCAGCAGACGATCCTCTGGATCGCGGTCGCGCTCACCGTCGTCTCCGCGCTCGACATCCTGCGCCGCGGCTGGAGCGAGACGCGTGCCGATGCACGTGCCGATGCCGGGACCGGCGTGCGGGCGCAGTCGCCGTGAGATGCGAGGTGCTGGCCATCGGCACGGAGCTGTTGCTCGGCCAGATCGTCGACACCAACAGCGCGTGGATCGGCGAGCAACTCGCGGCATCGGGTGTCGACAGCCACGAGCACCGTCAGGTCGGCGACAACCTGCCGCGCATGGTCGCGGCGTTGCGGGAGTTGCTGCGTGATTCGGACGCGGTCATCGTCTGCGGTGGCCTGGGACCGACGCAGGACGACGTCACCCGCGAAGCCATCGCGGAGGTGATGGGGGTCGGCCTCGAACGCCACCACGATCTCGTGGAGCACATTGCGGCGATGTTCTCGTCCCGGTCGCGCGACATGCCCGAGAACAACCTGCGCCAGGCCGACGTGCCCGCGGGTGGTGGCGTCATCCCCAACCCGATGGGTACGGCACCGGGACTCGTGTGCGAGATCGACGGCAAGGCCGTGTACGCGGTGCCGGGCGTGCCGTACGAGATGCAGGCGATGGTGCAGAGCTTCGTGATCCCCGACCTGTTGCAGCGTTCGGGCGAGGCGTCGGCGATCGTGTCGCGGTCGTTGAAGACGTGGGGTACGTCGGAGTCCGGCCTGTCCGAGATGATCGCCAACCACGTCGACGCACAGACGAACCCCACCATCGCGTTCCTCGCGCGTGGCATCGAGGGGCTCGTGGTGCGTCTCACCGCGAAGGCGGCCACCGAAGCGGACGCGTGGGCGCTGATCGAACCGGTCGAACGCGAGCTCCGCACGATCCTGGGTGATCTCGTCTTCGGCGTCGACGACGAGACGATGGAGCACGCCGTGATCGCCCGCCTCGAGGCGCGTGGTCTCACGCTGGGTGTCGCCGAATCGCTCACCGGCGGGCTCATCGGCGCCCGCATCGCGTCGGTACCGGGAGCGAGTCGCGTGTTTCGCGGGACGATCGGCGCGTACTCGTCGGATGTGAAGCGCACGGTGCTCGGCGTCACCGCGGCGTCGGTGGTGAGCGAGGAGTGCGTGAAGCAGATGGCCGAGGGTGCGCAGCGGGTGCTGGGCGCGGACGTCGGGATCGCCGTGACCGGTGTCGCCGGTCCCGACGAGCAGGACGGTCAACCCGTCGGCACCGTGTGGCTGGGACTCGCGGTGCCCGGTGCGCCCACCGAGGCCATCTCGACCCGGCTTCCCGGCGACCGCGAGCGCATCCGCCAGTTCTCGACCATCTCGTTGATGAACCTGTTGCGCATGCGCCTCGACGCCCTGGCGTGACCGGCTCGATCCGTCGCGCGTTCCTCGCCGTCGTGCCGCCGCCGGCAGTGCTCGACGCGGTGGAGCGAATGGTTGGGTCCCATCGTGTGGAGAACGACGGCCTCCGGTGGACGACCCGGCAGCAGTGGCACATCACCGTGCAGTTCCTGGGTGTCGTCGCCGACGTGGGTGCGGTCACGCAGGCTGTTCGAGACACGTGCGCGGCGTGTGATTCCTTCGAGGCGCAGCTGGTCGGCGCCGGCGCGTTCCCGTCGGCGCGACGCGCCGCAGTGCTGTGGCTGGGGATGCGTGAGGGATCAGAGCCGCTGTCTTCGCTTGCGGCGGCGATCTCAGCGTGCCTTTCGCAGGTCGGCTACATCGACGAGGAGCGTTCGTTCCATCCGCATCTGACGCTGGCCCGGATGAAACCGGCGCGCCGCGTCGACGCGCTGGTCGATGGGTTGGGCGACGGTCCGGTCGGTCCGACCTGGTCGGTGTCCGACGTCGTGTTGTTCGAGAGTCGTACCGCGACGACGGGCGCCGAATACCGCGAGGTCGCGCGTTTCGCACTCGGCGAGTGAGCCTCAGAGGTCGCGTCGCGCTCAGTCAGCTCCGAATCGGTCGACCAACGCGACGGCCACGATCGTCGGGATCGCGATGGCGATCAGCCCGGCGAGCGGAGGATTCGAGTACCTGAACCACACGGCGATCGCCAGCCACGATGTGGCGCCGGCGGCAAGCGCCGCGAGGACCGCGATCGCGGTTGGTCTCGGCGCGCTCGTGAGGCCACGAAGTGCGACCGCGAGGATCACGCCCATCACCGTGGTTCCGACTGACGTCGCAACGAGGAGCGAGAAGAACAGCGTGACCATGGCGCCGATGAGGCTGAAGATGCTTTCGACGACGTTGCCATGGGGCGCGGCATGATGCCCGATGATCGCACTGGCGATGCCGAGGCCGGCGACCCCGCCGAGCGCCGTCGATGCGATGGTGAGAACGGCGACGACAACGTACGGCGCAGGCGAACTCGATGGCGTCGGGTCCGGCCCGTGGGGCAGGATCTCCGGGGTCCGCGGGTCGGGGGCCGGGCCGTACTGGGTCATGCGTAGATCATCGGTTGAATGCCGCAGATCTGGAATCGGGTGACGCCCCTATTTCTTCTTGGGGGCGGTTGTTCCCGTCTCGCGGCGGAACGCCGGCATCCAGGCCAGGGCGAGCGTCGCGCCCAGTAGCGAGCCGCCGATGACGTCGCTGCACCAGTGCACGTCGAGGATGAGCCGGCTCAGGCTCATCGCGACGATCCAGACAAGGGCAGCGGCGATCCAGGCCCGGCGGTGGCTCCGTGGCGCGAACGCGAGATACGCCCCCAGCGCGATCGCGGCGGCGGCGCTGGCGTGCCCCGACGGATACGCGGCGTTGGTCGTGTGCACGAGACCGCCGGGTGGGCGCGGCCGGTCGATCCAGTGCTTCAGCACTGTCGTCGTCAACGACGTCGTGATCGCCGCACCGACGAACGCCGCCAGCGCGAGCCATCGGCGTAGCGACGCGAGCGCGGCCGCGATCCCGACGCGCATCGCGACCGCCCACCAACCTGCTCCGACGATCGACAGCACCTTGGCGATGTCGACGAGCCATGCGGTTTGCCGCTCGACGACTCGCGTGCGCACCCAATCATCGATCGGCTGCACGAGTGCGTCGCGGGTGGCGACGATGGCGACCAGCGCGGTGAGCACGACGAATCCGGCGGCGAGGCCCACGGCCATTCGAGTGGGGCGGGCCGTCGCGGTCATCGACCGGACGCTACCCGGACGGTTCGGCGGGGTGCGATTTCGCCCATCCGTGAGCCGAACCGCAACCCGCCGTCCGCGTGACGCGCTACATCACGTCGAAGGTCTCGTAGACCGCCACGCGGCCACCGTTTGCCAGCACCGGACAGCCCTTGGCGAGTGTCGCCGCGTGGTCGAGGCTGTCGGCGGTGACGATGCTGTAGCCACCCAGCGGATTGGAGCCGGCGCCGTCGCTCACCGAACCGTCGGCGTTGACGGTCTTCGCGGCGCCGATCGGGTTCCCGCCGTCGACGACGGCGGCACCGAGCTCGCCGAACCAGCCCATCCACGCCTGCATCGACGCTTGCTGCGCCTCGGGGGTGTCGGCCATCTGGCCATCGTGGTACGCGAATACGAACTTGCCCATCGTTGCTCCTTTGTTGTCGGGACCGGTTGGTGCGCGGGGGAAATTACGAGTTCGGGAACTGCTCGGCCAGGACGCCGAGATAGTGCGCCCAGCCCTTGGCGTGGTCGTCGGCATGTGAATCCGGCATATCGGAGTGCACGAGCGTGAGGATCGTGGCGTCGCCGTCGGGTTGCAGGGTCACTTCCACGCGTGTGGACCCGGGTGCGAGCAGGGTGCCGGGTTCGTGCTGCTCCCAGCCGAACGTGAACACGACGCGCTCGTGGGGGACGAGCTCGACGTACTCACCGGCCATGACCGGGCCCGGCTCCATCTCGACGCGGCAGACACCCCCGGGTCGCGCGTCGAGCTCGGCCTTCGCACCCCACCATTCGCGCATGCGCACGGGATCCACCCAGTACTGGTAGACGACTTCGGGCGCGGCGTCGATCCGGATGGTCTGTGTGATGGTGCGCATGGTGACGTCGGTCATGGGTTCTTCTTTCTCGTTCGGCGCGCGTGATCGCGACGCGCGGTGTCGCGCGCCCGTTGCTCTCGTTCGGCGGCCATCTTGAGGCGGCCGAGACCGTCGGTCCACATCTCGTCGAGGAAGCCGCGGACCGCCGCCAGACCTTCGATCCGGCTGCGATAGAGACGGCGGTTGCCGTCGCGCCGGACGGTTACCACGCCGGCGTCGGTGAGGATCCGCAAATGCTGCGAGACCGCGGGGCGGCTGATGGCGGGGAAGTGCGATGCGAGCTCCCCGGCGGCGCGTTCGTCGTCTCGCACGAGGCGCAGGATCGCTCGGCGGGTGGGGTCGGCGACCGCCTTGATCGCGTTGTCGATCGATTCGTGCTCGGCGGCGGCTCGGGCAGCCATGGGCACCTCCTTCTCGGAAGTATGTAAGCAGACCCTTACGCATCTGTCCAGCGCGTCGAACGCGCGGGGGCGAGGCGGCAGGAGAATGCTTGCCCCGAACGCTTGTTCGGTCTAGGGTTACACCCATGTGATTCGAGGGTGGGTCCGGTGCCGGGGCGAATGTGGCCGGCGAATACCTGTCACACCCCGTCCGTACAGTCCGGCTGACAACACGGAACTTCCCCCAAGAGAGCACGACGAACCCGCAGGAGGGAAACGGTGGAACGCGAAAAGGCCCTCGAGATGGCACTCGGTCAGATCGAAAAGCAGTTCGGCAAGGGCTCGATCATGAAGCTGGGCGAGCACGGACACGTCGGGGTGGAAGCCATTCCCACCGGCGCGCTCGCGCTCGACATCGCCCTCGGGATCGGCGGGTTGCCCCGCGGTCGTGTGGTCGAGATCTTCGGCCCCGAGTCGTCCGGGAAGTCGACGCTCGCGATGCACGTCGTGGCCGAGGCGCAGCGCAACGGCGGCGTGTGCGCGTACATCGACGCCGAGCACGCGATGGATCCGGTGTACGCGTCGGCCATCGGCGTGAACGTCGACGAGTTGCTCATCTCCCAGCCCGACACGGGGGAGCAGGCGCTCGAGATCACCGACATGCTGATTCGGTCCGGCGCGCTCGACGTGGTCGTGATCGACTCGGTTGCCGCGCTCGTGCCCCGCGCCGAGATCGAAGGCGAGATGGGCGACACACACATGGGCCTGCAGGCCCGGCTCATGAGCCAGGCGCTGCGCAAGCTCACGGCCAACCTCAACCGCTCGCGCACGATCTGCGTGTTCATCAACCAGCTCCGCGAGAAGATCGGTGTCATGTTCGGCTCACCTGAGACCACGCCGGGCGGGCGGGCGTTGAAGTTCTACTCGTCGGTCCGGCTCGACATCCGCCGCATCGAGACGATCAAGGACGGCGCCGAGATGGTCGGCAACCGAGCCCGTGTGAAGGTGGTGAAGAACAAGGTCGCGCCGCCGTTCAAGCAGGCCGAGTTCGACATCATGTACGGCAAGGGCATCAGCCGCGAAGGTTCGCTGCTCGACGTGGGCGTGGACCTCGGCATCATCAAGAAGTCGGGCGCCTGGTTCACCTACGAAGGTGAGCAGCTCGGTCAGGGCCGCGAGAACGTGAAGAACTTCCTGTCCGAGAACCTCGACATGATGCTCGAGATCAGCGAGAAGGTCCGGGCCGCGGTGGGCATCGGTGAGAACGGCGACATGAACGTCGTGCTCGACGAGGTCAAGGCCGACGAGGTGGAGGTCGAGGTCGACGGGTAGCGCGTTCGGGGGCGGCTACATCATCGCCTCGACACAGCGTGAGGAGATCACCCCGCAGCGCATCGATGCTGCGGGGTGATCTATTTCTTGACCAACTGGAACGCGTAGTCGCCGTTGGTTCCGTCCTTGCCCCGAAGGTTGGCGAGTCCATGGCCGACGCCTTGCGCGTCCTGGGTGACTCGGACCATCCATGTGCCGTCGTGATCGAGCGTCACGGTGTATCCCGACGTTGCCGGACCGCAGGTGTTGCTGTTGCTGTCGGTCGAGGTCGTCGCCGCGGGTGCGTACAGCCCGAACACGACACCGTTCGGCTCGTTGTTCGCGCACTTGGTCTTCGGTACGACCTGCACTTTGTCGCCGGCCCGGCCTGTGAAGGTGAACTCGTCGACGCCACCCCATCCACCGATCCGGCCCGCACCTGCGCTGGGTTGGTCCTTGCTGACCGTGTCGCCGTAGGAGATCGAGAAGTGCTGCGTCGGCGGTGTCGCGAGCACCGAGAAGGCGATCTTGGCGCCCTTGATGTCGCTGGCATCCCAAGTGATCGTGTAGGTGCCGGGGTCGAGTTCATAGCGGCCGAGGTCGTCGCAGAACAGCTCCGACTGGAGGGGTGCCGAGCTCGAAGAGAGCTGCCACTGGCCAACGCCGTCGCCCTGCTTGCAGTCGTCGGTGGCGCGCAGGTAGATCGCCTGCTTCGAGTCGAGGCTGAATGTGTAGGACTTCTTCTCGTTCGACAGCGACACCGGCCCGACGTGATCTCCGACATGCAACCCGCCGCCCCTGCTCGAACGGATGGCGGCCGCCTTCTTCGCCGGCTCGACGTACGTCTGCGCGATCGCCGAATCGTTCAACACCGCGGCGTCGAACACGCATTGCTGCTTGATCGCCGGATCAGTGATCGCGGCACACGCCGACTCCGCCGTGGTACGCGCATCGGCCGGCAGCGAGTCGATCGTCGTGCGCTTCTTGGGGAAGTCGCGCTGGTCGAAGGTGGCGCGCGACTCGCCGGAGCCATACGTGAACAAGGACTCCGAGTCGCTGACCCGCCAGGTGTCGCCGAAGGCGTGGTAGAGGCCCTGGAAATCAGCGTCGTTGTCGGGTGTCTTCGCGGGTACGGTCGTCGAGCCGTCTCGGGCCACGAGCTTGCCGTCCTTCGATGCGCCCAGGAGACCGGTGGCGCCGGCGAGGCGGTCCTTGACCGGCGCGACGGTCAGGTGCACGCCCTTCGATGCGATCGGCCACACCCAGAGCCGGGATCCGTCGGCCCACGAGACGCGGACGCCGGTGGTGAGATCACCGGGTGCGGTGGGCGAGAGGGATCCGCCGTTCGGGAGCGCGATCGTTTCCCGTACGAGCTTGTCGGCCACCTTCAGCTCGGTGCCGTTGATCCACACACGTAACGGTGGTTTGGACTCCGACGCAGAGGAGTCGTTCGCCTTCGCGATCTGCACGTGGTCGCCGTTGACGTCGGCGGCCACGGCGGTGGTGAGCGAGACGTCGTCCATGCCGGGCACCATCTCGAGGCGCGTCTGCACGGTGTAGCCGTCACCGGCCGAAAGAGCGAGGAACTCGCCCGCGGCCTGGAAGTCGTACGTTTTGTTGTCGAGCGTGGTGACGTGGGGCTCACCGTAGATGTCCGCGGGGCTCGTGTCGGGCGGTGAGTCGCCCCCGCCGCCTCCACCGCCCCCGCCACCTCCGCCTCCGCCGCCGGGCTGTTTCGGCTCGGGCTTCTTGTGACACTTCAGTTCTGCGGCCACGACGATGACGCCGGCGCCGGAGGACAATCCGGTAACTCCGAGGTGCACCGGGGCATCGACCTTTCGGGCGTCGGTCTGGTCTGGTTCCTCGTCGGGTGGGCATTTGCACTCGGTGCCGATACACAGGTTGGCCGACGTCGTGGTCTCGTCGTAGTTCCCCGAATGCAGGTGCACTTTCGCGTCGGACGTGATCGTGACGACCGACTTCTTCTTGGGCTGCTGGATGTCGCGCAGCGCCAACGCGAACGCGTCCGCCTTCACGATCTGGGTCTTGCCCTTCGTCGGCGTCAACTTCGCTACCGGAGGCTTGAGGCCGGGGATGCCGGGAGCGACGATGTCCCAGTCCGAACCCCAACCGGACTGCCGGTAATGGCCGGCCGCGAGCGATGCCCGCGCGGCATCGGTGTCGGTGATGAACCCGTTGTATGCCTGCGTGCTGTCGGGCGACGACGCGAAGGCCTGCCACACGGGCTTGAAGTGAGTCCATGGATCGTTGTTGTGCTGCTTGAGCTGGAAGAACCACGGAAACGCGTCATACGACCGTTTGATCAACGACTTGGTCGGGTTCAGCAGGTACTTGGAGAAGTTGTTCGACGCGACGCTGTCGGGTTTTTGCGCGTATTCGAGGCCGGCAAACTCGGCCCCGCCCTCGGTGAGCCACGCGGGCGCAGTCGAGTTGTTCGCAATGCTGGTGGCGCCGATCACGAAACCCTGGAAACAGTGGAAGAGCTCGTGCACGGTCGTGTCGCGGATGTCGAACGGAATGGCCGCACCGGGCTTGTTCGGGATGCGGGTCCAGACGCCCTTTGCGTATCCGAAGTAACAGGTGCTCGCCGGCCCGGTGGTTGCCAGCGTGGGCTTCTCGTCCTGGAAGGCTTTCAGGTTGTCCGGCGTGATCGGTCCGTCGAACACAGTGGCCCACGCTTGCGCCTCGGGCGGGTCGCGCTGCGAGAGCACGACGGTCGGTGTCGGGAGGTCCATGCCGAGCTTGCCATCGAGATAGGTGACTGCCGCCTCGACCGAGTCCTGAATGTTGGTGATCTTGCCCGCCGGCACCTTCGCCTTGTCGAGGCGGGCGCCGCGGTGCTTGCCGCTGCCACCGCTGACCTCGGGAATGCGCACGACGGTCGCGTCGGCGGGGACCCCGACGTAGGTGGCGATGACCGCGCGTTGGCTCCGCGTGAGCTCGCGCCAGTGGTGACGAAGCGCATCGAGGATGACGGTGCCCGACCGGGGTGTGTGCTCGACGCGGCCGGGCGGGAGCTTCACTCCGGGGAGTGGTTCGAAGGCGAGCGAGAAGGCCCAGAGCGCGCCTTGCGTCGAGTAGATGCCGTCGGACCCGATCGTGGCATCGACGCGTTCCCACGCCGTGGGTTGCGTCCGCGGGCGGGCCTTCGTCGCGTCCTTCTTGGAGCCCGACGAGCAGCCGGCGGCGGTCGCGACGAGGGCCAGCGCGACGATCGGGGCAACGAGCACCTTTCCCCGACGACTCACAGGCTGGATGCCCCCTCGTTCATCGGCGGCAGCCTACTGATGCACGCTCGGCAGTGCACGAGCGTCGAAGTCGGCCTCGCCCCTCGCGAGACACGAGTTCGACAGCTACAAGTCGACACCGTACGCTCCGAATCCGTGATCCGAACGGCGAACGGCGATTCGCTGCATTGTCGATGGAAGGACACCCATGTTTCGTCGTGCAGTGCTGGTGGGGCTGGTCGTCGGTTCGCTCGCGGTGCCTGCATTTCTCGGCGCCGCCGCAGCCGCGCCGCGAGGTAAGCCCGCGTTCTGCAGCGCGATGCTCGGGTACTCGGGATACCTCTACAAGTACAAGAGCAAGCGGTCCGAGACGACGGCGTTCTTCACGAAGATGGAACGGTCGGCGCCGGCTTCGTTGAAGGCCGACGTGCGCCGGATCTTCAACACGGCGAAGGCCTATGCGGTGAAGCCCGACATCGACACGCTCTTGACCAAAGCAACCATCGCGTCGCAGGCGCGTGTCGCCCGATATCGCAATACGAACTGTTGACGCATTCGACAAGCTTCAGCGCAACCCGCGTTGCGGTCGTCCATGCGCGGCGTCGCTTCATTCCGTGGCCCTCCCCGGAGTTCGGCGCAGACTAGAGGGGTGGAGTGCGGCCCCCAACCGCGACGCGTCAAGCGACAGCCGCGCCGGCTTGCCCGTCTACTTGCCGTAGCAGTGCCGCGCCAGGTATGTCCCGAAGTGACGCTCGGCGGTGATCACACGCGGCGTCGTCATGGCCGTGATCTTGCCGGTGGCACCGACGGTCTTGGAAGCCTTGGCGACGACGCGCACGTCGGCCTTCAACGAACCCGGCGCGGTCTTCTCGAGCTTCGCGAAGTACGTGTTGACGCCGTTAGGGTCGCGTCGATATTGAGCGGCATAACTCGTGTACCCGACCAGGGCGGTGCAGAAGGCCGGCTTTCCACTCCGCTCTGATGCCACAGCGCTCGAGGTCCCGGAAAGCGCCATGAAGCCGACCACAACTGCCAACGTTGCTGCGTAACGCCGCATCACTGTCTCCTCGTCGCGAGTGCTCGTCGTCGGGCGAGCGAGCAGGACCCGAAGATAGCTGCCGGCGAAGAGGGCGCGCTGGAACGCGACGGCAAATGGCCGAACGTTCACCTCTTGGCTACCGTGCGGATATGGACATCGACTTCGTTGCCGTGTACCGAGATACCCACGAGCGCATCGTGACGCTGGTGCAGCAACTGGCTGCCGATCAACTTGTGCAGGCCGTTCCCGGCTGCCCCGACTGGCGAGTGCGCGACGTGATCGCCCACCTCACCGGCATCTCGACCGACGTGGCCACGAACAACCTCGAGGGCCGGGCCACACCCCCGTGGACCGCGAGGCAGGTTGCCGAGCGGACCGGCCACACACTCGACCAGATGTTGCGGGAATGGGGATCACGGGTCCCGACGATGTTGGAAGCGATCGAGGCGTTTCCCGACGCGCGCCGCACCGTGTTCGACATCTTCTGTCACGAGCACGACCTCCGGGGCACGGTCGGCATCCGCGGCGCTTCCGATCCCGAGGTTGCTCGTGCAGTCGTGGGCGCCGCAGGCGCCGGGTTCGAGCAACGGGTCGCGGACGCGGGACTCGCTCCGCTGACGATCCGAACGGCCGAAGGCGAAGAGATCTGCGCCGGAGCCGATGGTGTCGTACTCGAGGCAACGGCCTTCGAGCTCTTCCGGGCCATGTTCGGTCGTCGAAGTCGCGAGCAGGTGCTGACGTACGAATGGCTCGGTGATCCCGAGCCGTATCTTCTGTTGCTCAACCTCTTCGGCGACCTGCCCGCCGCACGAGTCGACGAAGTCGGCGCGCCGTAAACGAGCGGCGAAACTGCGCTACGCGAGTCCGTGCATGATGGCCGCCACGCCGGCCGTGCCGGAGAGGAACAGCAGGGTCGGGCGCATCCAGCCGCGATCGACCCACGCGTGGAAGCAGCGACTCACGGCGAGTCCGAACAGCATCGGCGGGAGCAACACGAGCGCGAACTCGAGTTGCGGCCCGTGGATCTTCCCCACGGCGGTCAGCCCGATCACCGTCAGCACACCCGTCAGCGCGAAGAAGGCACCGAGGGTGGAGCGCACGACCGGCCCGTCGTGATGTTGGAACAACACGCCGACGGGCGGACCGCCGACACCGGCCGCGGTTCCCATGATCGACGATGCCAAGCCGGTGATGCCGCCCGAGCTCCGAGTGACCGGGATCGGGCGGCTGATGAGACTGATGGCGACACCGATCACGGCGATGCATCCCACGACGACCGCGAGGGCTTCGGTGGAGACCACGCTCACGATGATCAATCCGATCGCGGTGCCGGGCACGGCCCCCGTGACCAACCACCGGACCGCGTCGCGATCGATCGCATGCCGTTCACGTAGCGCGGTCGTCGCGCTCAACGGCATGGCCAGGACCACAATGGCGCCGGGCAGGGCCTCCGGGTGGACGATGGCGATCACCGGGGCCGACAGCAGATTGAGCCCGAAACCGATGGATCCTTGGACGGTGGCACCCACCAGCACCGCAACCGCCGCGATCAGGTAGTCCGCCCATGAGAGGTGCACGGAGGGAGTGTAGGGATCGGCGCCGCCGGGCCTCGACGGATCGGCCTCGCTCCGGTCTTCGTAGACTGGCGGGACATGTCCGAACCCCGCCGCTACGCCATTCGTACCTTCGGGTGCCAGATGAACGAGCACGATTCCGAACGGATCGCGGGGTTGCTCGCGGCCGACGGGATGGAGCCCACCGACGATCTCGAAGCCGCGGACGTGATCGTGTTCAACACCTGTTGTGTGCGCGAGAACGCCGACAACAAGCTCTACGGCCAGCTCGGCCGGCTGAAGCAGTTGAAGGAACGCCGTCCTGACCTGCAGATCGCGGTCGGCGGTTGTCTTGCGCAAAAGGACCGCGAGCTCATCGTGGCGAAGGCCGGCCACGTCGACGTCGTGTTCGGTACGCACAACCTCGCGCACGCGCCCGCGTTGTTGGAACGGGCGCGTCTCGAGGGGCCGATCGTCGAGATCCTCGAAGAGCACGACGCATACCCCTCCGCGCTCCCCGCGCGGCGTGACGTGGCGCACGCGGCGTTCGTCACCATCCAGATCGGCTGCGACAACTCGTGCGCGTTCTGCATCGTGCCGATGGTGCGAGGCGCCGAGGTGAGCCGGCGCATGGGCGACATCGTGCACGAGATCGAGGAGCTGGCGGCCGACGGTGTCCGTGAGATCACGCTCCTCGGCCAGAACGTCAACTCGTACGGCCGCGATCTCGGCGCCGGTCAATACCGCCCGCAGTTCGCCGACTTGTTGCGCGCCGTCGACGAGGTCGAGGGGATCGAGCGCGTGAGGTACACCTCGCCGCATCCCAAGGACCTCCGAACGGAAACGGTCGCGGCGATGGCCGAGTGCGCTTCGGTCTGTGAGCATCTCCACCTGCCGCTGCAGGCGGGGAGCGACCGCGTGCTCGCGCTGATGCACCGCGGCTACACCGCCGAGCGGTATCTCGAGAAGCTCGCGGCCGCTCGGGCCGGTGTTCCGGACCTTGCCGTGACCACCGACATCATCGTGGGCTTCCCCGGCGAGACCGACGCCGACTTCGAGCAGACACTTGCCGTCGCCGATGCCGCCGCCTACGACGCCGCGTACACGTTCGTCTTCTCGCCCCGGCCGGGAACGGCCGCGGCCGAGATGGTCGACGACTTCGTTCCCGCCGCCGTCGTGGCCGAGCGGATGCAACGACTCGTCGACGTCGTCGAGCGTCACGCGCTGGCGAAGCACGAGGCTCGCGTCGGCCGCGTGGAGGAGGTCCTGGTCGAGGGACCGTCGAAGAAGGATCCCGGTGTGTTGGCGGCGCGGACGCGGCAGAACAAGCTCGTGCACTTCGACACGCCGGTCGACGGCCTCCCTGCCGGATCGTTGGCGACCGTCCGCATCACGCGCGCGGCACCCCACTGGCTGCGGGGTGAGCTCGTCGACGTACAGCCGGCGCGCGTGCGTCGCCGGCCCGTGCGCATCCCGGTCGCGGCCGGTTGACGACGACCCACCTCGCGCTTGTCGGTCCCACCGCGAGCGGGAAGTCCGCGCTCGCGCTCGGTGTGGCCCGCGTGCTCGACGACGTCGAGATCGTCTCGATGGACTCGATGCAGGTCTATCGCGGTATGGACATCGGGACGGCCAAGGCCACCAAGGAGGAACGTCTCGAGGTTCCGCACCATCTCATCGACGTCATCGAGCCCAGTGAGCAATGGTCGGTGCAGCGGTTCCAGGCGATGGCGCGCGCGGCAGTCACGGATATCGAGCGCCGCGGGAAGCGGGCGCTGCTCGTCGGCGGCACCGGCCTCTACGTCCAGGCGGTGATCGACGATCTGCGCTTTCCCGGCGAAGACCTCGATCTCCGAGCCGAGCTCGAAGCGAGGACGGCGGACCCCGGCGGCGTCGCGGCGGCGTACGCCGAGCTCGAACGCGCCGATCCCGACGCGGCGGCCAAGATCGATCCCCACAACGTGCGCCGCATCGTGCGGGCGCTCGAAGTGATCCGCCTCACCGGCCGGCCGTTCTCGTCGTTCGGGCCCGGGATCCAGCGCTACGGCCCCACGGCGTTTCCCGTCGAGATCGCCGGCGTGTGGATCCCGCGCGACGCGCTCGCGGCGCGGATCACTGACCGGTTCGCGGCGATGCGCGGAGCCGGCCTGGTGGAGGAGGTCGAGGCGCTGGGCCGGCGGGGCGAGATCTCGCGAACCGCCCGCCAGGCCATTGGGTACAAGGAGATCCTCGGCTATCTGGGAGGCGGGGAGCCGTCGATCGACGCCGCGCTCGACGCGGCGATCCGGCGGACGCGGTCGTTCGCCCGCCGTCAGCGAATGTGGTTCCGCCGCGATCCCCGCATCACCTGGTTCGGTGTGGCCGAGAAAAGTGAGCGGTTGCTGCCCGCTCTGCTGGCAAGCTGGTCACGATGACGATTCGACTCTCCAAGCTCCACGCCACCGGGAACGACTTCCTCGTACGGCTCGCCCTCGACGGCTCGCCGGCGTCGGACGAGACGTTCGCTCGCCGCGTCTGCGATCGCCACCGCGGTATCGGCGCCGACGGGTTGATCACCGTGCTGCCCGGGAGCGACGGCGCCGACTGCACGATGGAGCTCCGCAACGCCGACGGTGGGATCGCCGAGATGAGCGGCAACGGCATCCGGTGTCTCGCCTGGTCCGCCCATCGCGCCGGTCTGGGTGACGGTTCGCGTCTCGTCGTGGACACGGCCGGCGGCCGCCGGCCGCTCGACCTCACGACCGACCCGCCGGCCGGCGACGTCGTGTTCGCGACGTGCGACATGGGCGCCGTGACGTTTGCGCCGGCCGAGATTCCCGTCGACGTTCCGAGCGCGTTCGATCTCGACGCGGAGTTCCACGGCACGCGCTACGAGGGCGACGCGGCGGGAATGGGAAACCCTCACTTCGTAGTGCTCGTCGACGACCCGTCGACGGCTCGCGTGACACAGCACGGTCCGCACCTGGAACACGACGCGCGGTTCCCGCACCGCACGAACGTCGAGTTCATCGCGCCCACACCCGGAGAGCCCGACGCGATCACGATGCGCGTCTGGGAACGCGGGGTGGGCGAGACGTTGAGCTGCGGTACGGGTGCGTGTGCGGCGGCCGCGGTCGCGCAGCGCCGGGGACTCGTGGGCACGAGCGTGACCGTGCACGTCCCCGGTGGGGACCTGACGGTCGAGCTGGGCGAGACCATCCGGCTCGGCGGTCCCGTCGTGCACGTCTTCGACGTCGACCTCGACGACTCGTTGGCGAGCCGATGACGCGGTCACACGAAGGTCGACAGCGCCGGCGGCTCACCGCGACCGAAGTCGATCTCGAGGTCGTCCACCAGCGAGCCTTGCTGGTGGGAACGGGCTTCGGCACCCATACCGCCGAAGAGGCCGAGATCTCATTGCGGGAGCTGGCCCTGCTGACCGACACGGCCGGTGCCGACCCCGTCGAGACGGTGTTGCAACGGCGCGCCACCCCGGACCCGGCGACGTATGTCGGTCGCGGCAAGGTCGAAGAGCTCCAGGATCTCGCCGAGGCGCTCGACATCGACGTCGTCGTCTTCGACGACGAGCTGTCACCCGCGCAGCAACGCAATCTCGAGAAGATGCTGGGGCGCGATGTCGTCGACCGGGTCGCGTTGATCCTCGACATCTTCGCCCAACATGCCACGAGCCAGGAGGGCATGGTCCAGGTCGAGCTGGCCCAGCTCCGCTACCGGCTGCCGCGCTTGCGCGGTCGCGGCATCGAGATGAGCCGGCTCGGCGGCGGCATCGGTACTCGCGGACCCGGCGAGACGCAGTTGGAGGTGGATCGTCGTCGCATCACACGCCGCGTCGCGAAGCTCGAGCGCGATCTCGAGCGGCTGGCGAGGACCCGGGCGACGCAGCGCAAGGCGCGCCGGCGCAGCGACCTCATGACGATGGCGCTGGTCGGCTACACGAACGCCGGCAAGTCGACCTTGCTCAATCGACTCACCGAGGCGCACGTGCTGGTGGAGGATCGGCTGTTCTCCACGCTCGATCCCACGACCCGCCGGCTGCGGCTCCCGGGCGGGGAGACCGTGCTCGTCTCCGACACCGTGGGCTTCGTGCGCAAGCTGCCGCATCAACTCGTCGAGGCCTTCCGTTCGACGCTCGAAGAGGTGGCCGACGTCGATCTCCTGGTCCACGTGGTCGATGCCAGCGCGGACGACGCCGAGAGCCAGATCGTCGCCGTCCACGCGGTGCTCGGCGAGATCATCACCGAGGAGCTTCCCGAGATGGTCGTCGCCAACAAGCTGGATCTCGCCCACGAGGATCAGCTCGCATCGCTGCGCGCGAGGCATCCCGAAGCCGTGGCCGTCTCGGCCGCCACCGGAGAAGGGATCGACGGGCTCCTGTCGGTGCTGAGCGATCGCCTGCGCGCGCTCGACCGGATCGTGGAGCTCGTGGTCCCCTACGAGCGCGGTGACGTGCTGGCCGCGTTGCACCGGGAGGGCGAGGTCCTCGTCGAGGTGCACGTCGAGTCCGGGATGCGAGTGCAGGCCCGGCTCGCCGATGCCACCCTGTCGCGGTACCGAGAGTTCGTGACGACCACCTGACCGGTTGCCGGGTCTGATGGAACGGGCTCGTTCGATACCCATGATTGGGTCGGGAAGGCCTGCAGCCGGCGGTACGCTGCATGGGACATGACTGCTCCTGCTCCCGATCCCGCGGGCGGTTTCGTGCCGCCTCCATATCCCCACGATCGCCTGGGCGCGTTGCGTCGGCTCGCGGATGCCATGCCGGGGGGAGTCGTCGACCTGTCCGTTGGTTCGCCGGTCGATCCGATGCCGGACGTCGTGATCCGGGCGCTCACCGACGCGGCCCCCGGTGCGACCGGGTACCCGCCATCGATCGGATCCGACGATCTCCGTGACGCGGCCGCGGCATGGATCATCCGTCGCTTCGGCGTGAGCATCGAAGCCGCCGCGGTGATCGCGTGCATCGGAACCAAGGAGATGGTGGCATCGCTGCCGCATTTTCTCCGTCTCCGGGATCCATCGCGTGACACGGTGTTGTATCCGGCGGTGTCGTATCCGACCTACGCGATGGGCGCACGGCTGGCCGGTTGCCGGGCCGTGCCCGTGTCGCTCGACGACCGCTGGCACCTCGACCTGTCGCGCGTGACCCCGGATGACGCGGATCGTTCGCTCGTGCTCTGGCTCAACGAACCCTCCAATCCCACGGGAGCAGTGGCGTCGGCGGCGGAAGTCGCGGCGGTGGTCGAGTGGGCGCGGGGCCACGGCATCGTCGTCGCGAGCGACGAGTGCTACGCCGAGTTCGTGTATGACGACGACGGCGCGCCCGCCGTGCCTCCGACCGCGCTGGCGGCCGGCACCTCGGGCGTGCTCGCCGTGCATTCCCTTTCCAAGCGATCGAACATGGCCGGCCTGCGCGCGGGGTTCGTCGCCGGTGACCCGGAGCTCGTGAGCTACCTCGGTGAGACCCGCAAACACGCCGGCTTCATGGTCCCGCTGCCGATTCAGGCCGCGGCCGCGGCAGCATTGCGAGACGACGCGCACGTCGATGAGCAACGGACGCGGTACGCGGCCCGTCGCGCCCTCGTGCTGCCGGCGCTGGCCGACTTCGGCCTGGTGCACGATGGAGGACCGGCCACGTTCTACCTCTGGCTGCGATCCGACGGCGAAGCCGACGATGGCTGGGAGATCGCGGCACGTCTCGCGGAGGCCGGCACGCTCGTCGCGCCGGGGGACCTGTATGGTCCGGCCGGCGCGGACCACGTGCGGCTCGCGCTCACGCAGACCGATGACCGACTCCGTCTCGCGCTCGACCGGTTGGCCGAGTCCAGCGCCCGCTGACGGACGGTCACATCCTCTCTTCATCACAAGGAGTTCACGAGTGAGCGACCTCGCCGAGCAGATCACGCGACTCTGGGAAGGACGGGACGACCTCGGTGCGGTGATGCCCGAGGCCGAGGCACGCGCCGTCGTGCACTCGGCGATCGAGCTCCTCGACCGGGGTGAGCTCCGGGTCGCGGACGTGGTGGACGGCGATGTCGTGGTGAACGAGTGGGCGAAGCAGGCCATCCTGTTGTTGTTCCGCCTGGAGAGCATGGAGGTCGTCGAGGCCGGTCCGTTCGAGTACCGCGACAAGATCCCCCTCAAGCGCGACTACGCGGGTGCCGGCGTCCGCGTCGTGCCGGGCGCGTCGGCGCGGTGGGGCTCGTATCTCGCGCCGGGTGTCATCCTGATGCCGAGCTACGTGAACATCGGCGCGTCGGTCGGCGCCGACACGTTGGTCGACACGTGGGCGACCGTCGGTTCCTGCGCGCAGGTCGGCGCGCGGGTGCACCTGTCCGGCGGCGTGGGCATCGGGGGCGTGCTCGAACCACCGCAGGCCGCACCGGTGGTGATCGAGGACGACGTGTTCGTGGGCTCGCGCTGCATGGTGGTGGAGGGCGCGCGGGTCCGACGGGGCGCCAAGCTCGGCGCCGGCGTCATCCTCACGTCGTCGACCCCGGTGATCGATTCGGCGACCGGCGCCGAGGTGTCGCGCGGTGACGTCCCCGAGCGCGCGGTGGCGGTGTCGGCCACGAGGAGCAAGTCGTTCGCGGGAGGAGACTTCGGACTCCCGTGCGTGTTGATCCTCCGGTACCTGGCCGAGGGCGAAGAGCACGACAAGCTCAAGTTGAACGAGATCCTGCGGGAGCACGGGGTCGCCACGTGATCGACGCGGTGCTGCACGCCGACGCGTCGGACCTGCTCGGGTTGACGGCGGCACTCGTC
>Ga0209048_10001026_pt1 | contig 29238 bp, 33 predicted proteins | sample FrelakmetCRP12CR_FD_187146 | JGI IMG/M metagenome (GOLD analysis project Ga0209048, IMG submission 187146) | Freshwater lake sediment microbial communities from the University of Notre Dame, USA, for methane emissions studies - CRP12 CR (SPAdes)... | ecosystem: Environmental > Aquatic >... | reverse complement strand
CAGGATTCTAACGCTTTTAAGCGATGAACATGGCGAATTTCTATACCCTAAATGAAGATACTTCCAGGAAATGCTCGCAAGTTCCAACAGTACCATAAAAACATCGCCATTCATCTCCTTGCCAACCTCACCAAAGTAGACGTAGATAATAAATTCGAAGCTATTTTTGAAGATTTTATGGGATATTTGCTGCTGATAAGGCCATGAATGCATCTCACGTGGCATTAAAATCCAGTAAAATAGCTCTGAACAAGCCTAAACTCAAATCAGAGATAAAAGACAAACTTCTTAGCGTTGATGATATCCATCAGGGCAAACAGAGAGAATTGATCAAGGCCTATGTCATTGAAGCACTACTAAATATTTATCCTGAAGCAGAGGATAAGCAGAGAATAGAAAATTTTGTTAAATCTCAGTTAGATAGTAAAAGTCCTAAGAAGAGGAAAATGGCCCAGTTTTTTTTGGATAGATGTTAAAATATAAATTTATATACATTAAACTACCTATACTAATGTAGGGATAGTATGTTTAAGATTATAAAAGCCTATAAATTACCAGATAGGAGAGATAACTTCAGAGACATGGTGGATAAATTATGTTCTCAAGGTATGTTTAAGGAGAAAAATAAATTAGATTTATGGCTTAAAGACACTGCATGCAGCAGCAATCGCTTCGCCAATGACCCTGATAGATGGAAGAAGTTTCAAAACAATTACAAAGAAGAATTTGAGAAAAAAATTAGACTCATAAATATGATCTGGGAGAAGAAAAAAGAAAATCTGGCAGTTACTTGGATATACTAAGCCAATTGAATAATTAAATCAGTATTTATGGAGTTTCAGATCAAACGTTTGCATCCTGCACCGACACACAAAAACGGCACAGTGCACTGGGATTCTCCTTCTGCTTGTCCTTTACTGGACAAAGATATTTGCCATCCTCGTATTTGATTTGTAACCCACCGGGAAATTTGGTTCCCACTGGATGAATGGATTCTTCCCGAATGAAGGTGGTGTAAGTGGCTATAATACTGGCGATATGAAGGAAACAAATCTCTTTGTCATCTTGAGCCTCTTTACGCTGTTTGTCAATTACTTCCAGGAATTCTTGAAGTTTATTAGTATCAATGAATCCTTCGTATAGTTCATTATCCTCTTTTATATCTTTTATCCTAGTGATGAATGCTTTGCTGAAATTCTGGATGTAATCCTCACGGTATCCGGCCTGCATGTACTTGGCATCCTCTCTGAGGAAGGCGGTGGCCATCATGATGACACTCATGTGTATAGAATTTGCTTCTCTCTTAAGGAAATTTAGCAGGTCTATCTTGCTAATATTCCTTGAAAAGTCCAATTCTTCTGATAATTCCATATACATTCCTCAATAAACAATTATTGTTATATAATCTCTGGATCCTGTCGTTAAATGCAGGAACCGCACACTGCACCGGGGTTGTCCTGCGTTCCTTTACTGGGCTGAGATAGTTCTCATCCTCATACTTCTCCTTGAATCCACCGGAAAAGGAGTTCCCACAGAATGAATAGGTTCCTCAACGATAAAGATGGTGTAAATGGAGATGATCTGATAGATACTGAAAAAGGCCGGATCAGAACCTTCAACAACTTTTTCATCTCTTCCTGGAATCGTCAATGAGGAACAAATTGCCTTGTATCTCTTATGCTAATTTGGGAGGCTTCTTCTTTCAGAATATTCAGGAGTTTTCAAAGCTTATTTCTTGTAGTAAACTTGGTTATAAAGTTTATCCATCAAATACACATTCTATTAACTCCTGCTGGGGTCATTCAATGTGTCCATGGTACCGTTTGAGTATGGAATCGGCGGTTTTGGGGCCGATCCCTTCAATGCGTAGGAGTTCTTCACGAGAAATGTAGCGAAGATCAGTTCCAAAGGCGTCTATAAGAGCTCGGGCCCTGCGGCGTCCCAATCGTTTGATCCCAACTACCAGTGGCAGAAGTTCATCCTTCACTCCATAGTATAAACGGGCGGATATGGTTTCCATATCATCCAAACCAGTGTAAATACCTGTAACCTGGCATATTTCCCTATGGAACTTCACCAGGAGAGAAGCCTCGTAGGCAGTTCTTCTGGTGGAAGCAGCGTATACATGAAAAGCGTTCTCAATCTCATATTCGCTGTGCTCATCCATCCACTCCAGAAGGGCAGCGGTAGTGGCTTCCTCATTTCGCACATCAACTACGAAAAGCCCTGCCAGGTTCAGTCGCTCCCTGACGGGTTCCCTACTTTTACGGCCTTTGAAGGAGATGGGGATGAGGTCAGGGGTGCGTGATATCTCGTAAATCAGCCGGGGCATATCTGGCTCTCCACTTGTCCTGGCGAACTCCTTGAGACGCACAGCAGTCTGTACCGAGTAATTACTTCTGGCTATTAACATGCCGAAATCCGTGGCTCGCAACCCTTCAGGGGTGGGTTGTAGCATCCCATGTTCCATCAGGAAATTTATGGCTTCATTTATTTGATATTCCAAGTTCTCGGATGCATATTGAGAAAGATATTCTGAGTGGCTCATTTGGAATCCAGAGAACGTTTCCTGGAAGAATTTAGTAATATCATTAGGATTTTTGGCCATTCCAGATGCTACCTGGGTTATTATCTGCCGATAAATTGCATCTCGGTTCTCTAAGAGCCTGGAATTGGTGTTCTCCACCTCACCATAAAGGTAGTGAAACTGGAGTTCCTCGGCCTCTGGTAGACTCTTTGCAATGAGGTAGGAGTAACCCTCTAGGTCATAGCCCGGACGTCCGGCCCTACCAGACATCTGCAGATAATCAAACACAGGGATGGGCTGGGGTCCTTGACTAGTCCAACGTGTATAATCCCTAATAACAACATTCTTGGAAGGTAAGTTAACCCCATACATAAGACTGGGAGTAGCGGTAATCATCACTAAATTTCCCTTCCTGAACTCTTCCTCAATAATTTCCTTTTGCCTGTCGAAAAGCCCCGCATGATGGAAGGCCATACCTCTCTCAGCACATTCAGCCAGTTTAAGACACACCTGGGTTGGTAGGGATCCTCTCCTCCTGGGAACCTCTAGGATCTTCTCTGCCACTTCCTTGAAGACCTTTTCCTTCTTAGAAGTTAATGAATTCTTGATCTGATCTGCAAGGTAGCTGGCCAAGGATTCAGTGAAACGGCGAGTCGAAACAAAAACCAGTGCCTGGGAAGATTCATCCACTGATTTTTTCAGGATTTCCAGGATGACGTCATTCTTGTTCTTGGTATTGTACTCCTCAGTGGTTAATATTTCCTTGAAGAGGGGCACTGGCCGATAATCATGCTCAACTACACGGGCCACGAGCCATGTGGAAAGTTCCTCCATATTTTGGAGGGTTGCGGATAAAGCAATGATCCTCATCCCCGGGTTTAGCATACGAGAACGACTGATGGCGCATTCTATGGTTGGGCCCCTACTATAGTCACCGATCATATGAAACTCGTCCACGATCAGCAGGTCCACTTCTCCTAAGGTATTCCAGCTGAAGCGGGTCAGTGCATCGTAGGATTCGAAGACCATCACTGCCAGATCTGCTGAGGAAGGGTACTTACCTACCTTGATACCGTGTTCCTCCAATTTCTGGAACTCTTTAACCTTTTCGTTCTGGATAGAAAGTAAAGGAACGGCGTAAATGACTTTACCTCCATCAAGGATGGTTTTGATTGCAGCCATCACCCCTAGAAGAGTTTTTCCACTAGCAGTTGGTATAGCAATTATGAAATTCTCATTTTCTTTGAGGAGACCTCCTTCCAACACTGCAGTCTGGGCAGGATTCAACTCCTCTATCTGAGGATAAGAGTCCATAATTACCTCTTTTATCCGAGGATCCAACAATTCGAATGACATCTTGTTAATTTTCTCCATTTATCCTTATTCTGTTCCTTTTATTCATTTTTTCTCCTTCCTGAGCACCACAATATCTGAGATCCTGGTGGATGGATATTGGCCATTTTCATCCTTTTCAACGCTTTTCACCATGTCCCAGATGGTTAATAATGCCATACTGACCCCTGTCAGGGCTTCCATCTCTACCCCTGTCTTTCCAGTACTTCGAACATTTACCGTGACTTCAATTTGGTCAAAAAAAAATTTGAAGTTGACTTCTGCGCCACTAATAGGAAGTGGATGGCAGAGCGGAATCATTTGAGGAGTGGATTTAATGGCTTGGATGGCTGCGATCTGGGCAGTCGTGAGTACGTTACCCTTCTTAACTTGTCCATTCTTAATGAGTTTTAGGGTGTTTTCCTGGAGAGTTATTTTGCCTCTGGCAATGGCTGTTCTTTTTACCTCTGGTTTATCTCCTACTTCCACCATATGCACCCCAATACTTGTAAGGTGTGATAGTTTTTTCTCCTCCATTTTTCCTCTCCATCACTCTATGCCTTTAATTTGATAAGTTGTCATAATTAATCTTGATATTTGACAGGACCTAGTTAAAAGACCTTTGATAAAAAATTAATATGGAATATTAATACTAGAATATTTTAAAGCCCGTTCTCGGGCAGCAAGTTTCATTGAGCCCCTTAATTCATTATTTTTAATAATTTTATCCACGGCTTCGGCCAAGCTGATAGGATCTGATGGGTTAACAATTATCCCGATCTTTTGGTCCAGAACTTCCGATATCCCACCTATACGAGTAGCAACTACTGGCAACCCCGAAGAGAGAGCTTCTAATATGGTTATGGGAAATCCTTCTGAGACACTGGGCAGTACCAGCACCATGGCAGAGGGCATGATCTTCTCCACATCTCTACGTGCACCGGTAAAAACTACATTATTTATACCTTCCTTCTCAACCATATCCTCCAATGCTCCACGTAAAGGACCGTCACCTACAATTAAAAGCTCAGCATCAATATTCATTAGTTTTTTAGCCTTTAAAAGATATTTAACACCTTTCTGTGGTACTAAGTTGCCTACAAATAGTATGGTAGGTTTATTTGAGTTTAATTTTATGTCAAGTGGAAGTTCCAGATTTTGTGGATTAAACTTATGGGTGTCCACAGCATTGGATGTGACATATACCTTATCTGAAGTTATGCCCATCTCAAGTACATTATCTTTCAGCGCTTGATTAACAACTAAAACATAATCTGCTCTTTTAAGAACAAACTTTATAATTGGCCGTAATAAGGGCTTTTTAATCTGAACAAGTAGATCTGAACCGTGGGCAGTTACTGCAGTTTTTTTCCCTAAAATTGAACCTACTATAACTCCTATTAGGCCAGGAGGAATAAGATAATGTGCGTGTATTAGGTTTATATCGTATTGGCGAACCATGCTCATCAACTTGAAGGTAGCAGTTATAAAAAAGAAGAACCCTCTAAAACCTTTGATGTTGGGAGTCGGAGCTGTTTCGACTTTTATTCGGTCCACATTCTTAACTTCAGGGTGGGGATAAGTGAGTACATAAACTTCATCTCCCCTATTTCTTAGTTGTTTGGAGAGCAGATAGGTGTGGGATGAAACCCCACCTATATGAGGCGGATAATGGCCCAATATACAAATTTTCATAATGTCACCCTGAAAATAGAATATTAAAATACATTTTTAATTTAAATTAAATAATTTTATACTATGATTCTGGTTTAGGGGGGTTCCATCCATCTTGAGAATCAAAACTTCAGGATCGAGAGCGAAGCGTTCCTGACAGCGTTCTTTAATGGCTGTGGCAATGGAGTTAAAAACATCATTCAAAATTCCATTTTCTTCCAGGAGATTGATCATATCCTCTGTGGTGTTGCAGTGGTAAATTAATTCTAATAGTTCTTTTTCAGCACCTAAAAATCCAGCGTGGGTGGTAACAACTTCCCTCCTCCCATCTGCTAAGCGATGTTCGGTTTGAAAGATTCCTGCTGCGATTTTCACAAGTTTACCTGCATGGCCGAGGATTATTATCTTGGAAATATCTTTTTTATGGGCCTGTTCTAGCATGTAACCTACGAAATTACCCATCTGAATAATCTGATCTGTATCCACTGGGAGTAATCTCCGAGCCATATTCTCTCCAATATTACCCGGTACAAAGACAAGTTCACGGTAGCCCTCAGCAAGAGCCACATCCAACTGACACTTTTTTGCCTTCTGGAAACTCTCTGAGTTCATGGAGCGAGCGATACCAGTTGTTCCCAGGATGGATATACCATCTACTATACCGAGACGGGGATTCATCGTTTTACTGGCTATATGCTTACCCATGGGTACTTTGATGGTAACTTTAGCACCCTTACCTAAAGGAAGGGCATCCTCCAAGTTAGAACGGATCATTTCCCTTGGTACAGGGTTAATGGCTTTTTCACCTACTGATACCTGTAATCCTGGTTTAGTTACAATCCCTACACCTTTTCCACCAATTATTTCTATAATAGGCTCATCTCTAATGTGAACTTCTGCTTCTATTTCCAGGTTCTTGGTTACATCTGGGTCATGGTAGGGCATCTTAACCACCACAGCCTTTCCTGATGTCTCTGTTAACCTTTCAGAATGTTTAACTGCGATGTCAAGATTTCCTATTGGAGTTCTGATTTTAACTGTTTCAACTTTGCCTTTTAGAGATAAAAGGGCGGCTAAAGCCGCGGCAGTAGCTGCACTTCCTGTAGTAATACTGTAGTAACCACCTTCAACAGACAAAGAATTAGATGAGGATGTTTGTCCCTCTTCAAGTTTATATTCAAAATTTTCAGTTTTCTGGTGGTTTGAGTGTGAATAATTTTGATCCATGGCCTTATTAACTTTTTTTATTTAATTTCTTCTTTAATGGCTGCAACCAATTCTTCTTTCCCAGGAGCACCTACAAAACGAACCACTCCATTAAGAGCTATAGCGGGAACTGCCATAAGACCATATTCAATGGCTTTTTCTCGGTCAACCATTATATCTACCTTTTCAATTTCTAAATCATCTGGCATTTCCTTTTTTACCTCATCCACCAGTTCAACAGCCATAGGACAATAGGGACAAGAAGGTGAGGTAAATACCTCGATTTTAACTACCATATTTACACCTCATTTTTTTAAATTCAAAAACATTCAACCGAAAATTAATTGTACTGTGCCTTTATGCATGAAATTTCCCATTCACTCCCCAGGAAATCGGTAACATTAGCTTGAAGGCATTTCAAAACATTTTCAAATGATTGTATGGGACTGATAGTAATATTGTAGACCCATTTAGCTCCTAACCGGGCAGCTAATTCTAGAGCATGATCTCCACTACCAGTTTCAACCATTTTTAAACTTTTGGCCTGAGTTCTTAATTATATTTTTCCTTCAATAATGCTCCTAGCCAAAAAATCATTGGAGTATCTTTCTCATGATTATCACTTTAGACTTTTAGCAAGGTTATCGATGTATTTATTAATCTTTTTCACCCTATAAATAACTATTTCATAACTTCAGTATAGTTAAATTCTTCTTTGGTGAAAATTTGAAAGCGGTTGTTAGATCTCCAGGTTCTGCCACAGTTATTAATGCCATATCCACTGGTTGTGGCTCTGCGTTTGCTATAAAACTTTATGTGACTGCAGAAGCAAAGTTAAAGTCATCTGGACTGATATTTAGCACGGAAAGGGATGTAGACACGACCCTTATGGAGATATGTGTAAATAAAGTGCAGGAAAGATTTAACCTTAACTCAGGACTTGAAGTACGAACCAGTACTAACCTTCCTGTAGCTTCTGGACTTTCCTCCAGCAGTGCCACCTCCAACGCGGTTGTGATGGCTACTTACCAGGCCATGGTTAATGAGGGTTTAGTGCCCGAGAACAGTTTGGATGATTTGGAAATAGTTGGAATGGCCATAGATGCTTCACTAGAAGCAGGAGTCACCATCACTGGTGCCTTTGATGATGCTAGTGCTTCGTTTTTTGGTGGGCTAACAATTACTAACAACCATCGCCGGGAGATCCTTGCGGTGAGGGACATGGAGCAACAAAATATATTAATATATATGCCTAATAGAAAGTCACTTACTGCCCAATCTGACGTGGGGAGAATGAAGATTCTAGCCCCTTGGGTTAAAATTGCCTTTCAAGAAACCCTAAAGGGCAATATAAATAGTGCCCTAACCCTAAATGGACTTTTATATTGTGCGGCACTTCATTTCAACACGGATATTGCCCTGGATGCCCTTAATTCTGGTGCATTAGCGGCTGGTCTATCTGGTACAGGACCATCCTTCGTGGCCATAGTACCAGAAGAAAATCTAGACAAGGTTCATGAAGTTTGGAGTTCTCTTGATGGTAGGGTTATTTCCACAGGAGTCGATAACCGGGGTACCAAGGTGATCAACCATGGATAGGGCTGAAGCATTAAAACTCTTACAGGATTCCAGATGGGAAATAGATAAGCTGGATGAGGATATTATAAAGCTAATTAAACTGCGAACTTCCCTAGCTGTAAAAATTGCCCAGGCCAAGAATGTACTAGACCTCGACGTTGAAGATAAGGAAAGGGAAGAATATATTCAACATAAGATCCGTGAATTAGCCAGGGAGAATGAAATAGATAAGAACAGTCTCATCCAGATCATAAAAATACTAACAGATTTGAGCAAACAAGAACAACAGAAAATTCTAAGGAGGTAAAGGTATGGGTAACATTAGAACATCCTTTGTTAAAAGAACATCTAAAGAGCTTATTGAAACTTATCCTGGTAAATTCACCACAGATTTCGATGAGAACAAAAAATTGGTGCAAGAATTCACTACGGTAAGCACAAAACATCTGCGTAACAAAATAGCAGGATACGTAACCAGGCTGGTTAGACAGAACCCCTATTAAGGTTGAGTCCGGAATGGAAATAATTGTGGTCAAGTTCGGAGGAACCTCCATTGGAGATGGAGAGAAGATTAAAAAGGCAGCCCAGGCTGTTGTCAAGGAGTACATGCAGGGCAAAAAACTGGTGGTGGTAGTTTCAGCCATCAACAATACCACCAATGAAATTCTAGAAATAGTGGAAAAATCCATTGGAGAATCCATAACCGAGAAACAAATGGCAGACATAGTCTCCATGGGTGAGATCACCAGTGTCAGAGTGTTTTCTTCCACCATTGAATCCTTGGGTGTCAAGTCCGAATATTTAGATCCTCACATGGATATTTGGCCCGTTATAACCGACAATAACTATCTCAATGCTAAGATAGACTTCCCAGAGACTGAGATAAGATCCCGAGATATTTTGAAACTCCTGGATCAGGGAATAATACCAGTAATCTGTGGTTTCCTGGGAAAGGACCATGAGGGTAACGTTACTACTTTGGGAAGGGGGGGAAGTGATATCACTGCCTTTCTATTGGGGCACTGCCTTCAAGCCGTAGAGGTGATCATAGTCACCGATGTGGGAGGCGTGATGTCCACCGATCCCAACAAATTACAGTCCGCCAAGAAGTTGGACAAGATCTCAGTGGAGGAAATGAGGGATCTGGCCACCCACGGAGCTCAGGTACTGCATCCCCAAGCCCTTCGCTATAAGGATCCTAAAATTAATGCCAAGATCATCGGATTTGAGCATGGTGATCTTTCAGTACCTGGAACAGAGATTATGGGGCCTTCAGAGAACAAAATGCTTCGCACAACTACCCTAAACAACGAAACCATATCGGTAATTGCCTTGGTGGGAGAGGAAATATTGACCAAATCAGGGATCCTCGCGGTGCTAACCGGCTCCCTACAGGATAACAAAATCAACATATACGGTATTTCCACTGGTCAGAACTCAATAACCATCTTTGTGGATAAGGCGTTAGCAGATTTAGCCCATGAAATCCTCCATGATGTTGTTGTGAAACACCCAGACCTCAGTTCTCTTTCATTGGGCCGGGAGATCGCAATGATCTCGGTTAACAGCCAGGACTTCATTGACACTCCTGGTATTATAACCAAGGTAACTGAACCCTTACGTAAAAATAACATTAATATTGTGGAGATTTCATCGAGTCAAACTTCAGTAGTTATATTTGTGGATTGGAATGATGGTAAAAGAGCATATGAAATGGTAAGGAGAGTCTTGGAATGAAATTGGAAGGTACCACAGTAGCCATGGTGACCCCCTTCACACCTGATGATAAGGTAGATGAAGAGGGAATGCGAGAGAACATGAACTATTTGATAGAGAGAGGTGTGAATGGCCTTCTGGTCGCCGGAACCACCGGTGAGTCCGCCACCATCACTCATCAAGAACAGAAGAAGATGATGGAAATCCTGGTGGACGAGGCCAAGGGCAAGGTGGCTGCCGTGGCTGGAGCTGGCAGTAACTCCTCCAAAGAAGCTTTAGACTTGGTTAAATTCGCTGAAGATGTAGGTGCTAATTATGCCTTAGTAATAACCCCTTACTACAACAAACCCCAACCTCATGGACTCTATGAACACTATAAAATGTTAAATGAGTATACGAACATTCCAATTATCGTTTACAACGTTCCTTCAAGGACAGGAATCGACATAGACATGGAAACCATTGGCAAAGTTGCTCAACTGGACAACATTGTAGCTATAAAGGAAGCCAACCCCAACCTAGATAAGGTCTCCCAGACTATCCAAATAATAAACGATCTAGGGCTTGAGAATGATTTTCAAGTGATTTCTGGAAACGATAACCTCACGCTACCTATGATTTCTCAAGGCTGCATGGGAGTCATCAGTGTAGTGGCCAATGTGGATCCGGCTCGTATGAGTCAAATGGTTAAAAAAGCCCTTGAAGGAGATTTTGCAGCAGCTAAAAAACTTCACTACCAGCTTTATGACCTGATGAAAGTCCTTTTCATTGAATCCAATCCTGTGCCTGCTAAGACGGCCTTAAATATGATGCACAGGCCTGCGGGTCATGTTCGAATGCCCCTAGCCCCGCTGAAAGAAGAAAACAAGAAAAAGCTCGAGAAGGTACTCCTGGACTTGCAGCTGATTTAAATTACTAAATAATAATATTAGTATTTTGTAAAGGCTTTTAAGAGTCCATTGGTGTTAATTTTCCAAATATATCTAATTTTTTGGATTCTAAACCACAGGAGATGATAACATTATAGATGTAGCAGTTACTGGTGCCAACGGAAGGATGGGATCCATGATCATACAGAACATTCTCCAACAAGAGGACATGCAGCTCGTGGCAGCCATAGAATCCCCTCACACTCCCCTGGAAGGTAGAGATGTTGGTGAAGTAATAGGTATAGGTCCTATCAAAGTTCCTGTATTAGGAGCAGAAAAACTCACAGAAATCCTTAAATCAACCAAACCAGATGTACTTGTGGATTTTACTATAGCAGATGCTGCTGCAGATAACATAAGAACTGCAGCAGGAAATAGAGTTAATTTAGTGATAGGAACCACAGGTTTCAGTGAAGAGCAGATGTTTCATAACGAGGCAGCGATAAAAGAGAACAATATAAGAGCAGTAATTTCCCCAAACATGGCAATAGGGGTAAATATCTTTTTCAAGGTGGCAGAAGACCTAGCAAGACTCTTATCGGACTACGATGTGGAAATTATTGAAGCACATCACAAACACAAGAAAGATGCACCATCGGGCACAGCAGTCAAAGCAGCTGACATTATAGCTGGAGCCCTAAATAGAAACTTGGATGATGTGGGGGTTTATGGCCGGGAGGGAATGATAGGCGAACGAACCCCGCAAGAGATAGGAATCCATGCAATTAGGGGTGGTGATATTGTGGGAGAACACACTGTAATCTTCGCTGGAGATGGTGAGCGTCTGGAAATCATTCATCGGCTTCACAGCAGGCAAGCTTTAGTCACTGGAGTTATCAAGGCAGTTCGCTACGTAGACGGTGCTAAAAAGGGCAAGATAAGTACTATGAAAGATGTGTTAGGTATATAAAACAAGATAATACCAAATCAATTTAAAAGAGATTAAAAGGTGGTTATATGGTAAATGTAGGTATTTTAGGAGCAACTGGAATGGTTGGGCAGAGGTTCATAGAACTTCTCTCCGATCATCCCACATTTGAAATCACGGCCTTGACGGCTTCCCAGCGTTCTGCAGGAAAAAAATACCAGGATGCGGTAACTTGGCACATGGAAAGCCCCATACCCGAGGCAATTCAGAACATGGTAGTGGTGGGCACAGATCCCAACCAGCTTAAAGATGTTGAATTTGTATTTTCAGCCCTTCCAGCCGATACTGCAGCTTTAGTGGAGCCTGAATTTGCTGAAGCAGGTATGAAAGTAGCTTCCAATGCCAGCGCCATGCGAATGGAGCCCGATGTCCCCCTAGTAATCCCAGAGGTTAACCCCGAGCACCTGGACCTCATCGAAGTCCAGCAGAAAAGGAGAGGATGGGATGGATTCATCGTCACCAACCCTAACTGCTCCACCATAGCTTTGGTAATGACTTTGAAACCTATATACGACCAATATGACATCAAAAGAGTCTATGTGTCGACGATGCAAGCAGTATCCGGAGCAGGATACAATGGTGTTCCATCCATGGCTATTTTGGATAACATAGTACCCTTCATTGGGGGGGAAGAAGAAAAAATGGAGATAGAAACCCTCCAACTCCTGGGAGACTTCGATGGCGAAGAGGTCATTTTACCATCCTTTGGGGTGAGTACATCCTGTCATAGGGTTCCAGTGGTGGATGGACATACTGAGGCTGTTTTCATGCAAATGAATGAAGAATTTGATTTGAACAACTTAAAAGAATCTCTAAGGAGATTTCAGGGCCTCCCCCAAAAATTGGACCTATACTCAGCACCTAAAAATCCTTTAATTGTCAGGGAAGAGGATGACCGACCCCAACCCCGCATGGATAGGCTTACTGAGAGAGGAATGGCTGTTACAGTAGGCCGAATCCGTCAGGATGACGCATTCTCACGAAGTCTGAAATATGTCTTAATGGGTCATAATACTATTAGAGGAGCAGCAGGAGCATCCATATTAAACGCGGAGTTAATAGCTGAGATAATGTAACTCCACTCTTATCTTTTTTCTATGTGATTTTATTTTTATTAAAATGTTAAAATAAAGAATATTTCTTGAAATCAGAAATTTTTATAGGAATTTTAAGTTTAAACACGATTTAGAAGGATTTGCAGGTTCATATAATTATTATACAAACATCTTTTTTGGATTAACCTGCATAACTCACTGACTTGTTTACAATCATCTGAACCTTCGGGCGGCACCCAAATAATTTGAATAACTATCTGTTTTGGGTTTTATTCATTTTTGGTGGAGGAAATGGATGTAGCTAGCATTGATCTGTGTTTTGGCACTTCTTTTTAGGTTATGTGCTAATATTTCATTAAACATTGTGGCGTGTCCCAGACTGTTCATCTCAATAATAGAACTAGTTTCTTATACAAGTGGATTATTCTTTTCCTTCTGGAATGCTATACTTTAATTGACTCCTGCACAGTCTAGGTCTAAATATGGATACATCCATTTGATCATGCTATTGATGTGTTGGTTGCATTTTCTCGAGTCTTTTTAGGTGTTCATTATTCTTCCGATGTTATTTTTGGGGCGTTGCTTGGAGTTGGATGTACTTTGCTCCTTCTTAGGGATGAAAATTATATTTGGGACTACATCTTAAAGTTTAAAAGTAGATTAGTCCATAAATATATATTAAAAATTAGATGCAAGTTTAAGTGTGATAAAATGGCCTTCTTGAAGGATAATGAAAATGAGCAGTTGAGGCAACTGGTTAAAGGCTGCCTCTTGGAGATTAGTAAACAGAAGATAGAACTGAAAAAGTGTCAAAGGGACTCTTCAAGGAGTATAGGCCAGGAAAATATCCAAATTAAATTGATGCAAGATGAGTATGAGAAAATAATCCGGGAAAAAGAGGCAAAAATTAAGGAATTAATTAAGCAATTGCAGGAGAAAGATTCCCAAATAGCCAAACTGCAAATGTTTAAAGACCATTTTCGTGTGCTCACGTCCAAACCCAAAAAGGATCTGACTTCCTTTCAGTCTCAAATTTACATGTTGCTTCCTGATAGAGAGGATAACATGGAAAATCTTTTTAGTCATCTTCGAGAGTTGGGGTTCCAGGAACTTACAACTGAAAACTTTGAACACGCCCTTCGAAACCTGGAAAGGAAAGGTTATTTCAGGTCAACTAATGATCATGGTCAATTGCTCTGGAAAAAACTAGAAAAAACCTGATCTAAAAATTATTTAGTTTAATAAGAATTTTATCTGCTACTTCATTAGAAGCGGAGTCATTATTTGGTCTTAACTATACTTGAATGGTAGATGGATCAAGCTGCCACTAGCTCTATGAATTCTTTTGGAGTTATAAAGAATTTGAGATAGTTATTTTTTATGGGATGGCATATTCGGGACAACTAATTTTTTTAAAACTTTCATTTTTTTACTGAATCTCGAAATAATTTCTTGATCGATAAGTATTTATATAACCTCTAACCCATCGATCATTTACATAAAACAATTGAGGTGATTATGTGGCACAATTAGGCGGACAACAAGGCCAACCAGTTTTAATATTACCAGAAGGAACAAACAGATTTTTAGGCAGAGATGCTCAAAGAATGAACATACTAGCAGGAAAAGTTCTAGCAGAGACTGTTAGGACCACTTTAGGTCCTAAGGGAATGGATAAGATGCTAGTCGATAGTTTAGGAGACATCGTTGTAACCAACGATGGGGTGACCATCCTCAAAGAGATGGACATTGAACACCCTGCAGCTAAGATGCTAGTGGAAGTAGCCAAAACCCAGGAAGATGAAGTGGGAGACGGCACCACCACAGCAGTCATCATTGCAGGAGAACTCCTCAAAAAAGCTGAAAATCTGCTAGACCAGGATATCCACCCCACCATAGTAGCCATGGGGTACCGACAGGCTGCTGAAAAGGCTCAGGAAATCCTGAACGTCATTGCAATAGATGCTGATGACCGAGATACCCTCTTAAAGGTAGCTATGACTGCTATGACTGGAAAAGGAACCGAAAAAGCCCGTGAACCACTAGCAGAACTCGTGGTAGCAGCGGTAAAACAGGTGGAAGAAGAAGGGGAAATAGACAAGGACCACATCAAAATCGAGAAAAAAGATGGAGCTACCATCGATGACTCAGTAATGGTCAATGGAGTCATAATCGATAAAGAACCTGTACACTCAGGAATGCCCAAAAAAGTAGAAGATGCAAGAATAGCACTCCTAAACAGTGCTATAGAAGTCAAAGAAACCGAAGTGGATGCTGAAATCCGCATCACCGACCCTGCTCAGATGCAGGCCTTCATAGAACAGGAAGAATCGATGATAAAAGGTATGGTAGATAAAATTGCCGATGCCGGTTCAACAGTTCTCTTCTGTCAAAAAGGAATCGATGACTTAGCCCAGCATTACCTAGCTAAACAAGGAATCATGGCGGTACGCAGAGTCAAAAAATCTGACATGGAAAAACTGGCCCGTGCAACCGGTGCTACAATAGTTACCAACATTGACGACCTCTCCTACGATGACTTAGGACTAGCAGGATCCGTTGCTGAAAAAAAGATCTCAGGCGAAGAAATGATCTTTGTTGAAAAATGTAAAGACCCCAAATCAGTAACCCTATTAATCCGCGGATCCACTGAACATGTGGTTGACGAAATTGAAAGAGCAGTGGAAGATGCTATCGGTGTGGTTGCCGCCACAATAGAAGATGGTAAAGTAGTAGCAGGTGGAGGAGCAGCTGAAATATCAATAGCCAGAGGACTGAAAGAATACGCAGACTCCATCAGTGGCCGTGAACAACTAGCAGTTTCAGCCTTTGCAGAAGCATTAGAAGTCGTCCCAAAAACACTTGCAGAAAACGCAGGAATGGACAGCATCGACGCCCTAGTAGATCTAAGATCAGCCCACGAAAAATCTCTATACATGGGACTGGATGTCTTTAAGAGTGAAGTCACTGACATGTACCGTGCCGGTGTTATCGAGCCTTGGAGAGTCAAAAAACAGGCTATTCAATCCGCTGCCGAAGCTGCTGAGATGCTTCTCAGAATTGACGACGTCATTGCTTCCACCAGTGGGCCCAAAGAACCTGACATGGGCGGAATGGAAGGAATGGGCGGAATGGGCGGAATGCCCCCCATGATGTAAAAGAGGGAAAACAATTTTTTATAACCCTATCTACATCTTTTTTTTATTTTTTTACTTTTCAAAAATTTTTTATTTTAGATAAAAAAACCTTCAATTTTTGCATATCAAATACTGTACTAAATTTATTTTACTTTATTTTTAATTATGGAGTTATAATAACAAAATTAAAACAATATAGTTTAAAAAAAAAGCCTAATAATAAGAATACTTTAATATTATAAATAATAATAGGATAAAAGTGTAAAAAAAATTTTGATTTGGAGGAATTTTTTGATAAAAATTAGATACACTTATTTAATAGCGTTGGTGGTGGTTATTTTTTCATTGGCTATTACTTCAGTGGCTTTTTTTGGTGAAAGTAACATCAAAACTAAACATTACGAAAATAACGATATCTCATTTGAATATCCACAAAACTGGCAAATAATTAATGGCGTAGGCGCATCCGAAATAGTTTCCTTTACAGACCCTTCATCAGGTTCGAATGTGACCATTAATAAACAGACCATACCAATCAATTACACTCCTTCATCAAATTTCATCCTTAAATCAGCGGAAGCTGAACAATCAGGTTTTAAATTTATATCTCACTCTTCTCTAAATTTGAATGGCACCGAAGCCCACGAAAATGTTTATCAGATAAATATGAACGGCAACACATTCCAAAGAACAGAAGTATGGATCCAAAAAAACGAAGCTCTTTACAGTATCATTTACACCAGTAAACTTAGTTCTCCATGGGATAACCCTGAAAATGACCAGAAATTCAAGCTTTTGTTAAATACTTTAAATGTTAAAAATTCAGCTACAGTAAACACAAATATGGTGGGAACACTATCAATCCCTACTTTAGGTTTGAATTGGAACATACGTACAGACACATTAAATTCCTATAACACTGTTTATCATGTCCCTAGTTTTTATCCTGGAGAAAATGGTACAGTAGGTATATCTGGACACCACACCAAATATTCTGCACCATTTGCCCAAATTAACCTGCTTAAGGTAGGAGATCAGGTAATAATAAATGATTATCTAACCCAGAAAAAATTTATTTATGAAGTAATGAATAATGGAGATGTTAAATGGGATTACAAGACTAGTCCTGTACAATTCCCAGCAGGCAGCTCTGAACTTACTCTAATAACTTGCTATCCTCCCGGATTAACTGAAGCAGCTTGGATGGTGCACTGCAAATTAAAGTCTGTGCAACCACTTTAAAATTACACAAAAATCTCCTCAAAAAAAATAAAAATTCCTCAAAAAATTTTTTTAAACTGTTTCCAGTAAATATGGATATGAAAAAGAGTGGTAAGCACAGTTACAATACCTGCCTCAACATGCCAGAAGATAAGCCCACTATCTATTGGAAGAATATCCAAATTGATGAAAATTATCATTACTAATCCGATAATCCCAACCACTAAAGAGCTGGTGATTAGAATGATGTTCCATATCAATTTATAGCTACTTAACTTCAAGTAATTGTCTGTATAAAGAAAGTAGCTTGAAATATATAGTAATATTAAAAGTATGATGATGGGAAGAAGGAAATATTGCTGCATCATGCTTTTTTTCTCCTCAATGGTTGGGGTTTCCTTTATTTATCATTCCATCACTTTATATAATAAATTTCTAAATGTACTCCAGTAATATTGTAGATGGAAAAACAAGATAATAGAAAGAGCAATACCTACTTCAGAATGCCAGAAAATCAGATCAAAAGGATCAGTAATTCCAAAGTCTATAAAACCAGCTAATATAATACCCATAATTCCTGTGAATAAAAAAATTATTAAAAGTATAATATTCCATAATCTCACATGAAGCGTTTTATTTATTATATTTCTTCTATAAAGAGCATAGCTTAAAAAGTATGCAAAAATAAGTGTCAATGCAATCGGTAAAAGATCATATGACATTATTAAGCATTATTTTTGTAACCATATATATTTGATCTTTTATTTCTGACACTTTATCTTTGATATAGTTATAAGAGGTCCAGAGACCATTAAAAACCATCTTCAGAATCGCTGATTTTTGGATAAAACATAAAATATAATAATATAATTGGAATATAGAAATTCAGATGCAAATGTGTTTTATTTAATTAACTGGTGCGCATATATTATAGGAGTATAAATGGAAAAAAAGAAGTTAGCAGTGTTATTCATTCTTATAATAGCATTTGTTGTTGTTTTAGTCGCTTTCTATTTCGGGCCCAAAGAATCAATATCAACATCCCGGAATGTAATTAGCATAACAAAACTTCCAACCCCCCAAATTACAGGGAACATCTCCTTAGAAAAAAGTATCCAGAATAGACGTTCTGTTAGACAGTACTCCAACCAATCACTCAACTTGTCAGATGTTTCCCAGCTTCTTTGGGCTGGTCAGGGCATTACAGACACTCAAAAAAACTTAAGGGCAGCTCCATCAGCTGGACAAGTTTATCCCTTAGAACTCTATGTTATAGTAGGTATTGGGGGTGTATCAGGACTTAAAGAAGGATTATATCATTACGTTCCTCAAAATAATACTTTGGAAAAAATTCTAGAAGGTGACATAAGGAATAATCTTTCCCAAGTTGCTAACGGACAGCCCTGGGTAAAACAAGCTCCAATGAACATTGTCATAACGGGGAATTATCAGAAAATGATAAACAAATATAAAGATCAGCAGCTAAGCACTAGATTCGTCGATATGGAGGCTGGTCATGTTGGAGAGAATCTTTACCTCCAAGCAGAGGCGCGAGGCCTCGCTACCGTGTCTCTGGGATCCTTCGATGAGAATCAGATGATAAGACTTCTTCACTTACCTAACAATGAAAAACCACTATACATTTTCCCAGTGGGGCATACTGTCTCTTGAACTGTAAAATCTTTAGGATGAATAAAATCAAGATAATTATCAAAAATTTCATGATTAAAATTAGTTTAGATAAGTTATGCATCAATTATAATTGTTCTAAACTGCTAATTGATTCGATTGGTAATGATGCCATCCAACTATTAAACAGCCTTAAATAAAGTAATTAAAAATTATAAAGGTCAATAAAATGTTTTCTAAGAGAAAATCCACTATAAAAATTAATATTGAACCAAAAGTAGCATTTGAATTGATCCAAAGCCATAAAAATGATCATAATTTTGTTATACTTGATGTCCGAAATCCTGATGAATTTGCAGAGTATCATCTCGCACAAGCCAAAAATCTAGACTTCTACTCACCTTTTTTCAAGGAAGAGCTTGAAAAGTTGGATAAAAATAAAATCTACTTAATATATTGCAAAAGTGGTAGAAGAGGCTCCAAATCAGTTAAAACCATGAAACAAATTGGTTTTCAGAATATCTACAACATTGCAGGTGGTATTGAACGTTGGAGTGGTCACGGACTTCCCCTTAATTGATCCTGATGAAAAACAAGTATCCAAGATTTAGGGGACATATAGGAGTTTTGGAGATTTAAAGGTTATTTTAGATTTTTGTTCTATCTTTAGTTAGAGTTTAATCTTAAAAAAATAAAATAATTAAATCCATTTAAAATTCTAGGATTTCGAAATAAAATTTAGTTGGAAAAGATATGTACTGCAGCGGTACCGCCTGTTCCACCAATGTTGTGAGTCATACCTGTCTCTATTCCATCTATCTGTCTTTTACCAGCTTCTTGTCGTAATTGCCAGACTATCTCTGCGGTTTGAGCTATACCTGTGGCTCCAAGGGGATGTCCACGGGATTTGAGACCTCCAGATGGGTTTACTGGTATGGTGCCGCCGATTTCGGTTATTCCATCTTCCAGAGCAGGCCCAGCCTGTCCTTTCTCGACGAATCCCAAGTCTTCAATGGCTATAAGGCCGCTGATGCTGAAACAATCATGAACTTCCACGCCCTGAATATCTTTAGGCTGTAAATTAGCCATTTTATAGGCAGTTCTCACTGCATGCACTGTGGAGTCGATGGTAGTTATATCTAGACGGTCATGTAAGGCAAGGGTACCGGAAGCCTGTGCTGATGCCTTCACATAAACTGGAGTGTCAGTGTATTTGCGAGCATCCTCTGCAGGGCAGAGAACAACTGCAGCTGCACCATCTGTAACAGGAGAGCAGTCCAGAAGTCTCAATGGATCTGCTACCATACTAGATCCCAGAACCTGGTCGACTGTGATTTCCATGGGATACTGAGCAAGGGGATTTTTGGCTCCATTTTTATGGTCCAGTACAGAAAACATGGCTAGCTGTTCTCTAGTGGTTCCGTATTCGTGCATATGTCTTCTGGCCATCATAGCATATAATGAAGGGAAAGTAACACCCTGTTGAGCTTCCCATTCCTGGTCAGAGGCAGTAGCAATTGCTGGGGTGGGATCCACCACATCTGTCATTTTTTCTACTCCTGCGGAGATGACAATATCATGATAACCAGAGGCCACAGCCATGATCCCGCTTCTAAGAGCTAAAGCTCCTGATGCACAGGCTGCCTCGACCCGAGAGCAGGGTATGGGGGTTAGGCCGACATGATCGGAAATAAGTGAGGCTATGTGTTCTTGTTGAACGAAAAGTCCAGCAGTCATGTTACCCACGTACATTGCCTCTAAATCCGCGCCTTCAATATCGGCATCTTTTATTGCCTTCAAACCGGCTTCAGCAATCAAATCACGGAATGATATGTTCCACAATTCACCAAATTTGCTTTGTGAGACTCCTATAATTGCAACATCTCTCAAATTCAATCCCTCCTAATGATTTGGCCTGATTAGAATTTATTTCCTTAATTTCATGTTTTAATTTATAGTAAGGTGGGCCATCCTAATTTTGCCTTTGAACTTGGCGTAAATGGCGTAGTCTAAATACTCCTTTATTAGTATCATATCTTGAACCTTAGGCGCAAGTTCCCGTTTTTCTTGTATTCCTTCATTTACAGTGATGCTGAAGGCATCGCTTCCAGCTCCAGAGCCGTAAGAAACAGCCATAACACGATCTCCTGGTTGGGCAATGTCTAATATTGCTGCCAGACCTAAGGGGGTGGCTCCAGAGTAGGTGTTTCCTATCATGGGGGTTAAAAGTCCAGTTTCATATTGTTCCTGGTTAAATCCTAGATTTTTGGCGGCTCTAATGTAAAATTTTCCGTTGGGCTGATGAAACACCACATGATCATAATCAGATGCTTCAGTCCCCATTTTTTCAAACAGACCGTGGGCTCCTGCCAACACGTGCTTGAAATAGGCTGGTTCGCCAGTAAATCTTCCTCCATGGCGAGGGTAGGGTTTTCCTTCCCTACGGTAAAAGTCTGGGGTGTCGGTGGTATAACTGTAAGTTCCTTCAAAATCGGCAATCGTGTTTTTGATGCCTATGACATAGGCTGCTCCGCCTGCAGAGGCAGTGTATTCCAATGCATCACTAGGCGCTCCCTGTGCGGTGTCTGCTCCAATAGCAAGACCATATTCCACTAGTCCAGAATCAACCATTCCCATGCTGATCTGTATACCAGCAGTACCTGCTTTACAGGCAAACTCCAAGTCTGCAGCTGTTAGATCAGGGTTAGCACCCACAGCCTCAGCTACTATAGTTGCTGTAGGTTTAACAGCATAAGGATGTGATTCTGAACCAACATAAACTGCTCCAATCTTTTGAGGGTTGATCATGGCTCTTTTAAGAGAATTACGTGCAGCTTCCACTGATATGGTAGTTGTGTCCTCATCTGGGGCGGGTACAGATTTTTCCTGGACTACCAGCCCCCTGGACACTGCCTTGGGATCGTCTCCCCACACCTTTGCGATTTCTTCAACTTTTATCCGGTATGAAGGTATATAAACTCCATATCCAACAATTCCTGACATTTAATATCACTACCTTATTTGATAATTAATAGACTCTTCATAGTTATATTTTAATCAGATTTTAAGATTAAAATATAATCCTTCTTGTATTGTACTATTTAAAAAAAATTAATTAATAAGATATAACCAAATACCACTTTAATATACTTTGGCATGTTTATGATTCGATTCCAATGTTTTGCTAAATCCTTTTTTGAATAGTTTTTATTAGTTTGTTCCATAAATTAATCGTGAATGACATCTCAAGATAAAGCTGAGCTTAGAAAAAAGTTATGGAAAGTTTTTGAAGATAATAATCTTCTGAGAACTGCTAAATCTCCTCAAGGGAGAATTCCTAACTTCAAAGGCGCAGATCAAGCCGAAACAACTTAGAACCACCCTAGAATGGCAAAGATCTTGCACAATTTCTCCAGCCCGGACTCAGCACAGAGAGAGGTACGTGAGTTTGCTTAGCTGATGAAAAGACACTCATCATGGCTTCACCCAAGCTCAAGAATGGTTATCTTCTAATCAACCCAAAGAATATTAAAAACCAGGAAAAAATCGCATCCACCATTGAGGGAGCATTCAAATATAGAGAAGCTGGGAACTTTTCCACTGGTAGATAAGTAGTAGAAGGATCGCTAGCGGTGCATATATCTGGAAACCGGATGGCAAAGGGAGGAGGATACGGAGATAGGGAAATATCATGGATTTATAGAAAAAAAATCATTAATCCAGACATTCCAACGTCAGTACTGTCCATCCAATTCAAATTGTATATAGAGTACCTCAGGAGCTCCATGATCAAAAAATAAATATGATAGTACTCCAAAAATTTCTGAGGACTAATAAAATTAGTTAGAATTAATCGGATGTAATTATCCATTAATGTTAAGAGATCCTAACGTATCTAAAACAATAAAAATCTAAAATAATAAGAAATTAAGAAGATCTTTAAATGTACTAGAAGATCTTCAGCAGAAACTCCAGATCCAGCTTCCTAATATCATCCAAGTTTTTCATTTCGTACAATTTATACAAAAAATTCCAATCCTGAGAACTGAAAATCTCATGAAATTCCTCATCCGAGTATGTTTCTTTTTCACTTTGAACTTTTTCTCTCTTCATTTCCTCTAATTCGATTATACATTTCTTCAGAAGGTCTTCTGCTCCATTAATGGTCAGTAATTTGCTTATCAGTCCTAGGTTATCATTATAACTCTGCTTTACTTCTATTCCTTGATAGTAGAACTCCTTGAACATTTTATTTTGGTTGATGTACTTATATAGCAAAAGAAGTTTTTCTTGGAGTTCATAGATTTCGTCTTTGGTTAGCGGCATCAGACCACCATGGATATAAAAAATTTTTTAAGCTTTTTTGTTTACCTCAAAATTTAAGTTAAAAAAAAATTTAATTGCTAGCTTATTTAAGATAAATAGAATAATCTATCTAATCTTTCATATGTTTTCAAGGCGCTCCCTGAATTCCTTTCGGTGGCGTCGCTCCTCATCCCTTATATGTTTAAGGACTCCCACCACTTCCTCATCATCGATGGCCTCTATCTGATATGTGTATCTCTCTATTCCTATTGATTCTAATTGAATCTGCCTTTGAAGCATTTCTTTCAGGGATTTTCCTCCAAAGTCTAGTTCCTTGTGTTCCATGGTGGGGGTTCCGCCTCTTTTGGTAATGAGGTCGGCAAGCCACCACATATGCCTCATCTCATCAACAGATATGGCTTCTGTTACTCGACTCGGGTCGCAGTTCTCCATCATGAAGGAGTTCTGCACATAGATCATTGAAGCTTCCAGTTCTCTGACGAAATCTTCATTCAACATTTGGATTATATCTTTTTTATCCAAAACTAACACCTCAACAGTTTTATGAAACATTAAGATCTTTGAGTTTCTCTTTTTTACGGTAGGCCATACCCTGAAATACTGCCACCAGTTTTTCTCCCTCTGCTTCCTTAATCTTCACTGTGTAATTAGAAATCCGGTTGCTCTTTGATAATTCCCTAGCCTCTGCTATCAATGTTCCTGTTTTAACTGCTTTTAGATAGGATATATTGGCATTTATAGCTACAGTTACTCTACCATAGGAATTTGCAGCTAGTGCAAATGTAAAATCAGCAAGAGTGAACATTGCCCCTCCATGCACGGTTCCTATGCCATTAAGGTGCCTATCTTCCACTTTCATTTTGGTCTTAGCCCTTCCAGGGGAGATATCAACCACTTTAATCCCTGTATACGCTGCAAAACGGTCATTTTCAAAAAATTTGCGAATTTTATCCATTTTAAAATCCTTAAAAGGTTTTATAAAGAAATGATTTAGGGAGTATTCAATTATATGTTGATATCGGATAATGTTTTATTGTACTAAATGTTTAAACGACAATCATTAAAGTTTTTTATGTTTATAGGAGAATTAGATGACGGCTATGCTACTGAGGGTGGGAATAGACAAAGGGAGTGATGGTATCTTATCACCAATATTATCCAATGGTAAATTTGAATATATACCTTTATCAGAGTCTGATGAAAAATCAGATGAGAATCGAACTTATTACGAACTTATCGGTCGAACTGGAAAACCTCTCGCAGATTATCTTCCTTCAAAGATCGCCTCGCGTAAAGTACACTATGACCCAGAGTTTCATACCTGTACCTATGGGGATAGGGGAATGAAGGGAAAATATTTACTAAAACTGGAAAATGGAGATTTACTGGTATTTTACGCTGGCCTAACACCCTACAAAAATAATGAATATGATGAAGGACTTTATATTATTGGTTATTTCACAGTAAAGGAAGTACTAGAATTCAGCACCATCTCTAAAGAAACGATAAGAACTATTAGAAATTCCTATCCCCATAATTCGCATCTAAAAAGGAATTCAGAAGATACGCAGGAAATGGTGCTAGTATTGGGAGATCCTAATAAATGCAAACTACTTAAAAAAGCGGTTTTGATCAGTAATAAGCGTCTTAATAGGATAGGCAGATCGTTTAATGCAGTATCACCAGCCATGGAGAATTTATTAGGAATAAAAGGTTCCATACAGCGGAGTATACCTCCCCGCTTTATTATAGGAGAACAAAACCTCCTAAACTTAAAGAAGATGTTGGAATTATAAAATTAAGAGAAAAAAAACTCTAACTTAGAAACGGCAGCTTTTTTGCCCAGTTTTTTCTACGTACTGCTGATGATACTCTTCTGCCTTCCAGAAGATGGGCGCTGGTTCAATCTGGGTTACTATGTCCCGTTTAAAGCGTCCTGAAAGTTGTAAACTTTTCTTACTCTCTCTGGCAATTTTTTCCTGTTCATTATCATGATAGAAAATTACTGACCGGTACTGTTCACCTAAATCCGGACCCTGACGATTTAGAGTGGTTGGATCATGCATCTTCCAAAACAAATCCAAAAGTTCTTGATAAGATATAATTTCTGGGTTATAGATCACTTCTACAACTTCTGCATGCCCAGTCCGACCCGAACACACATCTTGATAAGTTGGATTATCGAAATGTCCTCCCGCATAACCTACAGCAGTAGAAACAACTCCTTCGAGTTCTCTGAAAGCTGCTTCAACCCCCCAAAAACATCCTGCCCCGAAAGTAGCTTTCTTAAACTGAGTTTTATTCATATAACCCTCTCCTTAACATTAACTCCCATCTACACATGGAGAACTTCCATGCTTATTATGTTGATCTATTAACAAGCTTGCATAAAATATTATTGTACTTAGAGGATTTTTATTAAAAGGATTTTATTTATGTACTGTTTATCTTAAATAAAGCAAACATTGAATCTGCCTCAGATTAGGGATTATTGCAGGTTTTAATAAGATTTAATGGGTTTAGCTTCTTAATTTACAGATTTCAAACATAAAAATTTAGCTTAATATTCATAAATATATATCCCATGAAGAATCAGAAGGTGGCTACTATTCTCCACAGGATTGCCGACTATTTAGAGATGGATGGAACTGACTTTCGCACCAAGGCATATAGCAGGGCAGCTCATACAGTGGAATCTTTATCCACAGATATAGAGGAGATAAGAGCCCGAGGAAAACTACAGGAACTTCCTGGTATTGGTAAGCACATAGCCATCAAGATAGAAGAGATTCTGGATACAGATTCGCTCCAGTATTATGAAGAACTTAAGCAGAAATTTCCCCTGGATTATGAGGCTCTCTTATCTGTTGAGGGGCTTGGTCCTAAGACCATAAAGCAACTTTACCAGGAGCTGGGTGTGAAAAACCTAGATGATCTGGAAAGGGAGGCTAAAAGGCATCATATTCACAGACTTAAGGGGTTGGGTGTGAAAACCGAGCAGAAAATTCTTCAGAACCTGGAGTTTGCCCGTAAAAACACAGGAAGAAGACTCCTGGGACAGGTTCTCCCAATGGCCAGGGAGATCAAGCATGAAATAGAAAAACTGCAGATGGTGGAACAGGTAGAAATAGCTGGATCTATCCGCAGGAGAAAAGAAACTGTGGGAGACGTGGATATTCTAACCATCACCAACCAGTCCCAGAAGGTTATGGAATTATTCACTAGCATGGCAAGAGTGGAGGAAGTGATTGCCAAGGGACCCTCCAAATCCACTGTGAGACTAGATGACGGTATGGAGGTCGACCTGCGGGTTTTCCAGGAGGAAGTGTTCGGTTCTGCAATGGTCTACTTCACTGGTTCCAAAGAAATGAATATCGAACTGAGAAAAATAGCCATCCAGAAAGGTTTGAAGCTCAATGAGTATGGAGTGTTCCGGGGTGAGGATCAGCTAGCAGGTCGGACCGAGGATGATGTTTTCAGAGCATTGGGTCTGGATTACATAGAACCAGAACTCAGGGAGAATAGGGGAGAGGTAGAAGCCGCACAGACGGGAAACCTACCCCACCTTGTGAAAAAGCAGGATATCCTTGGAGACCTTCATATGCATACCACTTGGAGTGATGGAAAATCTGAAATAAGAGAACTAGCTACATCAGCAAGAGAAAGGGGATATGAATACATTGCCATCACTGATCACTCTGGAAGCCTACCAGTAGCAAGCCCCATGGATGAGGAGCAAATCCAAGGACAAATTAAGGAGATAAACAGCTTGAATCAGGAAATAGACGGGATAATCATACTTAAAGGGATTGAAGTGAATATAACCTCTCTCGGCAAGCCCGATCTTCCTGATTCTATACTTAAGGAGATGGATCTAGTGGTGGCTGCTGTACATGCGAGTCAGAGACCAGATCCTGAAAGTCTCACCGATAGGATTTTAGGAGCAATGGAAAACGAATACGTGAATATCATAGCCCACCCAACCGGAAGAAAAATACAGGAGAGATTAGCTCAAGATCTGAATATTGAAAGAGTCTTTCAAACAGCTAATGATACTGGAACCGTCCTCGAGGTAAATTCTCAGCCAAACCGTCTTGATTTGAGGGATATCCATGTGAAGAAGGCATTGGAGTATAGTTGCCAGTTGGCAGTAAATACTGACGCTCACTGTCTCGATCAATTAGGTTACATGGGACTGGGAGTGGCCACGGCCCGCAGAGGCTGGGCAGAGAAAAAGGATATTGTTAACACTTTGCCCCTTAAAAAGTTGCTTAAAGTATTAAAATAGTGATAATACACTCATACATCTAAATTCTGGTTAAGGCAGGACAGTATCCTGGCTAGGGTAATCACATCCTCTTTGTTGTGTTCTATTATCGGAACTAAAGGTCCTATATTTCCTGTTTTCAAGTAACTCATATAAAAATCTGGAACCAGGCTACTGGGAACATCATCATCTCGTTCAACACCGAAAAGGTGTCTTTCCAGCGTTTGAAGTCGGCAGTTAGGGAGTTGACTCTTCCACTGTCGCCTAGAAAAGTGCAGAAGATCCAAGTGAGGTTTTCCGAGCTTAGTTTTAATTCCGTGAAATTGCATCCTACTCCTTATGAATGGTAAGTCGAAGCTACGACCATTAAAGGTTACAAACACACTGTCATCATCCAGATGGGAAATGAAGGCATCTAATACTGCATTTTCCTCTTTTAAATTCCTTATTAGATATTGATTTATAATTAAACCTTTTTCAGTAGTCTCTGCAATCCCTATAAGGATCAGTGGCACATTTTTAAGTCCCAGCGTTTCGATGTCCATGAACAGGAGATTGTGGGTTCCTGGGATGCAGGATATATATAGTTGCAGAGGATGGGATGGAGAGTACCTGCTAGACACTGCTGAAGCTAATAATGACAAATCACCATTATATACTATTTCTAACAGATCAGTAGCCTCTTTCCTGAAAGAAGGGTGTGAAGTAAGGTCATCTAAGGTCTCGAAGCCTGTTTTCTTTAATTTTTCCTCTTTTGATTCACCAATACCCTTTATTAGTTTTAGATCAGTGAGTATTTTATTTAGAACCATTTTTTCCTTTAATATTCCTATTTGCAACTTTTCACGGGTCCTGAACTGGTAACAAGCTCCAAAACAAGTTTCTATTTCTTTCCCGTTTTTTAAATCATCCAGCTTTTTGTCTTGGTAATCATCCATCAATTTAGTTTTAAGTTTTTGGGGATTCTCTTCATGAAGACGGGAGGACATAATATCACAAAAATCTCGTTTATTAGGCTTTTTTTTATGTGAAAAGATATATTAAGGTTACTAAGAGCATTTAATTAACCACAAGTATTTATGGTCGGGGAAAGCATATAATAGTATATATTTGAGGAGGTAATAAATTTGAAAAAATACTTGTTTGTGATTACTCTCCTGGCACTGGTGGTAATGTCATCCGGTTGCACAACCAATCAGAATCAGACTAATCAGTCTCAAATACCAACCAAGACTTATGCTGCGAATGGGATATCTTTCCAGTATCCCGATACTTGGAATCTTACAGATAAAAGCACAGCAAATGTAACTCTGATAACAATTAAAAGCCCTGATGTTCAAATAACCAATGGTAATGCTACTAAAGGTAACTTAGTTTTGATTACCAAGCAAGCTGTACCTCAAGGTGTAAACATAACTACCGCTAATATTACTGACATGATTTCGAGCTCACTAAAAAAATCTGGATTAAATGCAACTAACGAAACAGTTAACATAGCTGGGGTGACTGCCACTAAATTTTCCTTCACCCAAACGATTCAAAATGCTACTGACAATGTATGGGTCATCGAATTCGCGAAAAACAACTATCTCTACAGTTTGATATTTGTAAGTGTGGGAGAGGATCTACAAACAGCCAAGCAAAATTTCGATGTCTTTATAAACAGCTTCAAGATAGAATAACAATTCTATCTTTTTTTTATCTTCTTTAATG
>Ga0209048_10001025_pt1 | contig 29243 bp, 32 predicted proteins | sample FrelakmetCRP12CR_FD_187146 | JGI IMG/M metagenome (GOLD analysis project Ga0209048, IMG submission 187146) | Freshwater lake sediment microbial communities from the University of Notre Dame, USA, for methane emissions studies - CRP12 CR (SPAdes)... | ecosystem: Environmental > Aquatic >... | reverse complement strand
CTGAGCGGCACCACCATATTATCTGTTCGAAATGCAAAATGATCGCTGACATATTTGTTACATTCGATCTCACGCTCCCTGAAAAGGATATGCAGGGCTTTGAAATTACAGGAAGTCATGTTGAGTTTTACGGGCTCTGTCCCAAATGCAGAGAAGAAATCATGAAGGAGGTCAAAGATGTTACGGTCTTTAAATGTTCAATATGCGGGACCTCCAAAGAAGCAAAGGTCAAGCCCCGGAAATGCCCAAAATGTAGCGAGAACGGCGCAATGCAGAAATGCTGAGTCAATAGACATAACCGGCAAAAGAAATGGTATAGCCTGTTTCATTCGAATCAAAAAATAAGGAGGTTGTTATGGAAGATGTTTGTTGTGGGTGTTTAGGAGTGGGCCAGTTAGTACCCGATTTTGAGATCGAGACTTTTGAGCCCGAGACAGGGAAATTTGGAAAATTCAGCCTGACGAAGACGATAAAAGCGAAGAAATGGACCATTCTTTTCTTTTATCCGGCTGACTTTACATTCATATGCCCGACGGAACTTGCCGACTTGGCCGATAAACAGCAGACGCTCAAGAAGCTCGGCTGCGAGATCGTTTCGGTAAGCACGGACACGAAGTTTGTTCATTACGGCTGGTTTAATCAGGAGAAACTGCTTGAAAAAGTGAAATATCATATGGGTGCTGACCAGAAAGGAGATATCGCAACCCTTTTTGGCGTCTATGACGAAGAAAGCGGTCTTGCCCTAAGAGGAACATTTATCATCGATCCCGACGGTAAACTCGTGGCTTCTGAGGTAAATTACTTCAATGTCGGAAGGAATTCCGACGAGCTTTTGCGCAAGGTAAAAGCCTTCCAGTATGTGCGTCAAAACCCGGCAGAGGTATGTCCTGCAAAATGGGAACTGGGCGCCAAAACCCTAAAGCCTTCCGAAAAGATCGTGGGAAAGGTTTCGGAGGCACTTCAAAAATAATTGAGTGCCGCACTGCGGAAACTGTATATAAGGAGGATGAGCGATGACAAACATTGGGCAAAAGTACAAATGCAGCGTCTGTACTAATGAGGTGGTCGTGACTAAAGACGGTGTCGGGGTACTCTCATGCTGCGGCCGGCCGATGGACAAAATCGGCGAAGGATTTGAGTGTAAGTAGTCTTTTGTATAAACTACCAGTATGAAGAAAGTGCCCGGGCCGGCAGATCATTGCCGGCTCTGATTTTTCTCTGCAACAATAATGCACAGGATGGAATTTATTACATATTGATGGAGGCATAATGAAACCGGTAGAACTTAAAAATGGCATTTTTTGGGTAGGGGCCGTCGACTGGGCTGTTCGTGATTTTCACGGTTATGAAACCCCGCGAGGCACTACATACAACAATTATCTCATCCTCGACAATGAAATCACTCTCGTTGACACAGTAAAATACGACTTTGCCGATATATCCATCCAGAATATCAGGGCTATCGTCGATCCTTCTAAGATCAAAAATGTCGTCATCAACCATATCGAAAATGACCATGTGACAAGCATCGATAAGATCATGGCCCTCTGCCCTGATGCTACGATCTATATAACCGAGAAAGGGAAGAAAGGACTGGCAAGGTTTTACGATATATCGCCATGGAAGATGAGGGTCGTGAAGTCCGGCGACACTCTGTCGATCGGCAAAAGGACACTCCTCTTCCTTGAGACGCCCATGCTCCATTGGCCCGATTCGATGATGACATATGTGAAGGAGGAGAAGCTCCTCATCAGCCAAGACGGCTTTGGCCAGCACATTGCTTCGGCGGCACGATTCGACGACGAATACACCACCTGCCAGTCAATGTCGGAACTCGAAGATGCCATTACCGATTATTACGCTAACATTCTGATGCCTTTCGGTCATATCATCAAGAGCAAAGTGGCCGACCTCCAGAAGCTCGGCATCGAGATCGATATGATCGCCCCTGACCACGGGCTGATCTTCAGGGCAGATCCGGGTATGGTTATTAAGAAGTATCTCGATATGGCCAATGGCAAGTCCGAATTAAGCATCTCGATCATATACGACACCATGTGGCACAGCACGGAACAGATGACGGTGCCGCTCATGCATGGAATTAAGGACGAGGGGGTCGACTGCAAAGTCATCAAGCTGAGGGCAACTCCGCAGAGCGTTGCAGTGAAAGAGTTCTGGAAATCCCGGGGTCTCCTACTGGGAACACCTACTCTCAACAATATCATGTACCCAAGTGTTGCCACTTTTCTTACCTATCTCAGGGGGTTGAGACCAAAAAATAGGATTGCCGGGGCTTTCGGCAGCTTTGGATGGGGTGGTGGGGCCGTGAAGGAAGCTTATGAAATCTTTAAAAAAATAGGACTTGAAACCTTTGAGCCGGGCCTTGAAGTGCTTTACCGGCCATCAGGACAAGACGAGATGAAGTGTTACGACTATGGAGTAACCTTTGCTAAGAAGGTAAAAGAATACCACAAGAAATTTGAGTAAACAAGGAGGAAGAAAATGTCCAAGACATCAACAAATCTTCAGAACGCCTTTGCCGGAGAATCACAGGCAAACAGAAAATACCTCGCCTATGCAAAAAAAGCGGAGCAGGAGGGATTCAAACAGGTAGCCAACCTCTTCAGGGCAGTTGCGGAAGCGGAGACCGTCCACGCTCATAATCATTTCAGGCAGATGGGTGGTATCAAGACAACTAAGGAGAATCTCGAAGCCGCGCTCCATGGAGAGGTTTTCGAATTTCAGGACATGTATCCCCAGATGATCGCCGAGGCTCAGGCCGAAGGGATCAAGGATGCGGTGCGAACCTTCACCTTCGCCAACGAGGTCGAGAAGGTCCATGCCGATTTATACAAAAAAGCACTCGCGGACCTCGGCAAGAGCGTGGATGCCCACTACTATGTCTGCTCAGTCTGCGGTCATACTGTCGAAGGTGAGCCGCCGGACGAATGCCCGGTCTGCAAATCGAAGAAACAGGCTTATAAGAAAGTCGAATAGGCTTAGTTGATTTCAAAAGAAGCCCAATCTAACAGGAGGGGTTACTATGGCGCTAAAAGAGAAGCCTGCCGCACATCGTATCAGTGTTGCAGCAGCATTCATTTTATTGGTCGCAGTAGCCCTTGTCTTTCCCACTGTTTTTGTTGCAGCAGAGGGAAAAGAAGAGCCGGCTGAGCAACCGCAAATAAGCCCCCAGACGCAGGCCTGTCTCGGCTGTCACGAGCTATACACGCCTGGCATTGTGCAGGATTGGCTTTCGAGCCGGCATTCTCGCACAGTTCCGGGTCAAGCAATGACGAGGCCGGCCCTCGAAAAACGGATCAGTGCCGAAACACTGCCGGAATCGCTCTCGGGATTTCCTGTTGGTTGCTATGAATGCCATAGCCTGAATTCCACCCGTCACAGGGACAATTTTAACCACTTCGGATTCACTATCAATGTGGTGGTATCGCCGAACGACTGCAGCACCTGCCACCCTGTAGAGGCGAATCAATATTCAGACAGTAAAAAGGCCCATGCCATAAAGAACCTGATGTCAAACCCCGTTTATCATGCCCTCGTGGATTACGTGACGGCAGTGAAGAAATACGATCAGGGGACAGTGATTGCCTCAAAGCCATCGGAAAGCACCCTGCATGAGAGCTGTCTCGGCTGTCATGGCACTAAAGTCGAGGTCAGCGGCTCCCAGACAATTCCTACAAAGGTCGGCGAGATAACAGTACCTAAACTTGCCAATTGGCCGAATACGGGCGTTGGCAGAGAAAATCCCGACGGCAGTCTCGGCGCATGCACCGCATGTCATCCCCGGCACGGCTTCTCCATAGAGGTCGCCAGGAAGCCCTACACCTGTTCGCAGTGTCATATCGAGCCGGACGTGCCAGCATGGAATGTCTATGAAGAGAGCAAGCACGGGAACATTTATTCGTCTAAGCACCACGAATGGGACTTCAATGCCGTGCCGTGGAAAATCGGCAAAGACTTCAAGACCCCAACCTGCTCGACCTGCCATAACAGCCTTGTTGTCTCGCCCAAAGGAGACGTCATTGCCGAGCGAAGCCATGACTTCGGCTCCCGTCTGTGGGTGAGGATCTTCGGGCTCATCTACGCTCATCCTCAGCCAAAATCAGGCAACACCTCGATAATCAGGAATAAAGATGGACTGCCCATGCCGGTCACGTTCAGTGGAGAGCTTGCCTCGGAATATCTCATCGATAAGCCGGAACAAGAGCAACGCTCCGATAAAATGAAGAACGTCTGTCGGGCATGTCATAGCTCAGACTGGGTGAACCGCCATTTCGCTAAATTGGACGCCACTATCAAAGAGACAAATGAGATGACCCTTACAGCAACTAGACTGATGTCAGATGCCTGGCAGAAAGGGATCGAGGACAAGACCAACCCCTTTGACGAACCCATCGAACAGATGTGGGTGAAGGAGTGGCTCTTCTATTCGAACTCGGTCCGTTATTCCTCTGCGATGACCGGAGCGCCCGACTATGCAAGTTTTAAAAATGGGTGGTGGCACTTAACGAACAACCTTCTGAATATGAGAAGCGCGATTGAACTGAAATCCAATATTCCTGCGAAGAAACTGGAGGCCAAGTGAAAATCGTCTCATTCCTAGGGAGTCCCCGGCCCAGCGGCAATACTGAAGTACTCCTCGAAGAGGCTCTGAAACCGGCGGAGGAAGCCAGGCATGAGATCACACTCTTCAAGCTCAATCTTATGCGCATTAAGCCCTGCCAAGACTGCGGAAGTTGTGAAAAGACCGGCAAGTGTATCATAGATGACGATATGAATGAGATTTATCCAGCCATACGAGAGGCAGACCGGATCATCCTGGCCTCCCCCATATTCTTTTTCGCTTTGAGTGCCCAGACCAAGACGATGATCGACCGGTGCCAAGCATTTTGGTGCGAGAAATATTTAATGAAACAGACGATCCCGGAGGGACCTTACGGAAGAAAGGGCCTCCTTATGGTTGTGGGTGGCATGAAAAAAGACATCGGAGTGCATTGCTCCGAAGCGACAACCAAGGCTTTCTTCAGGACTGTGAGCGTTCCACTCCACGAGACGTTAAGTTTCCTTGGGGTTGATGCCAAAGGTGCAATCCTCGAACATCCGACGGCCCTGCGCGACGCGCGGGAGGCGGGGAAGAAGCTTATTGCAGTGTAAAATACCGCATTTAATTGTTCCTGACGGGAAAAACTGCCGGGGGCTGATGGGTTAAAACAAGATGCCCCTGGCTGCTTTAAAACAGGTTCTCTCGGCCACTTGCGCTCATAAATCTCTGATTGACCTAACAAACAATGCCGGCAACATATTCATTGATGCATATAAGGTTGAGCGTCAGAATAACAAACGACGGGGAAAATTTGTTTTGGTGCTCCGCACGACATACGTTTCATATTGACATCACACTCATCGACAGCCTTATTGACGTTTAATTACAAAAGAAAGAGGCAGTAGTGAGGGCCTGCGTCATGCGCTGAATTGAGGAAGGATCAGAGAACAACAGATTTGACGGTTATTGTCTGAAATTATTATTTCTGCAGTTATCGTCAGACGAATGATGTGCATGCCTGCTTACGCAGTCACGATAATTGTGGAGCATAAATGCTGCTCCGCCAGGTCGCTAGTCTGTCGGTCTACCCGAGATAGCGACTTTCCAAAGCAAATGTATCGACCTTGATTATCGGAACTGATCACTGTACGACGCGGGGTTATCCCTTGCTGTCGCCTTGCTGCAACGGGGTACTGTTCATGAGCCGCGAGCGAACAAAATCTATGTGACCGCGGAGCACATAGAATTGCTCGGCAAAGGATGCCGGCACTTTCATATTGTTGACCGCACGTTCTATATAGTCGAGCCGCGAGAACACTTCTTGCCTCTTGTCCGGCTCCATATGCGTTAGCAGTTCCTGTTCGAGCGACAGCAACGCCCGGTACCACCGGTAGATGCCTAAGCTGATCCGCCATCGATAGAGCGCGGGGATCATACGCAGCCCCGGGATTAACAAAACAACCATCGGCACAAAAACTACGAGGATGCGATTCACTAGACTCGCCATCCAGAACGGAAGAGAACGATAGAGGAAGCTCTTGCCGGATCTGTAATAACGGGCTGCATCGTCACTAATAGAAAATTCATATGACAGGGGGGTGGGAAACTCGTCTTTACGCTTCAGCAGGCCAGCGGGGCTATGGACCTCCTGTGCCGCCTCGATTAATAAATCTGACAGAGCCGGATGCAGATTTGATCGTGCAATGAGCTCTACTGTAGGGCCGATCAGATGGACATCGCGCAGGGGAATATCGTTCCCAAAATCAATGGAGCCCCTCGGCAGCACCACCTCTTTCAGATAGGTGATACGGCGAGTATACCCTTCAGCTTGACTGAAATTCAAAAGATGAATCCCCGGAGTCCTCATAAGTGTGCGCATAGTCTGTACCGCGGCGGAATCTCCCATCAGAAACACTGCATCAACCTTACCTTCAAGCAAAGCCTTTGATGCATCTTGTGCTTCCAGATCTACAAGAGCTGTCATGCCACCCGGTTCAATGCCATTAGCTGCGAGCAATGCCAGCGCCAGAGTTCGCGTCCCGCTGCCCGGTGGGCCGATAGCGAGCCGCTTGCCGTTCAGTTCGGAAAGCAAATCCACTGGCACGGCGCTCCGATAGAAAATCAGGAGCGGTTGATGTGCGATGCTTCCGAGCGAGACAAGCTTATCAATCTTGAGTCCATCGGCTACACCACCTTGAACAAATCCGATGTCGACACGAAATGATGGATCGGTCAGTCTTTGTAGGTTTTCAAGAGAGCCCTCTGAAGAAAGGATTTTTAACTTCACACCATTGCGGAGAAGTATTTTAGCGTATTTCTCGGCATTGGTTCGGTATACGCTGCCTTCGGGACCGCTTGTGATGATAATCGTGTCTGGCGGTGCCGAATGAAAGAACCAGAAGACAGCAAAGATCGTACTCAGGCTGATCAAAAGAATGACAATGATGGCTACTGCGCGGCCGAGTCCGAAAAACTCGGCAAACACTGCCTGAACCTTGGCAAGACTGATGTTATGAATCGATCGCATGGTTATTAAGTTATATTATACTGCAGTAGATAAGGCACTTGTTAGTCGCTCCTCCCATTTTCAAAAATTCGCAGGTGAACTCCTCTGTCTCGGGCATACCTCCGAGATTTATATCCCTGGGTGAAGTCAGCAAAATCTTGACAGTTTTAAAGGCGCTGACCGGAAAAAGGACTGCCGCGGAAAGATCCGTTTCCCGCAACAGGCGGCCTTCGCCCCTTACTATGCAGGGCCATATTGGCAGCTCCACCCGCCAACAGTGATCGTAAGTGTTGTTTACGCGATAGGTATCTACAGATGAAATACATACTAAAGACCTTGATGGGATAGCCCTCCTAACACTATAATCATGAGGTTTCATATTCATCTTATCCTTATTGGCCATCGTCTCAAAAAAAGCAACTGCATCATTGAAGTACAGAATGCGGACAGGTTTCAGTGCGAAATCTTCCTTTCATTTATTAGGCTCCTGCCCCCCGCTGAGCATGGCCTTTGATCCATAATACTCGTCGCAGTCCGCAGCATCTGTCTCGATACTCTTGGCGAAGTATTCCGCCGCGCCCTGTTTGTTTCCGTCGACAAGGCGCTTCACCCCAAGAAAGAAGTAGGCCTCGCACAGCATCTCCCCGCGTCTCTTCTCATCCTTGCTCTTGCTGATCTGCGCCAGGACGGACTGCTCGCTGATCTTACCGGCGCTTGTGTAATATGCTGCAACTGCGAACACAACTCCAGCGGTGTCACTAAAGGAAACATACTTCCGCAGTTGGCTGACGGCGGCTGTGTCGTCGCGTTTCAGCATCCATACGACATTCAGCAGACGCAAGTATGGGTATCCAAACGTCGGGTCCAGTTCTATGGCCTTAGTAAAGTCGGCCTCGGCCTGAACATAAAGACCTTTATCATAATAGGCATTACCGCGGTCGGTGTAGGCGTTCACAAATTTAGGCTCCAGAGCAATCGCCCTGGAGTAATCGGCAATAGCCAGATCATACAGACCTTTATTTCGGTAAGCGATGCCACGATTATTATAGGCGATCACGCTCTTCGAGTCCAGATCGATGGCTTTACTATAGTCAGCTATGGCGTGGTCGTAAAGACCCTTCTTGCGATATGAAATGCCACGGTTGATGTAGCAGTTCACATTCTTAGGGTCCAGCTCGATGGTCCTGCAATAGTCGGCTATGGCAAGGTCATAAAGGCCCTTGTCATGATAGACAGCAGCCCGGTTGAAATAGGCGTATGCAAACGCTGGGTCTAGGCCTATGGCGATGTTATAATCTGCCATGGCCTGTTGATAACTACCCTTCCTATAATAGGAGACACCCCGGTTGTTATAGGCAATAGCATTGGTGGGAGCCAGGCTGACAGCCTTGTCGAAATCATCTATGGCTTGGTCATCAAGGCCCATTTTATGATAAGCAATACCCCGGTTATTATAGGCATTCACATCCTTGCTGGACAGGCCGATAGCCTTCGTGTAGTCGTCTATTGCTGGGTCGAAGAGGCTTTTGTTACTATACGCATTACCGCGATTGGAGTATGCATCGACAAGATTCGGATTAAGCGCGATGGCCATGTTGTAATCGACGATGGCCTGATCACAAAGCCCCTCCTTATAATCGGCATAGCCGCGATTGTTATAAAAGACCGCCATGTCCTCCTTTGACATGCCACTGTTAAGCATGTTCATATATTCCTCGATCACCACGTGATAATCTTTGCCTTCAGCAGCGTCGTGACACAGATTATCTGCCCGGCAGACAACCCCGCCTGCAAGCAGCATTGCAAAAGCACATGCAATGATCATCCTCATGAACGGGGCCCCCTCGTATGCAATTCGAATATTTCCATCTCAGCCGATATGTTTACCGGCACCTGTGTCGGCGATAAGTTTCTTCCCGAGCCTAATATTTCTCGTCCCGCTTCCTTCATCATTGAATCCGGCTCTCAGCGAAGCCAAATTAGCAGTAAAAATAGGCCTCAAGCCTCCTGACCCAGTGCTCACGCGCCCATTCGGTAGCGCATCACCGCATGCGCTACCCTACTAGCAACCCGCAGCAACTGCCCGCAATACGCAGCTTGATATCCCGCAGTCTGATATTTCAGGCATGCTTCAACCGCCTGCCAAGAGGACGCCGAGCATTCCATATCCCGCTACTCACTATTACTGCGAAGAGCGGGGTCTGCACACTGTTCATAGCTTCGATCTATTTGCTTCCCCACGTCGTACTACAGCCGAAGTGTTCCATCAGGACATAATTTCATTCCGTAAGCGGAGATTTAAAAGTACTGATGATACCGCCGCCCTCATCGGGCACGCACAGCACTCCCTTAACGCCATCTTATTAGTTATTATATATCCCAACTTTACCATATCATTGAGGTTAAAAAGAAAGTAGCATACTGCTTTATTCATTCAAGTTGGCTTCCCCGGCTTGTAAGACGCGACGTTATCCTGTGCTGAAAGAAATACAATTTTCTCCGTTCTTCGGTCACTGCGGATTTTCAAGTGTGACGTCATTATCGCCTTATGTGACATGAATGGAACAGCGACTGGGAGTGAAGACTTTGCACAGAGCTTGAGAGTCCATGGGAGAATGGCTATATCAAGTCGTTCAACAGGAAACTGCAGAATGAACTTCTGGACAGAGAAATATTCACGCCGCCACTGCAGGCAAAAGTACTGACAGCAGATTATCGGCAGCATTAAAATCATGTGCCATGTCACAGCACTCCCGGGTATCGGCCACAGTCTTAAAGACTACATTAACCAGTTATCAAACCATTGACACGACCCTGAGTGCGGTACAATAATTCAAGGCAAGTAAAGGCCCTGTCACACTAAGTGCTTCAGACGCGCTTCGTGCACGTGGCATAACCCCTCGCGCTTGACCAAGGGTCTTTGCTCTGCGAGGTCCGACGAGTATTGTCTATCAACGTTACCTCTCACGGTAATAAATATAGGTGGGCCCTCCGCATAGAGAGTCATTCGAGCCAAAATAAATACCAGTGAACTGTGGACGCACGTTTGCTTCTCCAAATAGACGGCCTGATTCACAAAATCAGCTAATGCACGTGTTACACATCGCACTGAACGGATTCCCCACGGTCAATCTATCCAAATAGAAAAAGGCAAGACAGCTATTGTATATTTATATATATCGTTGCGATTGTTTTTGAAGTGAAAGTATATATATGGAGAAACGCAAATATCTCTTAACAATGCTGTTCGTTGTCTGCCTGCTCAGTGGAGCATGCTCATCGGAACCTGGAATAGATAAAGGCAAATTCACTAAAATAAGCGCCGCGGCTCAGGGCGTAAAAGCCTCCATTGATGCAGGAGCCTCTTACCAACAGGTTGCGGATTGTATGCAAGAGCTTTCTGTGAAAATCGCGGATTTAAAAGACCAGGCAACTACGAGGCGAGAAAGGGATCTCCTGAGGGCCTATTCAGATCTTTTGGCGATTTACAGGGATGGTCTTTTATTGTGGAGATATAAGTTGGAATTTCCCTTATTCGATTCAAGTCTTAAAGGACGCATTTATGTTGGACAGGATGTTGAGCGTATCGTCCTCAAATATAGATTTGAGACGCAGACCCACATTTACGAGCCGACTGGTCAATCCTGGAAAAGCATAGGAGAAAATTCAATCCAGAAAATCTGGCAAGACGCTGATTTCCAATTGAAGGCCATCAATAACATCACGAATTACTGACTAATATCTTATTCGACATCCATGTCTATAGACTTTGGGATGAAAGTGGCATTGTTTCACCTGTCTGATGTTATGAGGGTAATCAAAAAGAACGGGACCCGAGACTTGCGATCAACAAATCTCACTTCCTTCTTTTACTGGAGGCCCCTTGCAAGCCGCCGCCACCGGTTGTTTCTTTTGGAATTAAACGTAGACGAACCTCTAGCCGAGCTTGACGTTAACCCAAGAAGTCTTCAAAGCCCTCTCCCTCCATCATGCTGGAATTACACATTCAAAGAAACGCTTTGGTGGCATGCCGGGAAATTGTCATGTCCCAGTTGAAGTCAGCATAAGCTTAACAATGACCTATTGGACATCTTACGTGCTCACAACGAGGACTGGGCAGGAAGCCATCGCGATGACTTTTTCAACCGCATTGTCTCCCAATAACTTTCTGTACCACTTTTCCTTCGGCGCGCCCATTACGATCAGGTCGCAGCGTTCCTCCCGGGCTACCTCTACGATTCTGCCGGACACATCCCCTTCTTCGAGTCTCGTCTTGACTAAGGCGCCCGCTGTCCTGGCCGCAGCTTCTATTTCCCCTATGGCCTGCCTGCCACCACTGTCCAATACGTCTTCAATCTTTTTTATACCCGTTAGATCGATATCACCCTCATAGGACGGGATGACCTTGACGACAGTGAGCCAGGTCTTTTCATCCCCCGCAAGCCTTATCCCATAGTCGAAGACACCCTTGTTTCCGTTTACCGCGACAAGCACTTTTCTATACCCTTTCATTTCTTCACCTCACAGCGAGGACGGGACATGGAGCGCTGACAATTACATTCTCTATCACGTTGCCGATTATAGCCCTGTTGATACCGCTCCATCCGTGGCTCCCCCTTATAATCAGGTTGCTCTTCAATCTCAGAGCGGTTTCGGCGATCCGGTCGGATTCATTCCCCTCTGTTATTTCGGTTTTGATTGTTACCCCCAGCTTCGATGCCGTATCAACCGCACTCTGCATGGTCCTGCGGGCTTCGTGCATTATGTTTTCCCTGATGACGTTCGACATGAAAAACTCTATCATCTCCTCGTATCTCGGTATAACGTATAACGCGGTTATTTCGGATCCTTCAGTCTTTGCCAGTTCGCAGGCCCGCCCCAGGGCTTTTTTGCCGAATTCTGTGCCGTCGTAGGACAGAAGAATCGATCCGTATTTCTCGGCACGATCGCCTGATGGTTTGACAACTAAGACATCGCATGGAGAACTCTGAATTACCCTCGAGGCCACGCTACCCATGAAGAGCTTTTTTAGGCCCTTGTTTCCGTGGGTCCCCATTGCGATCAGATCGGCATTCTTGGAACCTGCGACGTCTACAATCACTTCGTGAGGTTCCCCTTCGCATACCAATGCTTCCAGGTTGCCATTCAGCCCGAACTCGTCAGAGGCCGTGTACTTTGCCTGGAAGCATGCTTTTTTCCCGACCTCGAAACGCATATCCCTCTGTTCAGGGGCGATGGCAAATTCCTGCTCATCGAAGAATACAGCGTGCAGCAGGACAGCCTTCCCGCCGTGTCTCCGGACCCATTTCGCGGATTCGGCAAGGGCAGCCCGACTGAATTCAGAACCGTCGAATGCAACCACTATATTTTCATACATGTTAATGAGCTCCTCCCTGCCTTGTGAATACCAACCCCACTCCAAAACCGGCTCCAAGCGCCGCGATTATCGACAGAAGACCATAGACGGCACCGTTATTATGCGCCATGGTAGCGAGAGATTTAACTACTCCGACCTGTTCCACCAGAATACGGTCTGAGGCGGTTTCGACAACCTTACCATTCTTCACAGCATAGACTGTTACCGTATAAATGCTGGGAGGCGCCTGATAAGGCCATTCCGTCAATATGTAATAAGATTGCTTGCCATCTTTATCCGCAAATGATATCTTCCCTATAGAAGTCGAATAAAGGCTTGAAGCTTCCTTGAACTTTACGAATTCGTTAAACCACTTTGTCCTGTCCTCGCCCGATACATTCATGGAGGCATGTCTTTCGATCGCCTGATACCCGAGGCTGTACTTGTCAATTTCGTCCTTGTTGAGGATGTCATAGATATTTTTCGTGCTGAAAACTTCGTATACGTTAGGAACACGATCGATGTCGAGCTCTCCGACCGTCATCCACAGCAACCCTCCGACCTTGCCCTTCCGGCGCAATGACTGGTGCGTATCTTCAGAGCTTACTTTGATGATCAGGTCCATCCCCGGATCGGCTATTCCCCTGATGCTCACCGTGCTGCCATGATAGAAAGAGTCTATCGTGATGTGGTCGTGGTTCGCCTTGGCAGTCAGTTCCCCATAAGCATCGTCAGCAAAAGGACACAGGAATGTTAGCAGGACAAGTGTGAGAAGAGCGAGTACCATTTTAGACTGTCTTAAATATTGCATTAGTGACCTCCTGCCTGTGATAAAAGGAGTGAAGGGCTCAAAGTGAGCTCGAATACAATCTTTACAGTTACGACTAGCACGATTACGGCCAGCAGTATCTTAAGCTGCTCCCCTCTGAGCTTGCGGCCGAAGATCGCGCCGACTTGGGCGCCGATTGTAGAGCCCAGCAGCAGCAGCACTGCGAGGGTGAAATCGACCGTATGGTTCGTATATGACTGGAGGAATGTTACCTCTATACAAGTAAACAGAATCTGAAAAAGACTCGTGCCCACGATAACATGCATGGGCATGCGCAGGATGTAGAACATGATCGGCACCATCAGGAATCCGCCGCCCACGCCCATTATGGCTGCTAGTATCCCGACAAAACAGCCCAGGAACAGTGGGACAATTATTGAATGGGTCACGCCCGACTTCTCAAAGCGTGTCTGAAGCGGAAGCAACTTTAAAAAGGCGCTTATACGGGTTTCCTTTTCGACGGCAACTTCTTCGGTCTTCTTCTTTCTCATGCTCTGGATGCTTTCAATGAACATATAAGTCCCTACTATCCCAAGCATCAGCACATATGTTATCTTGATCACAAACCCTGCATTACCCGTTGCCCTGAGGATCTTGATGCCCTCTACACCCAGAAGGCCCCCGATGAAACCGCCCGCAAGAAGATAGAGACCCATCTTGAAGTCGACGTTGCCCACTCGCCAATGCGCATAGGTGCCTGATGTTGAAGCAGCAACTATCTGGTTCGAGTCGGTGGCAGCGGCAACTGTGGACGGTATGCCGAACATGATGAGCAGCGGTGTCATCAGGAAGCCGCCGCCTACGCCGAACAGACCTGATAGCAGGCCCACTGCAAGGCCCAGGCCAATGGGTACCAAAATGTTGATGCTTGTGAGTGCTACGGGCAAATAGAGATACATCTGATCCTCCTTAACTATATTTGTTCCTTAAGATATTTCAGCGCCGGAAAAAGCGTGACTCCCCATTGTTACTATCCGCGTGGAGGCCGTCTTAAGCAGTTTCTTCAATTCCCTCGCAGTAAGATGTTCCCTGTCGGTGACGTTAGGGGCCAGCAGGACCATATCAATGGTTGAACCCTGTTTGAGAAGGTCCCGGAGTGCCGGATAGACCGCTGCTTCGACAGCCGTAACATTTACGTTTACACCGGCTACCCTGCATTTTTCTACAAGCGTCCGGTATTTCATATCGAATTGCCGTGCATTTTCATCACCTTCCGTCATTATCTGTTTTGCCGTGTCCGGTTCGCCGGCTTCTGCAAATGTTATTGCAGACATAAAATCCTCAAACTTGCTCGGCTTGCCGTTTTTATATACCAGGACAACATTTAGGTTGCCCTTCATGGTCCTGGAAAGTTCGATGGCATAAGGGAGTCCTTCCTCAAAACGCTCATCGTCATAAGTCACCAGCAAAATCTGTCTCAATCTAATGCCCTCCTCACATCCTCTGCCCATGTTTAATCAATTGGCAATTTTAGAAGTCATGCTCAGAGGAGCAATAATGGTGCCATAGCATAAGCTATTGATAATAATTGATTTTTTAGTTATAAGGGATAGGTTGCTGTTTCAAATATGAACAGCCCTGAACAGGTGCGCAAAAAAGCAGCGTCCTGAAGACAGGACCTTATTAAGGCATACTTTCAGTTAAGGATTTACGGATTGCGCGAGGCAGATCATTTAGATCAGACAAAACAGCGGGGCTGTTTCAATTTAGAACTGATTTACTCACCCTTGAGTATTCTCCAGAGGCTGGTTCTCGATATCCCTAAAAGTTCGGCAGCCTTAGATCTATTGCCGCCGGCCATGTCTATAACTTTTTCGGCATACCGCTTATTCATTTCCTCAATGGTTATGATATTGCCGGGGCCGATGGTCTCTATTTGGAACATTGTCAGGCTCTGTGGAAGGCTGTCGGGTGTGATGAGCTGCGATTTTTCGAGGATTATCGCCCTTTCGATGATGTTTTCGAGCTCCCTCACGTTGCCGGGAAAGCTGTAGTTCTTCAGGATAGCAATCGCCTCTTTTGTGAAGCCCTTGACCTTATTATTATACTTGGGTAGCTGCTTTTCGAGGAAAAAAAGGCTCAGTGGTTCAATGTCCTCGCGATGGTCCCTCAAGGGTGGTATTAAGATCTCCATTACATTGAGGCGGTAATAGAGGTCTTCCCGGAATTTGCCCTCTGAGATAATTTCCCTAATATTCCTGTTGGTTGCAGCGACAAACCTGACATCTACCTTAAGAGCTTTTGTCCCACCCACCCGGAAAAATTCCCTTTCTTCGATCACTTTGAGAAGTTTTGCCTGTAAACTTGATGTCATCTCCGCTATTTCATCGAGGAAGAGGGTACCTGTGTCGGCGATTTCGACAAGGCCCGGCTTCGTCTTTACCGCTCCGGTGAATGCCCCCTTCTCGTATCCAAACAGCTCACTGGCCAGGAGGTTTTCAGTCAGCGTCGCACAGTTTATAGAAAGGTAAGGCTTCTGCTGCCTTCTTCCTGTGTAATGGATCATCTTAGCAAAGAGGTTTTTCCCGACGCCGCTTTCTCCGGTGAGCAGGACGTTGCAATCGGAATCCTTCAACCCTTCTATAGTGTCCAGTATCTTATTGATGCTTTCGCTTTTCGAAACAACGCGGGTATGCTCATCCATCCTGATAAAGGCCTTCAACGCCGTATTTTCCTTCTTCAGCTGCTTCTGGTCGAATATTTTCTTAACCTTGATGATCAATTCATCAAGGTCGAACGGCTTGGTTATATAGTCGACTGCCCCTTTCCTTATGGCCTCTACAGCAGACCCTATACTTCCGAAACCGGTAATCACGATCACTTCGGTCTCGGCGTATTTGGATTTTACCGTTGGCAGCAGTTCCATGCCGCTCATCCCCGGCATCTTGATATCGGTAATCAGGAGATCAAAGAATTCCTGCTCGATCATCCTAAGTGCATCCAGGCCGTTTTGCATGCCCAAAACATCGTAGCCTTCTTTCTGGAGGGTGTTGACGAGATGTTTCAATGTGATTTCTTCGTCTTCTGCTATTAATATCTTAAACGCCATAGCTGTTTTTCCCTTTCGGCAGCGTCATGATGAAAATAGTACCCCCATTGGCCTCATTTTCAGCGCGAATGTCGCCATTGTGTTTCTTCACTATGTTAAAGACTATCGCGAGTCCGAGCCCTGTTCCCTTGTCCTTCGAAGTGAAGAAGGGCTCGAAGATCCGTTCAAGTAAGTCAGGGGGTATGCCGGGGCCGCTGTCGGAAACCTTGATCTGCACGTCCTTGCCTTTCGACTCCAGGCTCACTTTCAGATCTCCTGTGCCCGACATCGCCTCGACAGCGTTATGAAACAGGTTGATAAATACCTGCTCCAGCTGATCGGCATCGGCATCGATGGATATTTCATCCAGGTCGGATGTCACCGAGAAGCGGACGGACTCAGTGTTCATTATGCCGCTCAGGGCTTTGTAGGCCTTCGAAACAAGACCTTTGAGCCTGATCTGCGCAAGGTTGGGCTCCTTTCCCCTGGCAAATTCGAGGAGTTCGGCGACTATATGTTTAACCCGTGCCGACTGGGTGGTAATATCTTCAACAATCTCATTCATGGCCTCGGGGCAGTTATCCCCTGCCATTCTCTTGAGCACCTGAACGGACAGGTAAATATTATTCAGCGGATTATTGAGTTCATGAGCAACTCCTGCGGCCAATGTCCCGATGGCGGCAAGTTTCTTGCTCTGGAGCAGCTCCGTGTTCTTCCTGTCAATCTCAGCTTCTCTTTGCAGAAGTTCCCTTTCCATGTTGTTGAATTCATGGATCAGGAGACCGACCTCATCGTTGTCCCATTTGCCCAAAGAGACTTCAACCTGAGCAAATTGACCCTTTGTGGTCCCCTCTACAATGCCGATCAGCAGCTTCAGCCTCTTTACCACATTTCTGTTGATCAGGTAAAGCGTTGTGATACCGCTAATGAGGAACAGAAGCAGGGATATGACTATGGCTAACGTTGATATTCTTATTAGCTCATCTACTTCACTGCGCGCGACTTTGTCAAGCTCCCTCGACGCAGAAATAATGTCCTCCCCTACCTTTCTTAGCGCCCCGATCTCCGCGTCGAGTTCTTTCAGCGTCACGATCAGCGGGTGAGTTTGAAGCAGCGAATAAGCCTTCGCCAAGAGTTCGCCCGCCTTCAGAGGCTGATCATAGAAACTTGTTTCTATGAGTGGGGAAAAATCGGAATAGCCCGCATGAGTCACCTGCAACTGTCCGAACCGGACCCGCGCATCTTCCAGAAGCCGCTTAATTCTATCCATCCTCTTTCCATAATCATTTACAAGACCTTTAAGCCTTGCAAACTCGCCCGATTTTTCGAGCTGAGCATTTTCTATGAATACGGTATTAAGCTCGCCGATATAGTTTTGAATTGCTGCGGACTCCTCCGTTGCTTGGGCAGGATAGAGGAAAAAGTTCTTTTCATGTCTCCTGATCTGCAGGGATTCACTTCGTATCGTATCGGCGATCTGCAGGTATTTTATCTCCTTCTTGATCTCCATAAAGATGACGAATTCAATTACGCAAAGAATTGCGATTATGGACGCGCTAAGAAAGAAGCTGAGCCCTATCTTCGTTTTAAGGGACATAGCAAATCTCCGACACCATGATTATTGGAAGGCAGCCAACATGCCATCTGTCGCAAAAAACCATATCTTAATATAAACCTCGAATCGGCAAGAAGCAAGTAGGAGTTCTACAAAATAGAAAAAGGACAAGGTGCTGTTGTATATTCAAAAATATGACTGCTTTTGGGAAACGGCGTGTGAAGATAAAAAAAATATTCTTTATATTACTTTCACTTATTTTAATTCTCCAGTGGGTCTGTTCATGCACGCCGAGAATTAACAGGACCAAATTTACGCAACTGAACATTGCTGCCCTCGCGGTAAAAACCTCCATTGACGCGGGGGCTCCTCACGGGCAGGTTGCTGAACGGATGCAGCATTTGTCCGATGAACTAGCCGAAGCAAAAGACAGAGTGTCCACCCGGGAGGAGAGACAGCTCCTGAAAGCTTATTCAGACCTTCTGGCGATGTATCGTGATGGCCTGCTGCTATGGAGATATCAGATGGAATTCCCATTTCTCTTTCCCGAACTTAAAGGACGCATATATGTCGGGCAAGATGTTGAGCCGATAGTCCACAAATACCGCCTTACAACTGAAACGCACCTCTACAAGCCCACCGGTCAATACTGGAGAAGCATCAATGAGGACTCAATAAAGATAGTCTGGCATAATGCCGATGATCAGCTGGAGATTATCAAGGACCTCGCGAATAAGTGACAAATACACTAATGGACGTTACTGCCCGCCTCGATAATAAGACTCAATCTGAGGAACGAATCAGAAATTGGGCAACATATATTCGGCTCATATTATATGAAATTTTCATTAGCACCTATCTTAAAATTGATTCGGCATTATCACTTTGAAAATGCCGTAATATTCCAACGTCACGAACCAGTGTATTGATGCGCGATACTATGCGCTTCATATCAAGCCAATATTGGCATTATTGCCTCGAAGTCAAGTTTGACATGTTTCTGCATCACTTGCAGAGTCCTCGATCTTTTTAATAAATGCGCATTCCCAAGAGCAACTTCATCGTCCGTTGACATACAATTAATGAAGACTTTAGGAATAAAGATTGCAACAATGTCCCGATCGCTTCGGTGCTCATTATAAGAAACAGTGAGCCGTCGCCGTTAAATCTCGCTGCTGATAACGAAATGAAAGATGCGCCAATGATTTCCTCTGTGGTGTGCTGAGCTGTACCGGCAGCGGTAAGTCCGACAATTTTGGCACGGCGAGCAGCAGCAGATGCAGAACCCGCTGTCCGTCAGCATATAGAGGTTGCATACCGAAAGAAAAAAACGCTTTAGACCGATGACACAAGGCTTTCAGTTCAGAAAAAAGCTCAGAACGCAGATGTGTTGTTAATTCTGGTAACCCACAAAGTGCATCACCACTCAGACACCAAGGGTTATTTTCGGCTAACTGTCAGTTGATGAAAAACTCCATGTTCCTCTGGGGCGGTCTCTATTTTGACCGCAATAGTTTTCTGCTTATAATTTACATAAGTCTACGGGGAGGTTCTCTTTCACCGAGGAATATTGATTGGCGCGGCGAAGTTTATTCAAAGGCAGCGGCGGATTCTCAGCCCCGGCGGCAATCGATGACATTCCCCTTGTATTTTTTGCAGGCGATCGGGTTGCACGGTTCCCCAAAAAAGCAGACCGCATCCGGCTCACCTCTCAGTCTTGCAACTGGGACCCCGAAGATCTCGGCAAATATACCCTTATGGTTGAAGTGATTAACAGCACAGGAGCGTCTCAGCCCTTCAAGGGCTCTGACACCCGCCCGGGTATATGTGGAGCAGGGTTGAAGAAAACTGAGGCACGGTCTGTTATTGGTCCTGCTGCTCTGTTTAACTGCGGCCCTTGCTGTGCCCAAGAAAAGAAAATAGGGCAAATCACCCTCGCGGGCATTCATACTAAACCTTCACCCGCAGAGGGGAGGAAAAAGACGGCAACCCTATGCAGCAGATGCCATAGTCTGTATTATATTATTATGCAAACGAACGGCTCAAAGACCCGCTAGGCAGCAACACTGACGCAGATGAGGAAAGTCACAGGTGCCGCGATATTTGGTGATGATGGGGACGGTAATAATCTCATATCTGGTTGCATATCACGGAAACGGCAATCAGGTTACTTTGCAATGAATCATTAAAGGAGGCAGAGGGATGCCCTTTGGGAAAACACGAATTGAGTTGAGGATTATTCTGATAATGACTGCGCTGTCTTTTTTCCCAGGGCTGTCATGTGGTGCAGACCTGGACGGTGCATTGTTGAGGCAGGCACAGCAGCTTTTTAGTCCATTGCCCAAGGTGATGGCATCGGACCAAAACCCAGTGACGCCTGAAAAGGTCAAACTCGGGAAAATACTCTTTTATGAATCAAGGATTTCTATAGACGGCACGGTGAGCTGCGCTAAGTGTCATCCGATCAGTCTTTACGCCGCCGATGGCTTGAGAACAGCGATTGGTAATCGCTGTAAAGCCAATCCCCGAAATTCACCCACCGTATTCAATGCAGCATCTCAAATTTCGGAACACTGGATCGGCAACAGGACGAGCGTTGAGGATCAGGCCAAACAGTCCGTAATCGGGCCGCCAGCCTTCGGGATGGTGAAGTATGAGGATGTGGAGAAGAGGCTCAAGCAATACAAGGAGTATGTCGTTTTATTCAAAGAGGCCTTCCCTGCGGATAAAGACCCGGTAACGGTAGATAATTTTGCAAAAGCTATCGGCGCCTTCGAGCGCACCCTTGTGACTCCCTCACCGTTTGACTCATATCTGAAGGGGGATGAGAAGGCTCTGACAGCCGGTCAAAAGAAAGGGCTCAAGACTTTTATCGAGACCGGATGCACGGGATGCCATTTGGGGACTTACGTCGGCGGGCAGATGTACCAGAAGTTCGGATTAGTCGAGCCTTATTGGAAATATACGAAGAGTGAGAAGATAGATGAAGGGCGTTATGCGGTAACAAAGAGCGAGGCTGATAAGTATGTGTTCAAGATCCCGGTCCTCAGAAACGTGGAGAAGACGCCTCCGTATTTTCACGATGGATCAGTCGATACAATGGAAGCGGCAGTGAGGATTATGGCCACGGTGCAACTCGGAAGGGATGTCTCAAGTGGGCAGGCTGCGGAGATTGTCGATTTCCTGAAATCCTTGACCGGGCAAATACCCGAGGATGTGATGACGGTACCGGTATTACCTTCACTAGAATAAATGTTCACCTGTGAATAAATAAATACAAAAGGAGGCAGTGAGAGATGAAAGGGGGCTTATCGGCAGCTGTTGCGGCAGTATCATTTTGCGTGATGATTGCAGGAGGTTCTATTGCGGCAGAGAAGGCCGAAAAAAATGAATCATATAAGATAGCGGGAGAGGCGGAATTCAAGGAGCATTGCGCGGTCTGCCATCCAGACGGAGGCAATATCATCAATCCTGCCAAGACGCTGCATAAGAAAGATCTCGACGTCAACGGTATTAAGAATGCTGGGGATATTATCGCAAAGATGAGGAATCCAGGGCCCGGCATGATGCAGTTCGACAAAAAGACGATACCCGACAAGGAAGCCCAGACGATTGCCGAATATATTCTGAAGACTTATAAGTAGCATCTTTCCCCAAGCGCAGATAGAAAGCGTCATTTCAGAGGCAAGCGGACTACAGGCCAATGTCGGCGTCATGCGACTTGCATACTTTCCCTTTGGCGAAAAGCCCGGGACATCCCTTGAATCAATGAATCAGGGCAGATTATCTCTTGCCTCTGTGTCTTCTTGTTTGCTGGCCCCCCGCGCTCATCCCGCAACAAAGGGCACCGGATATGGGAGCCTTTACAGCACAGTTCAGGCAGGTCGGAGCGCTATCAGAACATTTGTTTCGGACTGGAAGATCAGGAAAGGGATTGCGGGTTCATATAGGTACGCTCTTGCTACGAAGCACTATCGCGCGGCTCTCCAGGTCAAGCTAGAGCTTGTCAGATAGGGCACAACAATGCTCTAGTTGCTATCCTCAAAAGCAGGCGCCTGCGAAGTTCAGCCAGAAGAAAAACTGCTCTGTTAACTATCCAAAGCTCAAAGCTATCAGCACTATCAGGACCATTGCTTGTCCTATCCTGAATTAATTCCCAAAAGCCACCGGGTTCATCGAGGGTGGCAGGTGTGCGCTGTTATTAATGAGTCACGCAGCACACGACTGGTCGCCAGCAGATGGAGGGAAGTGTAATTTTGAGGACTACTGGGCGGAAGTGCCGATCTTGCGATTGCCTTTAAGTGCCTGGCTGGCTTATTTTGTATTATTTGAATATTTATTATTGTTAGCGGAGTGCGGTGAAGGATGTGAATAGAGACGGAGGTTCCCCATTAAAACGATGATCATAGCTGGCATTAATATCCAATGATCTAACCTGCGGAAAAGGGCTGCGAATACGTTTCAGGCACTTTGTCCTTTAAAATATTAACGTTTTGCCTGCCGTGTTGAGGAAGGTTAACAGGTATAAGCAGAGCCAATCGCAGTGCCTTTTCTCATCGTTGTTGGTGTAACCAGCTGCGGGAAGACAATGCTGACACTATCCATCAGTCATCCGTTTGCTTTTCAGGGCTTTTATCCGATCACTTCTGTGATACAATAAACATATCAAATCATTAAGGGAGGTAGTTATGTTGCCTGACCAATACACCAGCATCAAGAAGCGATTCAAGAGCTTTTTCAAAGCATCGGAGAATCTCGGAAAGGCCGCCAAGGCGTCTGGCCCTATCGATGATAAGACCTCGCATCTTATCCAGCTTGCCGCCGCCGCTGCCATACGCTCTGAAGGTTCGGTCCATTCTCACACCAGAAGAGCACTGGAAGTCGGTGCAAAGCCTGACGAAATTTACCATGCGATCATCCTGCTTACAAGTACCATCGGATTCCCAACGGCCTCTGCCGCTTTGAGCTGGGCTGACGACATTATACAGGGGAAAAAGAAATAACAGTTGTATATCCAGTTTTTCCCAACTTTCAGGTGCAATGATTCGTGTAATTTCTGCTTTAACAGGGGATTATCTGCCGGGCCCGATATTAAAGTTGTCGACTTCAGAAGGCTCGCGGATATACTCGCCGGCGACGGAATCGAAAGGATTGATATCCTTGGCGGCGAGCCAACCCTCCATCCTTACCTAATCTCCCTCATCGACACCGCCTGCACAAAAGGTCTTACCGTTTCAATGAGCACCAATGGCTCCAATGTTCAGATGCTAAAGACACTTTCGCAATACTATGATCAAAGCCGTCTGCAAATCGGAGTATCCCTCAATGATAACCCTATTGACAGGTTGCTTTTATCTTATATCAGCAAGTACAGGCCCCTTTTGAAAAGCGTCTGCACTCATAGCCGTTTTTTGCCGGATCACGCTGCAGGGTTCCTCGATATGCCCGATATGCGCTATTATGCTATTTTCATGGATACGCTTCGCATTGACGATGTGGAAATGAGTCTTTCCTTTTCTGAATTCCATAGGACTCTAAATTCCTTTCGCTGCAGGCATAAAAATCTTGAAGGAGTGTACTGTTCGGGGTTCCTGCCGGATATTGGGAATTATCCGATACTTGAAACCGCGCGCTGTCCTGCTGGCACAACTAAACTCTCCATAATGCCCGACGGGTCGGTCTATCCCTGCTATCTCCTCTTCCAGCGCCCGGAATTCAGACTCGGCAATATTCTAAGTGATCGCCTTGAAGACGTTAAAAACAACCCCCTTCTGAATTTTTTCAAGAGATTCAAGAAAAATAAGTGTCTCCATGTCTCTTGCGATCTATTCAGCCGTTGTCACGGCGGATGCCCTGCAGTGAGTCTGGCAGTCCATGGCGATCTGAATGCACCTGACCCAAGGTGTATACGTTAGCGATTTGCAAGGTCTTGCCAGAACTGACGTAACTACCTATAGCCCTTACGCTCACGTCAATCTCCCGTCTTGATACGTGCTTTTATCACATGGAACTCGTCCTGCTCATAGTGAAACAATGAATTAGAAAAGGCCATCATTTTCTTGGTTGCCGCAATGGCGGGTTCCTGCAGAACCTCAGATTAAAACACCGATAAGATGCCATGGTGTCAAAATCTCCCGTAGAGGCGAATATTTTAAGGTATAATAAATATTACAATTCAATAAAGAACAGGCTGGTTAAATGAATATTCTCACAACCATCGTCGCTAAAAAGACGGAAAAACTAAATGCGGCAAAAGTGAGTTTGCCTCAAAGCAAGCTTAAAGAACGCATCAAGTGCATTGACAAAACACGCGATTTCAGAGGCGCGATACAAAGGCATGAAGGTCCGATAAGGCTTATTGCAGAGATTAAAAAGGCTTCGCCTTCGAAAGGCCTCATAAGGAGCAACTTTGACCCGGTGATAATTGCATCCATATACGATTCAAAACCGGTCAATGCCCTGTCGGTCCTGACCGAAGAGGATTATTTCCAGGGGCAGCTCTCATACATTTCGCAGGTAAAGGACATCACAATCAAGCCCGTATTGCGCAAGGATTTCATCGTTGATGAATATCAATTATACGAATCGCGGGCGTGCGGAGCTGATGCCGTTCTGCTCATCGCCTCAGTCCTTGAGCAGAGCCAGGCGGGAGAATACCTGCACCTTGCTGAGGAATTAGGTCTTACCGTGCTTTTTGAAGTCCACAATGAAGAGGAACTCGAAAAGGCCCTTCGCGTTGACGCTGAAATCATAGGCATTAACAACCGCAACCTGAAAACACTCTCCATCGATCTATCGACGACACTGAGACTGAAAAAAGAGGTTCCCGCAGGCAAGGTCGTGGTGAGCGAAAGCGGCATCAGGACAAGGCAGGATGTCCTTATGCTTCAGGATAACGGAATCGATGCAATGCTCATCGGCACTTCCCTTATGGAAACGCCGGATATCGGCAGAAAGATCGATGAGTTGCTTTCACTTTAGGAGGCTTACATGCTCAAGGTGATGTTTTTATGCACGGCCAATTCTTGTCGAAGCCAGATGGCCGAGGGTTTTGCGAGGGAACTCGGCAGGGGAATTATCGAGCCCCACAGCGCCGGACTTATGGCTGCAGGAGTTCATCCGAGGGCTGCTGCCGTTATGAAAGAGATAGGTATCGACATACAGGGCCAGGAATCAAAAGAGATCGATCCAGATCTTCTGATGAAAATGGATGTTATCATCACCCTTTGCGGACATGCTGAACAGACCTGTCCGCAAACCCCTTCGAAAGTCAAAAGACTGCACTGGCCGATCGAGGACCCTGTGGGAACCTTTGGCACTGAAGCTTTCGTAATGAAGGATTTTAGAAGGGCCAGGGATGAGATACGGGACCGGATTACGGTGTTCCTACAGGAAATTGAAAAAACAGGGGGCCGTTGACTGCATTCGTTCCGCTGAAAATCACTTTTTTATGGCGATAGCACAGGCTGATCGGAGGATAGGAGGACAGAGACGTCCGAAGTCATCGAAGTCATTGAGTGGATTGAAAATACCGGTTTCGAGTTCCGCTACCCGTATGCCGCCAGGGCTCTGTCGAGATCGAGCTTGGCGATCAACCGGCCATCAGAGAGCATCAGGCCGCCGTCTTCTTTGACGACGGTAAAGGACTGGGCATATGCGGGCCGGGCCGCCACACCCTGTTAACAAAAAACATCCCTATCCTCAGCAAAATGCTCTCGCTTACCGAGGGATTCACAACTGCCTTCAGGGCTGAAGTGTGTTGTCTCACCGTGGAGGTCTTCACCCGCATGCGTTGGGGAACAAAAGATCCGGTCGACTTCATGGAACCAATCTGGTTGCTCCCTTCGCCAATATGATGATTGTCCAGAGTTTACTGCTGTAATCAGGCAAATATGCCCGACTTATTTCGAGCATATAACGGCAACTGATCTGACATTGTTCAGTGGCCCCTTGAGTCTGATCGACATTGTCATGTCGATCTACCATCACGTCCCTTGTGTCTGACGAAGTGTTTCATGGGCGTGCATCATCTCCGCAAATCTGGCAGAAAATTCGTCAATGGCAAAGGGCTTGTTTAGAAAGTCGCCGGCGCCAACTGCATTAACATCCTCAGCGGCATATTGATTGGAAAAACCGGTCATAACGGCTACAGCAATTGATGGGTATCGCTTGCGCAACTCCCTGGTTAAAGCGATTCCGTCCATATGCGGCATGCTGACGTCAGTAATGACAGCATCAAAATACTCTCTCTCAGCCCTATTGAGTGCTTCTATCCCATCTGACGCAATATAACAAAGATGCCCATCCGATGATAACAAGGTTGCGACGATGTTCCTCATTGCCGGCTCATCATCGACTATAAGGACCTTATATTTTCCTGTTTTCATTCACACTCCGTGCACATTTGCTATAGTAATACCGAAGAAATTCAGCGCCGCGTTAAAAGTGCCGTTTAAATTTAACTATTCTATCGCTAAGAGCAAAAAGAATCAAATTGCTTGCCCAGCGGTCAACAGAGGGGCCGCGGAGATAAACACCAACCTAATCACGCACCACCTCTGAAACGGCAGACCAATCCAGATCGCCGAGGCCCTTTTGGATTGCCATCCGGAATATCTCTCGCACCTCGGCTGCCACCGGCAGCGGCACGCCCAGTTCATCACCGATCCGAAGGGCGTAGGTCATGTCTTTATGCATCCAGCGCAGCGCAAAATAGACGTCATCGTGCTTCCGTGCAACGATGTTCGGCACCTTGATCCTCACCACTGTGCTGGCGATCACTCCGCTGTTTACGGCCTGCATGACTCTGTCCATATTCAGGCCGGCCTTCTCGGCAAGGGCCATCCCTTCTCCCAAAGCCGCCACCTGCGCGGCTGCCATCATGTTGTTGATGAGTTTGTAGGCTGCGCCGGACGCAGGCGGGCCAAAGTGTATCTGCCCCTGACTGAAGCTTTGCAACACCGGCTGTATCGTTTGAAAGACGTCCGGCTCAGCCCCGACATAAAGCATTATCGTACCGTTCGCAGCAGCCGGCTTGCTGCCTGCCATCGGGGCATCGGCAAACCACAACCCCTTCGCATGAGCGGCCGCATGCAGCTCCCGCACCCATGCTAATGATAGTGTGCTGCATTCGACAACGAAGGTGCCGGGGGAGGCTCCGGCAAGCGCGCCATCCGGTGCAAACCAAACGGCCTTGGACGCCGCGTCATCGCCAACAACGGCTATCACCAGTTCAGCCTGGGCTGCTGCAGCAAACGGTGATTCCGCCCAAATGGCACCCTGGGCGAGCAGCGGCGCTGCCTTTTCCCGCGTACGATTGAAGACACATAGTTCGTACCCCCCTTTCAGTAAATTAGCGGCGATACCACTGCCCATAGTCCCAAGGCCGATCAGCGCAACGCGTTTCATTTTATTATCCTCCTTCGACTAAGCTCTTGTATGCCCCTCACATGGGAACCTAATGAGGACACGTGGTCACTGCCCCCGCTTTCTTCTTATGGTGACAGTCTCTCCGCCTATCCCCCAATTGTCCGTCTCGACCTCTTCGATGATAACAACTGTCGTCTGTGGATTCTTGCCCAAAACATCCTTGAGCAATTGCGTCACTCCCCGGATGAGCTGCTCCTTTTTCTCAGCAGTCACCCCTTCTTTGGTGATTTTGAAATTTACGTAGGGCATTGACACCTCCATGTTAATAAATGCACCTTCTGTTATTCAAGAATGCGCTAAAGAGCGCATCCTGCGTGCTCTGATTCTTCTTGAGGATAGTATATAACTGAAAGATCTGACTTTCCGCCGGACACAGCTCCTGCTGCATCGATGCATTCCCTCGCCAAATCACTCACCATGGTGAGGGCACATACAGCTGCCGGCTGTTTTGCCCCTTACGGACACTCCGCCAGGGGTATGTATAAAGCATGATGTGAAAAGTCAGAGTCGTCTCCCGTTTTGAAATTATATCACCAATTGAGCGGATAGACTTCGGAGAAGGCGCGCATTGCAGCAGGTCCAGATAATAAATTGTGCTTATTGGCTCAATTCGGCTTGTCGAAATCTTGCATGTCATGTATTACACAATTGCATTCCGACACTTTCGCGGTATACATGAAGCCGTCGGCCCTTTTCGCTAAAAACTCACTAGTATCGCCAGGACTTGCCATCGCGGCTCCCATCGTAATAAAAACAGTGATTATCCTGCCATCGCGCTCTACAAAACTATTGTTGACAAGCATCCTCAATTTGTTGACAATCTTAAGCAGAGTTTTACCGGTAATATGCCCAATAAAAGGAAAAACTCGTCAACGCCCCATCTTGCCGCCAAATCATACCCCCTAAAATTTTCCGAAAGTGTCCCGGCTACCATTTGCAGAACGGCGTCTCCCGCGATGTGATCATAGGTATCATTTAACTCCTTGAACCGATCGATGTCGCCAAAAATAACGCCAAAGGCAGTTCCATACCGTTTCAGTTCTTCGATACTGGCAAGGAGTTTAGTTTCAATAAACCTTCTGTTGAGAAGTTCGGTAAGTGAATCGACAGAAGCAGCTTTTCTCAACTCCTGGAGAACTGCCTTTTCTGCCATTTCCGCAGAATTGTCTCTGTGAACGTCTCGACAGCCCCAATAACTCCCCCCTCGTTAGTCCTTATCGGTGTGACGGTCACTGTAACAGGTCTGCGATGCCCGTTCTTTTGACGTAGGTAGGCATCGGCCCGCCGGTCACTTCGCCCGACCATGGAACAGGCAAGGGGGCACATCCCTTATACAAAGAGCATTCCCTTGATCGTCGACTGAACGAGGATATTGTCCGAACCACTCCGGTCCTGTACTTCAGTTGCGCTGCAGCCCGTTATCCCTTCAGCCCCCTTGCTCCAATAGACGATCTTTCTGTCCTTATCGACAAAATCGATGCCGACATCGATATTGTCAAAAAGGTCCTGATAGAACTTCTCACTGAGTGACACCGCCTCTCCCTACAAGTGCGCCAAGTATTCTTCCCACTCAATGGGCAACAGATATTTCTTTTTGTTATTGCATTGCTTGCAGGCTGTAACGATATTACCTTTGGTGGACTTGCCCCCCCTGATGATAGGCACAATATGGTCCATGGTGAGTTCTTTCGGCGATACTTGAGCGTTGCAGTAGTAACATCTTGCACGGGCACATTTTCTCTTCCACCAGGTGCTTCCTCGAAGTGCCCGCGCGGTGCGGCGCTCCCGTTTTATTTCTTCATCCGATACTTCCGAGACGAAAGACACTATTTTCTTCCTCTCCTGACCTCCTCTTCCTCGTAGAATTTCCTGTAGAGGACTTCCCACTCGGGACTGCCCTCCACAAGCTTTCTGGAAAAGGACAGGAGCTTTTTCGTCACTGCGGCGTCAATGTCTTCGCCGATCCTGAGCTGGTTGAC
>Ga0209048_10001024_pt1 | contig 29249 bp, 29 predicted proteins | sample FrelakmetCRP12CR_FD_187146 | JGI IMG/M metagenome (GOLD analysis project Ga0209048, IMG submission 187146) | Freshwater lake sediment microbial communities from the University of Notre Dame, USA, for methane emissions studies - CRP12 CR (SPAdes)... | ecosystem: Environmental > Aquatic >... | reverse complement strand
CGCGCATCGCTCTGACCTCGAAGGATTACCAATGAAAACCCTTATCAGAACGATAGACAAGAATCACGCATTTACAAGTCGAATTTCAACGAACTGCTATGGGTCCGACGATAGCCTAAGGAACGCCACGAGCCCCTTGATCCCGATCAACTTCCCGGCGCTTCGTGGCGGTTGCCCTTTACTCCAGGAAGTGACATCCGCTTGGCCACGACGGCAAGGAAGGCGCCGAACGCAAGAGCGTCCGCGATACCGAGCACGGCGACGGCGGATGCGATCCATGGGCCGTTGGCAAGGACTGCCGCTGCAAGTAACGCCAATGCCGCCAAGTGGCAGCCGAAATGGATCGACAGCGGACGCTCGGCCGTCAGCGACGAAGGCGTGGGAGGCTTGTGCCCGCCGGGAACGGTGTGCATGGAGGCGAGAAACGGCACGATCCGCTGCACGATGCCGAAGACGAAGCTGAGCAGCCAACCGCCAATCAGGAGCAGGCCGAATAGCTCGGCCATGCCGTCAAAGGGCACATCCAGCACGACGCCCAGAGCCGCGACCAGGCTGGCCGAGAGCATGAGCCATGCCATCCGAACCAGCGCAAGCGACCACCCGAGCTCTCGGCGCATGCCGGTCTTGAGCGCGACGCTCATCAGTCGCCAGTGCAGGGCGACCGCGCCGGTCCCCGTGCCGATCGCGGCGATAGGCAGCACCTGTGGTGCCGCGACGCCGGATGCCGCGGCCGCGGATAGCAGCAATGCGGCCACCGCGAGCAAGCGCGAGACTCATGCGCGATGCTCGTCCGGCGCCCCCCGACAGGACGAACATCAACACTAGGATGTAAGACAGACCGACCACGAGCAAGCCCATGAAACCGTACCCCGCAAAGGTGACATGCCAAGCCAGCGCCACGATGAGCGACGCGAGCGCGGCCCAGCCGTGCGCGATCACCACCGGCATGCCCCGCGCTCCGATGAGATTGTGTGCAAGCAATAGCGCGTAGGCTGCAAGCGCCACGACCACGGCGAAGGCGCCACCCGCAAGCAATCGCGGCGCAGGAATGCCCATGCCGAGCGCGACCGCCGCAACGCCGGGCGTGTACAGCCACCAGATCGCCGCCGGCCAGCGTTTTGATAGCACCGGCTGATGCGTCGCGACCGGCAGTAATTGCAGGCTCGCCCCGATCGCCGTGATCGCCAGCACGCCGAGAGTCACGAGGTGGAGCGCGGCGAGCGGCCACCCGAGCCCTCCGGCGAAACGTGGCACCCTTTGCGGGTCCGCGCCGAGCGCGATCCAGGCGAGCAGATGATAGACGACAGCCGCGCCGAAGAAGCGAAACGGGATCGATGCCGGTAGCAGGCGGCTCGCGGCACCGCCGATAAATGCGCCCGCGGCGAACCTCAAGGCACGCGCAAGCGTGAGGCGCACTTCACCGGGCTGCCCGTCGAGGCGCACGGCTCGCCAGCCGATTTCCGCGAGCTCGGGATTAACAGCTGCGGATCGCGCTCGTAATGGACGATCACTGGCGTCGCGTCCCTAATCGATTCGACCAGCTCGAGAATCGCCACCAGCGGGCCCAGCGGCTGAAGCCCGCGCACGCCGATATGAACGCCGTCCGCCTCGACTCAGCGCCTCGCTTGCGCGAGCTGGCCGTCGCCCCCGCGCGCGCTCATGACTTTTTCTTGCGGGCCACGCGTGCCGATCGAACCGCAGGCCCCGATCGCAAGGGGTTGGCGCGGGGGACAGCCTGTACGGCCATCGTCTCCAGCACCCGCGACGCGATGATGAGCTTCAGCAACTCGCTCGTACCCTCGTAGATGCGCAGCGCCCGCACTTCGCGATAGAGCCGCTCCACGGTGGTCCCCCGCACCACGCCCAGCCCGCCGAAGATCTGCACGGCCGCGTCGATGACCTGCTGCGCCGATTCGGTGGCGAAGAGCTTCGCAATCGAGGCCTCGCGCGTGACCCGCCCGCCTACAACATCTCGCGTCCACCCGGCCCGGTAGACGAGCAGCGCCGCGGCGTCCACGGCGACCGCCATGTCGGCGAGCTTGGCCTGGGTCAACTGGAACTCGGACAATGCACGACCGAAGATGCGCCGCTTGAGGGCCCACAGCGTGGCTTCGTCAAACGCCCGCCGCGCGAAGCCCAATGCCGCGGCGCCCACCGTCGAGCGGAAGACATCGAGGGTGGCCATGGCTATCTTGAAGCCCTCGCCCGGTTGGCCCAACAGGCGATCGGCCGCAACCCGACACTCGGCGAAGCGCAGCGTCCCCAAGGGGTGCGGCGCGATGACGTCGATGCGTTCCGACGCATCTAAACCGGGCGTGTCGGCGTCGACGATGAACGCCGACAAACCCTTGGTTCCCGCTTCTTCGCCGGTCCGCGCGAAGACGATGTAGTAGTGCGCGAGCCCCGCGTTGGAGATCCACGTCTTGACGCCATCGAGGCGCCAGGAATCACCATCGCGCGTAGCGCGAGTGGTAATGGCGCCGGCATCCGAGCCGGCATCCGGTTCCGACAACGCGAACGCGCCAATGAGCGTTCCGGCTACGACGCCCGGCAGGACTGACCGCTTTTGATCGTTGCTTCCGAACAGGGTGATGGAGACGCTGCCTAATCCCTGCATGGCGAAGGCGAAATCGGCAAGACCCGAAGCTCGCGCCAGGATCTCTCGCGCCAGGCACAAGCTGCGCACGTCGAGTTGTTCGCGCGCGCCGCCATAGGCCGCGGGAACGCAGACCCGCAACAGTCCTGCCGTCCCGAGCTCGCTCACCAGCCGGCCAACGCAAGCATAGACCGCGTCGAGGTCTTCGTCGGCACTGTCGAGCAAGCGCGGGAGCGCCTCGGCTGTCCAGCGCTCGAACTCGCGCGCCTGATCGCGATGGCGCTCGTCGAAGAACGGCCACGCCAGGTAGCTCGCGTCGGGCATCAGTTCCCTTCGAACACCGGCTTCTGTTTGGCCACGAAGGCGTGGTAGGCGCGCTCGAAGTCCTGCGTCTGCATGCAAATTGCCTGCGCCTGAGCTTCGGCCTCGATGCACTCGCCGAGACCGGAGCTCCACTCCTGCCACAGCATGGTCTTGGTCATCGCGTGGCCAAAGGTCGGACCGTCGGCCAGGCTCACCGCCATCGCGGTCGCTTCCTCAAGGAGCTTCTCCGGCTCAAAGAGGCGGTTGTAGAAGCCGAAGCGCTCTGCCTCCTCGCCACCGACGACACGGCCCGTATAGAGCAAGTCCGCGGCTCGGGACAACCCGATCAAGCGCGGCAGCAGCGTGCAGGCGCCCATGTCGGCGGCGGCGAGACCGACGCGAACGAACAGGAACGCGAGCTTGCTGCGCGCGGTGGCAAAGCGCAGATCCGATGCGCAGGCTACCAGCGCGCCTGCGCCGGTGCACACGCCGTCGATGGCGGCAATGATCGGTTGCGGACAGCCGCGCATGGCCTTCACCACGTCGCCGGTCATGCGCGTGAATGCCAGGAGCTCGGGCATCTTCATCTGCACCAGCTTGCCGATGATGTCGTGGACGTCGCCGCCGGAACAGAAATTGCCACCCTCGCCGGTGAACACAATCGCCTTCACGTCCGTCGCATAGACCATTTCGCGCAACAAATCGCGCAGCTCGCCATAGGATCCGAGCGTGAGCGGATTCTTGCGCTCGGGCCGGTTGAGCGTAATCGTGGCGACCTTGCCCGTGACTGCATAGCCGAAGTGCTCGGCTTTGTAGTTGGCCAGTTGGATGCGTTTCATCATGGTTGCATTCCTTGTAGACGAAGAATCAGCCGACCATCGTCAGACCGCCGGAGACGCTCAAGACCTGTCCGGTGATATAGCTGGCACGATCGCTGGCGAAGAACACGACGGCGTCGGCGATCTCCGAGGGCTTGCCGAACCGGCGGAAAGGAATGGCCTTCTTGAACGCCTCCAGGTGCTTTTCCGGCACAGCGAACAGGAGCGGCGTCTCCGTGGGGCCGGGGCAGACACAGTTGACGTTGATGTTGTAGCGGGCCGTTTCGCGGGCCAGTGATTTGGTGAAGGCGATAAGGCCCCCTTTGGCGCCCGAATAGACGGTCTCGCCGAGACTTCCGACACGACCGGCATCGCTGGCGATGTTGACAATCTTGCCGCTGCCGCGCTCCATCATCTTGGGCAGCAGGGCTTTGGCGAGTTTCATCGGTCCGACGAAGTTAAGTGCAATCAATTTCTCCCAGAGATCGGGCGTGGTTTCCCAGAACGGTCGGGTCTGGCCCCAGCCGGCGCCGTTGACCAGTATATCCACCGCGCCGATCTTGGTCTGTACGGCCTCCGCGAAGGCGCCGATCGAAGCCTCGTCGGTCATATCGACCAGCATGAATTCGGCCTTTTGGTCCATGTTGCGGATGGCAGCGGCAGCGGCCTCGCCCTTGTCGCGATCGATGTCGCCGCAGATGACCGTTGCCCCGGCTTCCGCCAGAGCCTCTGCCGTGGCCTTGCCGATGCCGGAAGCAGCGCCGGTAACCACCGCGATCTTGTCTTCGAAACCCATGGGATCTCCTTGCAATAATGTCATGTGGTGCGCTTGGTGAGGAATTCCGAAACTTTGCGGCGCGTCTCGGGATCGTCGTAAAGCGCTCGCGTTGCCGCTATTTCAGCCGCAAAGCCATCGCAGGCCGGATCGTGTACGGCTGCGATGCAACGCTTGCCGGCCCCCAGCGCCGCCTTGGGCATGCCGGCGACACGCGCTGCGAGCTCGCCGCACCAGAGCGCAAGTCGCTCGCGCGGCTGGGTCCACTGGACCAGGCCAAGACGCAGGGCTTCTGCACCGTCGATCAGCTCCGCACCGAGGATCAGTCGTTTGGCCGCGCCCTGACCGCACAGCCGGGTCAGCCGCTGGGTACCGCCCGCCGCGGGCAGCAGGCCCAGCCCTACCTCCGGCAGTCCCAGCCTCGCGTCGACTGCAGCGACTCGCAAATCGCAAGCGAGTGCGAGCTCGAGCCCTCCGCCCATCGCGGCTCCGCCGATTTCGGCGAGCGTCACGACCGCCGCATTCTCGAGGCGCATGAACAGGCGTTGCATGCGCAGCACGACCTCAACCATCGCATCGCGCCCTTCGGGCGTGTCGAAGCACGAGCGCATCAGCGCCAGATCGGCGCCGGCACAGAAGATCTTGTGATCGCTGCGAATGTGCAGAACTGAAATGCCGGGATCAGCCGTCGCCTCGTCGAGCGCAGCCTCGAGGCGCGCGATCAACTGGCCATCGAGCGCGTTGGCGGGGGGCCGCCAAAGCGTGGCCACCATCACTCGGCCGACTCGTTCGGTAGCAAGCATGGCGCGATCCTATGGTTCAGGCGAGCGCGACCAATCGGTCGAGCACGGCGGCATCCGCGAGCAGATCCTCGCTGGCAGCTTGATGGACCACCCGGCCGCGGTCGAGAACGATCGCCTGCTTGGCCAATGACAGCGCGACGCGGACGTGCTGCTCGACGATGATCACGGCGAACTCGCCCGAGCGCACGAGATCCTGGATCACCTTGACGACTGCGCTGGCGATGATCGGCGCGAGCCCTTCCAGCGGCTCGTCGAGCAACAACACACTGGGATTGGTCATCAGCGCGCGGGCGATCGCCAGCATCTGTTGCTCGCCGCCGGACAACTGGTTGCCGAGATTGCGCCGGCGCTCCTTGAGCCCGGGAAAGGCACGGTATATCCGAGCCAGATCCCACGGACCCGGGCGCGCGACGACGTGCATGTGCTCGTCCACGGTGAGCGACGGGAAACACAATCGTTCCTGCGGAACCCAACCCAGACCGTAACGCGCTCGCAGATACGTCGGCATGCGGGATATGTCTTTGCCGCGCATGAAGAGTCGGCCCCGCCTGAGCCGGGTCAGGCCCATCAGCGTGAGCAGCAGCGTCGTCTTGCCGACGCCATTGCGGCCGATGAGCGCCAGGCTCCCGCCCTGCTCCAGCGCAAACGAGATGCTTTCCAGCACCGTCGACTCCCCGTAGCCGGCACAAAGTCCTTCGACCGTGAGGAGATCAGGCACGGGTCGGCTTGCGGCGTCGTACGTCGTGTGCACGCATCGTTTCACGGTTTAGGGCCACCGGCGTCGCTCGTTTGCGTCGTTGCTATTGCGCCTTGCCCGGGTCCTTTTGATCGGGGAACTTATCGAATTCGACGTTATACAGGCCGCCGCCCGTCTTCTCGACCTTGCGGATGTACACCGTCTGCACGACGTCACGCGTTTCGGGGTCGATCATGATCGGTCCGCGCGGGCTCATCAGCGTCATGCCCTTCATCGCGGCCACCAGCTTGTCGCCGTCGGCCGAGCCGTTGGTCTTCTTCAGCGCTTCGTAGATCACCGCCATGCCGTCATAGCCGGCGGCCGCCATGAAATTCGGGCGCAGCTTATCGCCGTTGACCTCGGCGTACGCCTTCTTGAACGCCGCGTTCTCGGGTGAATTGTGCGCGGCCGAATAATGGAAACTGGTGATCAGCCCCAGCGTCGGCTCGCCCATCGCGTCCAGCACCCCGTCGTCGGTGATGTCGCCGGTGGCGATCAGCTTGATCCCGGCCTGCGCCAGCCCCCGCTCGGCGTAACCCTTCATGAAGGCGATCCCCTGCTCACCGGCCGGCAGGAACAGGAACACCGCCTCGGGCTTGGCGTCCTTGACCCGCTGGACGAACGGCCCGAAGTCCGGGTTCTGCAGCGGCGTATGAATGCTGCCGACCATTTCGCCGCCCGCCTTCTTGAACGCTTCGCTGAATGCCTTCTCCGCGTCGAGTCCCGGACCGTAATCGGCAACCACCGTATAGACCTTCTTGACCCCGTTCCTGGCCGCCCAGATGGCCATCGGCTGCGTGATCTGGGGCAGCGTCATCGACACCCGCACGATATACGGCGAGCGGGTGGTGATGATCGAAGTCGCCGCGTTCATGATCACCATTGCTTTCTTGGCTTCGGTCGCGATCGGCGCCACGGCCAGGGCGTTCGGTGTCAGGCCGAAGCCGACCAGGATGTCGACGTTGTCGCGGGTGACAAGTTCCTGCGCGAGGCGCTTGGCGACGTCCGGCGAGGGACCAGTCGTGTCCTTCTGCACAATCTCGATCTTCTTGCCGGCGACCGTGTCACCATTGACCTTCATGTAGGCATTCATGCCGCCGAGGATCTGCTGGCCATACTGTGCGAATGGCCCCGAGAACTCGCCGACCATACCGAGCTTTACGACGTTCTGCGCCGGCGAGGCGCCGGCGACGGCGAATAGTGCAGCGATTACCACGGCGCTTCTGACGGGATATCTACAATCCATGTGCGGCCCCGGTTGGTTGATCAAAGGTGATGCGATGCGCCAGCCTGATTCAACGGGTGTGAGACGCGTCCACGGTGCTCATTGGCGAGGATGGCCCGTGGCTGCGTCTTCGGTCGCCGTTTCGGCAGCGAGTGTTGCATGCAGATCGCGCAACCGCCGCCGTACCAGCTTGCCGGTCGGCGTGCGCGGCAGCGCCTCGATCGGATGCAGCCAGCGCGGTCGCTGATAGTGCGGAAGGCGATCAGCGTGCTCGCGCAGCGTTGCTGCATCGAGGATCGGCGCGCCCGGCTGCGCGACGAAGAACAGCGCAACCGCTTCGACGCCGTCAGCATCGGGGACCGCGACTGCGGCCGCCTCGGCGATGCCGGGACACATCAGCGCAATGCGCTGCTCGAGGTCGACCAGATCGACCCAGCGGCCGTACACCTTGACCAGCGAATCGTCGCGGCCGGCGAATCGCCAGCCGCCGCCTTCCACGCGCTCGAACAGGTCGGACGGCGCGAACGCGCCGTCGCGGAAGTGCTCGGCCTGCGCGTCGGGGCGGTTCCAGTAGCCGAGTGCAACAGTCGAACCGCGAATGATGATCCGCCCCGGTCCTTCGGACGCCAGGAATCCGGGTTGCGATGCCGGGGCTCGCACCTTGAGCGCAGCCACATCGACGCCCGGCGAGACGCGCAACCCGTGGCCGTCGTCACTGTCCACGAGCACCAGCACGAGCGTTTCCGAGGCGCCGAAGCCGTTGACGATGGTGCGCCCGAGCTGGCGCTTCCATTCGTCGCGCAACGTCGCGGGCAGCGCCTCGCCCGCCGAAACGTAGAGCCGCACGCCGCACTGCGCAAGCTGGCCGGCCAAGCCTTCCTTGAGCAGGTTGCGGTACAGCGACGGCACACTGAACAGGACGTTCGCGCGCCGCGCCATGATGCTCGCGACCAAACCCTGCGCGGTCGGCCACTGCGGATCGAGGATCACCGTGGCACCGAGCTTGAGCCCGGCCAAGATGCAGTTGGCAAGCGGATAGGCGAAGAACAGCTTCGAGCTCGCATAGATGCGGTCCTCCGCGGCGAGCCCGAGTCGCTCGCGACCGATGCGCTCGATCTCGAGCGCGATGCGCTGCGGATGCACGACCGCCTTCGGGTGGCCGCTGGTTCCTGACGAGTGGACCCAGAGCACGGGCTCCTCGGGTCCCATCGGCTGCGGATCGCATGGTGCAGCGTGCGGAAGTTCCCGCCGCCACTCGGGGAGCGAGATCACCTGTCTGCTCCATGGCTCCGGCGTGTCGTCGCCCGCTTCGGCGAGGATGAACAGGAACCCGGCCGCATCGAGGATCGCGAGCCACTCCTTGGCGGGGACACGCGGGTTCACGCCCACCGCGACGCCGCCCGCCCAGATCACGCCGAGGTAGGCGACGACCCAGTCGAAGCCGTCCGGCAACTTGATCGCGACGCGATCGCCGCGCCGGACGCCGCGTGCACGCCATTTCGCTCCGGCGCGCGCAACAGATTCACGCAGCTCGCCGCGGCTCATCTCCTCGCTGCCGCAGACCAGCGCCACGCGCGCGTCGCCGTGATCGGCCAGCAACACCTGTGCGGCGTTCATCGTCGTGGCCGCACCGGTCGTGAGGCGCGGCGGCTCGTCGCGCGCCGCGCCGACCACGCCCGACTTGCCCTCGCGCCAGTGCGCCTGCTCGGTTCGAAGCAGCGCGGCGTGCTCGCGTTCCTCCGCCGCCAGCTCGCGGTACAAGCGCTGCGCCGCCGATCCGGGCCCAGTGCTTTCGGCGGTCGCATCGAAGAACGTGGCGGCGCGTTCCTCCATGTCGATCGCGACGCGAAATAGGTCCTCGGCGTCACCGACGCGGTGATCGACGCCCGCGAAAACGACGGCATGCTCGACCGCGTGCGCATCGAACACCGGCGTCAGGTCGACGTGGTAGCGCCCGACCAGCGTGTCCATGTGCTCCCGCTCCATTGCAGCGAAGCGGGCGAAGAGCTCGCGCAGCGCCGGGTCGGACGCGCTTACCACGGCGCGATGGTAGAACGCCTGACCGCCAAGCTCGATCTCGAACGCCTTGCGCACGGCGCTCATCGCCGCTGCATCGCCGACCGGCTCCGACTCGAACAGTTCGAGCTCGCCGCCGCACAGCGGGCATCCGCCGTAGGGAAACGCAAAGCCTTCGCTCACCTTGGCGCAGGATTGACAGCGCCAGTGGGCCGTCGCGCCCGCGCAGCATATGTGCGGCTCGACGTCTTCGTCGAGCGGGCGATGGCATTTCGGGCAGAGGATCGCGTGCTCCTTCACAGCGTCTTCGCTCCGTCAAGCGCCAGTTCGCGCACCAGCCGTTGTGCCAGCACGGCAGCGACCTGCCGGCGGTAGTTCGACTGGGTGACGGTTGTCCGCATCGGGCTCACCTGCTTCTGCATCAGCTTGGCGAGCGCTGAGAGCGTGTCCGCGCCAACGGCTCGTCCCAGCAGCGCGTCGGTACCGGCAAGGACGAATGGCTGCGAATTGGTGCCGGTGAGCGCCACGCGAAGCTCCGCAAGCTCGCCATCGCGAACCGAGAGCGCGCACGCCACGCCGGCGAGCGGGAAATCGACCGCGGCGCGAACGCGGGCCTTGCGATAGCCTGATACGAGACCGGCCGGACGCGCGGGAACCAGCACGCGCGCGAGCAACTCGTCGGCGGCGATCGTCAGGTGCGCGGCGCCGTCGTCGCGATACAGATCGAAGAGCTCTATGCGGCGTGCGCCGGAGCTTGCGACCAACTCGACTTCGGCGCGAAGCGCGAGCAGCGCAGCAGCGAGATCGCCCGAAAACGCGGCGTGGCAATGCGTGCCCTGCGGCGCGACGTGGCAAACCTTGCCGCCGCGTTTCAGGCAGTATTCGTTTGTCGCACGCCACCATTGGCTCTGGTTATAGAACACGCAGCGGGTGTCGAGGCAGAGGTTGCCGCCGACCGTGGCTACGCTACGATGCGCGGGGCCTGCAACCGTGCGCGCAGCTTCGGCGAGCGCCGGATAACCTTGCCCGACGCGTGTGTCGGCCGTGAGCCGAGACAGGGTCACCCCTGCGCCCAGCGAGAGTCCCTCGTCGGTTAAAGCCATGCTGGCGAAGTCCTGCACCGCGCCGAGGTCGACGAGCATGGCGGGGCGTTCGATTCCCCGGCGCAAGTTCGGCAGCAAGCCGGTCCCTCCGGCGAGCAGGCGGGCGCCAGGTTCGGATGCGAGCAGGTGCGCGACCTCGGCGATGCTTGTTGGACGCTTGACGGTGAACGCGGACATCCGCTCCATATCTCACCCTCCCACCGGAGCATCCTGCGCGAGCGCGCCGGCGTTGGCCCGACGACGTTCCTTGCGCTTGCGCGCCTGGATCGCCTCGAGCACGCGATCGGGCGAGGCCGGCAGCTCGGTCAGACGAATGCCGATGGCGTCGCAGATCGCATTGGTGAGCGCAGGGGCAAAGCTGTGCAATGAGCCCTCGCTCGCCTCTTTCGCACCAAACGGCCCGAGGGGATCGTGGCTCTCGATGAGCTTCACCTCGATCGGCGGCGACTCGACGATCGTAGGGATGCGGTAATCGAGCATGTTGGGCCGCAGTGGAAGCCCTTCGTGATATTGCGTCTCCTCCGAGAGCGCCTGGCCCATGCCCATCCACACTGCGCCCTGGACCTGGCCCTCGACGGCGAGCGGGTTGATCGCGAAGCCGCAGTCGTGGGCCACCCAGACCCGTTCGACGGCGACCGCACCGGTATCCTCGTCGACGCTGACCTCGACGACCTGCGCCGCATAGGAGAACCCGGCCGTCGAGCCTACGGCCGCGCCGCGGAACTTGCCGCCCTGCGTTTCCGGCGGCGTCGACCACGTTCCCTTGACGATCAAAGTTCCAGTGTCGACCAGCGCCGCATCGACCGCGGCGCCGAAATCGAGACCGCGATCGGTTCCCGCGACGCGGCAATGCTCTCCCTCCCACTCGATGTCCTCGGCGGCGACCTCCAAACGCTTCGCCGCGGCGGCCACCAGCACACGCTTCATCTCCTGCGCTGCGCGCAGCGCCGCGTTGCCAACCATGAACGACACGCGTGACGAGTAGGAGCCGTTGTCCTTCGGCGTGAGCGCGCTGTCGGTAGCGATGACGCGGATGCGTGCGAGCGGCAGTGAGAGCACCTCGGCCACGATCTGCGCAAGCAGCGTGGAGGAGCCCTGACCGATGTCGGAGGCACCGGTGAGGATGGTGATTCCACCGTCGAAGTCGAGCTTGAGGTTGATCACCGCATGCGGCTCGCCGCTCCAATGCACCGGTTTCGCCGATCCGGAGACATAGTGCGAGCACGCGAGTCCGAGGCCCCGCCCGCGCGGCAGCTTGCCGCGGCGCTTCTTCCAGTCGGAAGCCTGCTCGACCCAATCGAGGCACGCGGGAATCCCGTACGAGTTGACCTGTAGGTCGTTGATGGTGCGGTACGGGGGAGCGATGAGGTTGGCACGCCGTATTGCGAACGGATCGAGGCCGAGCTCCCCGGCCATGATGTCCAGCAGCGATTCGAAGGCGTGCCGCGCATCGACTGCGCCATGCCCGCGCATCGCGCCGCAGGGCGGCGTGTTAGTGTAGACGCGATAGCCGCGGTATTTGACCGCCGGCACCGTGTAGAGCGCGTGCAGCAGGGCACCGGCATAGAGGATCGTGACCAGGCCGTAGCCGCCGTACGCGCCGCCGCGTTGAACGATCTCGCAGTCGACCGCGGTAATCTCGCCGGTCTTCTTGAGCCCAAGCTTCAAACGGATGTCGGTCTCGGGCCGCCCACGATGCGTGAGGAAGCACTCCTCCCGCGACAGCTCCAACTTCACCGTCCCGCCGGCGGCGCGCGCGAGCAGCGCGGTCACCATCTCGAAGTTGAGCGGTTCGACCCGGTGTCCGAAACCGCCGCCGACGAACGGCTTCACCACGCGGATGCGCGAGCCGTCCATGCCAAGGCAGCGAGCGAGTGTGAGATGCAGGTAGTACGGCACCTGGGTCACCGAATGCGTCGTGAGCCGATCGCGCTCCGGCTCGTAGCTCGCGACCGCGGCATTGAGCTCGATCTGGCCATGTGCGACTTCGGCATAGCGAAACGTCTGCTCGCGCACAAGATCGGCGGCAGCGAAGCCCGCATCGACGTCACCGAACGACTGATCGACCTCGCGTTCGAGATTGCCCGGCTTGCTCTCGTGCAGCGGCACAGCGTCGGCAGCGCGCGCCTCGGCGGCGTGGAAGTACGCGGGCAAGGCCTCGATGTCGAGCACGATGGCCGCGAGCGCCGCTTCGGCGGTCTCATCGTCGACCGCCGCCACCGCAGCCAAGGGCTCGCCGCGATAGCGCACTTTGTCGCGGGCGAGCGGCCACTCGTTCTGCGCAATCGGGATCACGCCGTAGGGGGCAGCAAAATCCTCCCCGATCACGACGGCCCCGACGCCCGGAATCGCTCGCGCGGCCGTCGCGTCGATGCCGCGGATCAAGCCGTGCGCAACCGGACTTCTCAGGATCCGGCCGACCAGCACTTCACCGAATGGAAGATCCGCGGTGTAGCGCGCACGTCCGGTAACCTTCTCGATGCCGTCGATCAGCGGGGTTCGTTGCCCGACCGCCCGCCTCCCCGAGTCGGCGGGGGCCGCAGGCACATGGTGGCGGCCGGTCGTATCGGCGATCTCGTTCATCGCATCAATCTCCGGCGGCCGCCCGCACCGACTCGATGATCTTCACGTACCCGGTGCAGCGGCAGAGGTTGCCCGACAGCGCCTCGCGGATCTCGGCTTCGGTCGGGCTCGGGTGGCGTCGCAGCAGTCCCTCGGCGGCCATGATCATTCCCGGCGTGCAGAAGCCGCACTGGGTGCCGAGCTTTTCGTGGAAGGCCTGCTGCAGCCGACTCATGCGGCCATCGACCGCAAGGCCTTCGATCGTTTCCACGTGCCTGCCTTCGCAGCTCGCCGCGAGCGTGATGCAGGCGAGTCGCGGCTCGCCGTCGATCAGCACGGTGCAGGCGCCGCATTCGCCCCCGTCGCAGCCTTGCTTGGTTCCGGTCAGCCCCGCGGTCTGGCGAAGATAGTCGAGCAGCAGCATATGATCGGCAACCGCATCCTCGCGCGCGCGCCCGTTGACCGTCAGTGAGACTAGGCGCTTGGTCATCGGTCAGTCCTTCGGTCGCAGGTCGCGTACGCGTACCGCCTTGCCCTGCGAGCGCGGAATCTCCCCCGGCTTCTTCACGACGACGTCGGCGGTGATGCCGATCAGCGACTTGACGTGATGGGCGACCTGCCGCGCGGCGGCGTCGTAGGCGGTCGCGTCGACGCCGGGCTGCGCTTCGGCTTCGATGGTCAAGTGATCGAGACTGCCGTGGCGCTCGACGACGAGCTGATAATGCGGCGCGATGTTGGGCAAGCCGATGAGCACCGCTTCCACCTGCGATGGGTACAAGTTGACGCCGCGGATGATCAGCATGTCGTCGTTGCGTCCTGTGATGCGCAGGATGCGCAAGTGCGTCCGCCCGCAGTCGCACGGCGCGGTTGTGACCTTGGTGATGTCGCGCGTCCGGTAACGCAGCATCGGCAGCGCTTCCTTGGTGAGCGTCGTGATCACGAGCTCGCCCGGCTCGCCCTCGGGCATCGCGTGGCCCGTCTCGGGATCGATCACCTCGAACAGGAAGTGGTCCTCCCAGCCGTGCAGGCCGGCCTGACACTCGCATTCGCAGGCGACTCCGGGCCCCATAATTTCCGACAGTCCGTAGATGTCGATCGCCTTGAGGCCCAGCCGCGCCTCGATCTCGCGCCGCATCGCGTCGCTCCAGGGCTCGGCGCCGAATAGGCCGACGTCGAGCGCGCTCTTGGTCAGGTCGACGCCCTGCGTTTCCGCAAGCTCGGCAATGGACAGCGCGTACGAGGGTGTCGCACAGAGAACGCGTGCGCCGAAATCCAGGATCAGCGCGATCTGCCGCTCTGTCGATCCACCCGACATCGGCACGACGGTGGCACCGAGCCTCTCGGCACCGTAATGGGCGCCCAGCCCACCAGTGAACAGGCCGTACCCGTAGGCGTTGTGAACCAAGTCCCCCGGCCGCGTGCCGCCGCAGGCGAGCGAACGCGCCATGAGATCGGCCCAGGTGTCGAGGTCAGCTGCGGTGTAGCCGACCACGGTGGGCTTACCGGTCGTTCCCGACGACGCATGCAACCGCGCCAGCTTCTCGCGCGGCCTTGCGAACAGGCCGAACGGATAGTGATCGCGCAAGTCGGCCTTGCGCGTGAACGGCAATCGCTCGAGGTCCGCCAGGCTTACGAGCCCATCGGGCGAGATACCGGCCGCGTCGAGTCGCGCGCGATGCATCGGCACGTGCTCATACGCATTCGTCACCGTCGTGCGCAACCTTTCGAGCTGGAGCGCGGCAAGCTTCTCGCGCGGCAGGGTCTCCACCTCGCGCTGAAAGTAATAGCCGGAGCGAGCACCGGTCCTGATGCCCACTTCCGTCATCGTCGTTGCGCCCATGCGGCCCCCCTGTCGATCAAGGACGCGCGCCGCGCACCGGCAGATGCGCGAGCGCAAAGCCCTGGTTGAATCCGGCGCGCGTAACGATCACGAACTTGACCCAGGCGCCGGCGAGTGCCGCCAGCAATCCGGCCAGCGCCGCGATTGGCAACGCGAATACACCGGCGAATGCCGCGGCCGCCGTCAACGCAAGCGGTAGCAGCGTGCCCGCGAACGTCAAGATGCGCCCCGCGGCATCCAGCGCTGCTCGCGCTCCCGGTGCCGCGCTGCCGGCAAGGCGCCGCCGATACGCGACCCAGACCACGAACCGTACGACCACGAGCGCACCAAACAGGATCATCGTCGCACTCGTGGCGCTGCGGTGAAGCGGCGCTGTCAGCAGGAACACACCGCCGCCTTCGACGAGCCCCGTTGTCAAGAGCAAAGTCCGCAGCAGCGGTTCGCGCCATGCCGGGATCCCTTTCGCGGCCTGCAGCAAACGCGCCTGGCAATAGACGAATACCAGCGCGAGCCCGGCGGCGATCCAGACCATGCCCGTCACGCCCGCCGCTGCAGCGAGGCCGACGGGGAACAGCAGCATCGCGGTCCAAGCCTCGCAGGCCATCCACGATGTGCGCGGGTTGCGCAGCACCCGGATCGCCCGGAGCGGCCGTCCCAGCTCGAGCGCGACACAGAACAGTCCCAGACCGACGAGCCCGAGTCCGGCCAGGAGCAGCGCCGACAGCGCCGGCCCGGTCGCCGCAAACAGCGGGGCGAAAACGATGAGACTGCCGCCCATGCCGCCGCCAATGAAATTGCCGGCCGCGCGTGCATCCCAGCTCGTCTGCTGCCACGGTTTGGGGCCGTAGCTCCCGTAGCCTTTCGCCGGCCCGCTCATTCGGCCGCCTCCGCATTGCGATCCCAGAGGTAGTAGAAGCCCGGACCTGTGCCGAGCTCCTCGTGCATGCGGAAGCTCGCGTTGTGCGCGCGGAGCTGCGCCACGTTGCTCTCCGGGTCGTCGAGGTCGCCGAACGAGAGCGCCTGCGCGATGCACGAGTTGACGCACGCCGGCGTGGCCTCGGGATCGACGCCGGGTATCTTCTCCTGCGCAAGCCCGGCGTCGATACGATCGACGCAGAACGTGCACTTGGTGGCGACGCCGAGCCGCGAATCGTCGCGCCGCTTCGCTTCGTTCTCCATCTCCGTGCCGTAGGCGAACGTGGGACGCAGCGTCTTGGAGCGTGCCTGGTACGGGCACGCGACCGCGCAATAGGCACACCCGATGCAGATGTCGTAATCGATCGTGACGATGCCGTCGGCGCGCTTTTTCGTCGCCGTCGTCGGGCAGACTTCCATGCATGGCGGATCGTCGCAATGCTGGCAACCAACCGGCACGAACGCGCGCGTCACCTCCGGGTACTCGCCCTGCTCGATGTCGAGGACGCGGCGCCACTGGACGTCGGGCGGAGTCGCATTGGCCTGACGGCACGCTGCCGTGCACGTCTGGCATCCAACGCAGCGGCGAAGATCGGCCACCATCACCCAGCGCGTCATGAGGCGACTCCACGCGTGCCACTCGCTGCGGCGCGTGAACGCACTGCGGCTGCCGGTGCGATTTTCACGCGCACGATGTCGGCGCCGGAGCCGGTCGAGTCGGTGAGGTCGAGCGACATCGTCGCGAGCGAGTTCATGCTGGGCACGCCGAAATCCTTGGTGAACGGCGTCGCCCAGTGGTCGAACTGGCCGAGCAGGAGCAGCGTGTCGGGGCGGATGCCTTGCCTAAGCACGGCGCGGCCGCGCACACTCCGCTGCGGCGTCGCGATCTCCACCTGCTCGCCGTCCGCGATGCCGAGTTTCTCGGCCGTGCGCGTGTTGATGATCACCCCGCGGTGGCCCGCGATGTTGTCGGCGACCTCCTTGATCAGTTGCATGCCGACGTTGGCGCCCCACGCATACTGCATGCTGCGCGCCGTCAGCAGCCAGAACGGGTAATCCTTCGGCGCGCCGCCCGCCTTGACGACGGCCGTGATCCACGGTGCGCTGAAATCCTTGCATGCGGGCAACGTCTGATATTCCTTGAGCTGCGTGTCCCACCAGTGCATGTCGTTCTCGTGCAGCCGACGGCCGAGCTCGACGCCGACGCGCCACAGGCGCTCCTGATACGGCAGCTCGAAGCGCAGCCCCTGCCTGACGAGTTCCGGGAACAAATACCATTTCACGCGCGGAAACGGCTTCGTCGCGAGGCCGTGCTCCTTCCACCAGGCCAGACCATGCTGCTCCCGGCCGTCGCTCACTTCTACGCTCGCCGCGCGACAAACCGCATCCCAGATCTTCTCCGGCGCGTGCGCCTCGGTCGTCGGCAGCGAGAAGTCGCCGTGCGGCCCCTTGAGCGGAACGCCAGCTGCACCCCTGTTGATCGCGGCGTTGTATTTCTCGAGCAGTCCGACGCGCTGCGCGAGCTCGGTGGCGATCGCGGTGAAGTCGCGAGCATCGCCGCACGTCGCGACGGCCGGCTGCCGCAGCGCGAAGCCCTGCTGGTCCCAGAACTGCTCGACAAACTTGGAGCCGCCGATACGGATCAGCTGCAGGCTTTCCAGGTCAGTCGCTTCGGGAAGCAGCAGGTCGGCGAAATGATTGGTCTCGTCGCGCGTATACGCGAAGGCCACCATGAACGGGAAGCGCGCCATCTTGTCGGCGACGGCGACCGTGTCCCAGAACGAGATCGCCGGATTCGTTCGGTAGACGAACCAGACGTCGGGTAGCGTGACGCGCGGTAGGCCCTTCGGCGTCTCGTCGAGAAACATCCACGAGAAATGGGTGGGCCCGAGGGCCTGGCTCCACGGGCCGTTGCCCGCGAGCGGCACCATGGTCCGGTGCGCGTTGCGAATATTGGGCTGCGAAGACCAGTGCGCCTTGTCGGTCGGGTTCAGCGGGTACGCCATGAAGCCGTCCGGCCCCGGCTGCACACTCTCGATGCGCGCAGTCACCTGCCGGTTCAGGCGCACCGTCGTGCCGAGCGTGCCGCCGGGAACCTCCAGGGCGCCGACGAGCGCGGCGAGCATCGTGCGGGCCCAAACGCATTCGAAGCCGCCCCAGCCATTGTTGACCGTTTTGCCCAGGCTCACGGCGACCGGACGATAGGGTAGCGTGACTCCGTCGATCTCGATCGTTTCGCCGATACGCGCGTGCTGGACGAACTCGTGCGCGATGCGGCGCATCGTCACTGCAGGAACGTCGCAGATGCGCTCCGCCCACTCGGGCGTGTACGGCGCCATGTGCGCGACGAGCTTGGTGAAAGCGGTTTCGCCGGCGAGACGGCCCTCGGCGAGCACTTCGTCATCCGCGCCGATCTCCACGGCATCGGCCTCGAACCGCCCTTCGAGCGCCTCGGCGAGATCCGGCGTGTCGAAGGGCACGGCGGCATGACGGGCGATGTTCCATACGAGTGGCTTGCGCGTCGCGCGATCGCGCAGGTAATAACCGCTCGGCCCGACGAGATAGGGCGACGCGGTATAGCGGGAAAGGAACGCGACGTCGAGTTGCTGGCGCGGAATCTCGTGGAGCAGCGCGTGCACCAGCGCGTAGAGAAACGCGGCGTCGGTCTTGGGCTTGATCGGGACCCACTCCGCGGAGCAGGCGCCGGTCACCGAGAGATGCGGCTCGACCTGCACGCGCTTCATGCCGCGGATGCGGGCGTTGGCGTGGCGCCAGACGCCGACCACACCGCCGGATGCCTCGACGTTTGCGCCGCAGGAGATCAGGTAGTCCGTGAGCGGCGTATCCGGCGACACGGTAAAAGCGCGGTGCCAGAACTCTCCGTAGAGGTGCTCGGAGTGGTAGCACTTCACGCCTTGGCCCGAGCCGAAGCCCATGTCGGCCGGCCCCCAGGCCGCGAGGAACGCGGCAAACGTGCCCATGTAAGACTGCGGCGTGCCGCCTCCGCCCAGACTCACGGCGAGCCGCGGATAGCCCGATTCGTCGGTCAGTCCCTGCTTGCGCACGCGGTTCAGCCGTTCGGCGATCAGCTCGAACGCCTCGTCCCAGCCGAGCGCCACGAACGCGGGATCCTCGTCACGGCCCTTGCGCGGGTTCGTCCGCTTCATCGGCGTCAGCACGCGATGCGGGTTGTACGTCTTCTGCACCAGCCCGTACGCCTTCACGCATACCTTGCCGCCGCCGGGGTGCACGCCTGCCGCGCAGAAATTCGGCTCGACCTCGGTCGCCACGCCGTCGACGACTTTGACCGTGAGCAAATCTGGCCCTGCGACGCACTGGTAGCAGTATGTCGGAACGCGACGAGTGGCATCGCGCAGGGCGTTCATGCAAGCCCTGCCTTGGCCGCCTTGGCCGCGAGCCGCGCCTCGGTGGTCTTGAGGTCGACGATGAAGCGGTGATGACGACCGCGACAGATCGAGTCGATGCCGTCACGACCCTCGACGTCAAGAGCGACGGCACGGCCTTTGACCTCGGCGACGGTCACCTTGAGCTCGACTGGCATGCCCATCAGCGTCGCGGCGAGATGATCAAGCTCGATCCGCGTGCCGACCGAATCCTCGCCCGGATCGAGGTGCGGCAGAAGCAGCTCGCGGCAGGCGATCTCGACGTCGCGCACGAGCATCGGCGTCGCGTACACGCGCGCCCTTTCGCCCATGAAGTCGATCGTGCGCTCGCGGTCGACGGTCAATTTCGAGGTTGCGGTCACGCCTTGTGCAAGTGAAGCCTTCATCGGTTGCTCCAGGGTTGCTTGTGGTTATGGTTCGCGGGTCGCGTACGGTTCATAGGCCGAGATACGCCTGCTGCACCCTTGGATTGCCGAGCAGCTCGCGGCCGCTGCCCGATAGCGCGATGCGCCCGACTTCGAGCACATAGGCGCGATCGGCGATCGCCAGCGCAGCCCGTGCGTTCTGGTCGACCAACAGGATGGTCGTCGCCGCGTCCTTGAGAGAGCGGATGATCGCGAAGATCTCGGCCACGATGCGCGGAGCGAGCCCCATGCTCGGTTCGTCGAGCAGCAGCAGCTTCGGCCGCGTCATCAAGGCGCGACCGATCGCCAGTATCTGCTGCTGTCCTCCGGAGAGCGTTCCCGCCATCTCGCGCCGCTTTGCCGCCAGGATCGGGAACAGCCCAAACACGCGCTCGAGCGCGCCGGCGATCTCAATGGCCGGCCGCACGAACCCGCCGAGCCGAAGATTGTCTTCGACCGACAGCGGTCCGAACACCTGCCGCCCCTCTGGGACTTGCACCATTCCCATCTTCACCCGCTGACGCGGCGACGCGCGCGTCACGTCCGAACCTTCGAAGCGGACGCGACCTCCTGCCGCCGCCTGCACTCCGGAGAGCACACGCAACAACGTCGTCTTGCCCGCACCGTTGGCACCGACGAGCGCAACCAGTTCGCCCTGCCCCACGTGGAGGTCGACGTCGGCGAGCGCGCGAATGCGTCCGTAGCGACTCGACAGGGCGGCGACTTCAAGCATGGCCGACCTCCACCGAGTCCGCAATACCCAGATACGCCTCGATGACGCGCGGATCGGCGCGGACTTCCGCCGCCGTCCCTTCGCTCAACCGGCGTCCGTAGTCGAGCACTAGGATGTGATCCGAGACGCCCATGACCAGCCGCATGTTGTGCTCGACCAGCACCACCGTTGTTCCTGCGGCGGCGAGCTGCTTGATAAGCGTGTCGATTTCCTGCGCCTCGGTCGGATTGAGTCCCGCTGCAGGTTCGTCGAGCAGCAGCATGCTCGGCTCGCCAGCCAGCGCACGCGCGATCTCGAGGCGCTTGAGCGCACCGTAGGGCATTGCCGCCGCACCAATCCCTGCGTAGTCCTCGAGGCCGAGGAAGCGCAACAGCTGCAACGCGCGTCCACGGCATTCGTGCTCGGCCCCCGCCAGGCGGGGAGTGTGGAACAGCGCCGCCAAGAGTCCGCAACGCTCGCGCAGATGGCGCCCGGTCATGACGTTCTCGAGCGCGGTCATGTTGAAAAAGATCTGCAGGCTTTGGAACGTGCGTCCGATGCCGGCGGCAGCGAATTCATGCGGTGGTGCGCCGGTAAGGTCGCGCTCATCGAAGATGATGCGGCCGGTGCTTGGCACGTAAACGCCGGTCAAGAGGTTGAGCAGGGTCGTCTTGCCCGCGCCGTTGGGACCGATGATCGAATGAATCGTCCCGGGTCGGGGCTGCCACGAGAGATCATCGATGGCGCGCACTCCACCGAATTCCTTCGACAGCCGCTCGACGCGCAGCGCGCTCATCGAGCCCTCCGCAGCCAATAACCGGCAAGCGTCGGTACCACGCCGCGCGGCAGGAAGATCATCGTGAACATCATCAGCGCGCCGAAGACCACCATTTCGTAGTCCTTGAGCAGCGTCAGAACCTGCGGCAGCACCGTAAGAATCGCCGCACCGACGACGGCGCCGAACGTCGATGCCATGCCGCCGAACACCACCATCGTCACCAGTTCGATCGAGTGCAGAAACGACGCCTTGGCCGGCGTGATGAAGCCGGCGTAGTAGGCGGTGAGCCCGCCGGCCACGGCCGCGAAGACCGCGGAAATGACGAACACCATGAGCTTGTGCCGCGCGCTGTCGATGCCCGCCACTTCGGCGGCGATCTCCGATGTGTGCAGGGCCCGCAGCGCACGGCCTATCGGCGATTCGATCAGATTTTGCGCCAGCCACACCGCGAGCAGCAGGCAGCCACCGATCACCCAGTACCAGGTGCGCTCGCCCTGGACGATCAGCCCGAACACCGCCAATGGTGCGACTGGCATGCCGTCGGGCCCGCCCGTCAGAGCGTCCTCCGTGGAAATGACGATGGAAACGATGATGCCGAGCCCGAGTGTGGCCATCGCGAGGTAATGTCCATGAAGCCTGAGAATTGGACGGCCGACGACGAAAGCCAGCAGCGCGACGCCCGCGGTCGCCGCAACGAGCGCCGCGAGCGGCGGCCAGCCGTACCGCGAGCCCAGCAGCGCCGAACCGTAGGCACCGAGCCCGACGAAGCCGGCGTGGCCGAGACTGATCTGTCCGGCATAGCCGATGAGCAGGTTCAGGCCAACGCAAACGATCGCGTTCAGGCCGGCCAGAATCGCGACGTCGTAGAAATAATTGTTGGTCATCGCCAGCGGTGCGAGCGCAATGATGAGCGCGAGCAAGGCCATTCCACCGGTGCGGGAACTGGCCCACCAGGCGTCCGTCGCGTTCAGATGGTTAGACGCGAATGCTTTGAAGCGCGCCAAGGATTCCACGGGGTCGGAAGAACAGGACTACGAGCATGATGAGGAACGCGACCACGTCCTTGTAGGCGGACGAGATGTAGCCCGCCGACAGGCTTTCGAGCAAACCGAGAACGAGTCCGCCGACGATGGCGCCGGCGAAACTGCCGAGGCCGCCCAGCATCGCCGCCGCGAAGCCCTTCAGTCCAAGCATCACGCCGACGTCATATGACGTGAAGGTGATCGGCGCGATGAGCACGCCGGCGATCGCACCGAGCGCCCCTGCCAGGCCGAAGCTCGCAAACAGCACTTTGGCGACGTCGATGCCGACGAGTTGAGCGGCAAGCCGATTATGGGACGTAGCGAGCATCGCCTTGCCGAGCAGAGTCCGGCCAAAGAACCACGACAGAACGGCGACGATGACAACCATCGCACCGAACACCCACAGGCTTTGTGGCACGATGGTCGCACCGAGTAGCGCAATCGGCCGGTCGCCCGAAAACGCAGGCAGCGGATGGATCCCCTTGTCCCAGACGAGCTGTGCGAGCCCGCGCAGGAAGATTGACGCGCCGATGGTGATGATGATCAATGTCACGACGTCCGCGTGCGGCGCGCGCTCGACCGCCAGTTTCTCGAGCAGCAATCCGACGACGGACGCGATCACGATGGCGCCCGCGATCGCTATCGGCAGCGGCACGGCAGTGGCGACCAGCGACACCGCGCTCATGCCGCCGATCATGACGAATTCGCCCTGCGCGAAATTGATGACGCGGCTCGCGTTGAAAATGATCGAGAAGCCCAATGCGACCAGCGCATAAACAGAGCCGGCGGTCAGCCCGCCGGCGAGGAACTGCGTCCACTGGCTGTCCATGCACAGCCCTCGGTCGGTTAAATTGCCCTCGGCTTGACTATCACCCAGCCGCCCTTGCGCACTTCGAGCATCCAGAACGCGCTCAGATCGAGACCCATATGGTCGGTGCTCGACATGTTGACCACGCCCCCCGTACCGACGTAGCCGCGCGTGTTCTCGATGGCGTCGCGCAACTTCGCTTTGTCGGTGCCGCCGGCCAGTTTGACCGCATCGACTGCGATCATCAGACCGTCGTAGGCATGGCCGCCGAAGGTCGAGACGTCGGACTTGTACTTCGCCTCATAATCGCGCTTGTAGGCGACGACGACCGGCTTTTGGGCATCGTTGTCGGGAAGGATGTCGGCGACCAGCAGCGCTGCGGCGGGAAGGCGTACGCCTTCGGCCGCGTCGCCGGCAAGCTTGATGAACTCCTTCGAAGCAACGCCGTGCGACTGATAGAGCGGCATGGTGAGGCCGAGCTGCTTGTAATTTTTGGTGACGATCGCCGGGCCCTGTCCGAAACCGGCATTGAGCACAGCCTGAACGCCAGCCGTCCCCTTGATCTTGGTGAGCTGCGCGGTCATGTCGGTGTCCGCTGCGCCGTAACTCTCATCGGCGACGATATCGACGCCGTACTTGCCGGCGACTTTCAGGCATTCAGCGCGCATCGACTTGTCGAAACCGCCGGCACCGGAGATCAAGGCGAGCTTGGTGAGCTTGCGCTCTCGCATGTCGGCAAAGACCTTCTCGCAGGCCATGCGATCGGTATGCGGCGTCTTGAACACCCACTTCTTGGTCGGCTCGACAATGACCACCGCCCCGGCCAGTGACACGAGCGGTACCTGTGCCTGCTCGACCAGCGGAACCGCGGCCATCGTCGTACCCGTCGTCGAGCCTCCGACGATGATGTCCACCTTGTCCTGCTCGATCAGACGTTTGGTGAACGTACGTGCCTTGTCGGCGTCGCCGCCGTCGTCGTAGACCACCAGCTGCAGCTTGCGGCCCAATACGCCGCCGCTGGCATTGATGCGCTCGACGTACATTTCGAGCGTCTTCTGCTCCGGATCACCGAGAAACGCCGCGGGCCCGGTCACGGAAAGAAATGCACCAATCCGAATCGGTTCCTGCCCGAACGCCGGTGCGATAGTGCATAACCCGCCTCCGAACACGATTGCCGCAACCAGCAATAACACGCGCGCCTTGCAAATGGCTGCCATGACAAATTCCTCCTCCTGTCGGCCCAATAGTGTATTCTGGTACCGAAATGCGCTTATTGAATTGATCTGCGTCATCCTTTGAAGCCGCCGACGACCGCCACGCCCAGGCGAGGGAGCGCGGGCCGCCATACGGCCGGCGTCCGCGCCCAGGACTCCGCGCCCGCGGACCCCCTGGTCGTCCGGCCGGTGCGGCGCGGCGATCTCGCCCAGGTCATCGCCATCGATGCCACCGTAACGGGGCTGGAGAAACGCGATTACTGGCGATCCGTATACCGGCGTTACGGCGACTCCGGGCACGTCGAGCGGCAATTCCTCGTGGCACACGCCCGGGAGCGCGTCGTCGGGTTCGTCATCGGTGAGGTTCGGGACTGGGAATTCGGATCTCCGCCCTGTGGTTGGGTCTTCGCGATCGACGTCAAGCCCGACTGCCGGCAGGCCGGCATCGGCACGCGGCTTCTCGATGCGATTTGCGCAAGCTTCCGGCTCGCGGGCGTGCGCAAGGTACGCACGATGCTCGGACGTGACAACACGCTGATCCTGTCGTTCTTTCGCAGCCAGGGCATGATGGCCGGGCCGTTCATTCCGCTGGAGATGGATCTTGGGACCTGATCACCGCGTTTTGGTCTGCCCGGTGGGCGCGATATGAAACTGCAGAAGAACACTTCGCTCGCGCTCTACAGCGTCCTCGAATTTGCGGCGGATCCGAACCGTCACATCTCCGCCGCCGAGATTGCTGATAAATATGGCGTCTCGTCACATCATCTTGCCAAGGTCCTCTCGGAACTCGCCCGGGCGGGTGTCGTCGAGTCCGTTCGGGGCGTGGGCGGAGGCTACCGCTTCGCCGGGAACGCCCGCAGGCTGACGCTGATGGATATCATCCGTACTTTCGAAGACCTGTCGCCGGCGGCGGCCGACCGGCGCGAGTCCGGTGAACTCACCCCGGTGGGGATGGCGCTCGGCGCCGTACTGTCCGAGATCGACGAAATCGCCAAGGCGACCTTCAGTTCGCTCACACTCGCCACGATGCTGCGGCTGATCGAGCGACAGCAGTGCAACCAGGCTGGGTCTCGGACGCGGGTGCCCAACCCTCGCGACTCGGACAGGGAATCCCGCCGCGGGGCGAAGCCAAGGCCAGGGGCCTGATTCCTGCTTCGTGCGTCTGCTACCGGCATTGTGGTGCTTTGCCTCGCCGTGGCCGCGATGCTCCGACGAGTACGGCCGCAACTGGCAGTGGCGATCGCCGGTCTCGCTGCCATCGAGGCGTGTGCGGGGATTGCTGCAGTAGTGTCTGGGCCCGGGCTTGCAATCGTCGTCGCGCACAACGCAGGCGCGGCATTGCTGGTTGCAACGCTCGTGGCGGCAGCGGTGCCTCGGCGGAGTAGCGCGTCACAGCGTTGCACCCCCGACAGCGATCTCACGCTTCGCGTAACATGGCATTCGCGCGTCGATGCAACCATACCATCACGCCGCCCAGCTACGCTGCGATCAAACACATCCACATGGGCGCCGCTGCGCTGTCCATTTCACTGTTCATCATACGTGGCGGCTGGACGCTCTGGTCACAGCAAAGATTCCGGCAACCCTGGGTAAAGGTTCTCCCACACGTAATCGACTCGGTATTGCTCGCCGCAGCGCTATGGCTGGCCCGACAACTCGGCGCGGCGGCAATGCGCGGCTGGCTCGTGGCCAAGATTGTCGGGTTTCTCGTCTATATCGTACTGGGCACGATTGCGTTGAAGCGTGGCAGGACAAGGCGCACGCGCGTTGCCGCGTTCGTTGCTGCGATCGCGACATTTGGCTATATTGTGATGGTCGCCGTGACCAAATCGCCGCTTGGCGCATTCGCACCGATCTGATCCGCGAAATGGCAGCCGACATGGACGCATGAATCCGCGCCGACCTCGAAGGGCTAGCAGGACCAGCGATGGATTTGCCATGATCATGACCATGTCTTCTTAGTCCAACCGTCGTGCTGCGGCGTGAGAAGGATGCGCGGATCGATATGATGACCAGATTGCCAGCCGCGCTACGGCAACGCAAACCGGCCTGCAAGGACGCGATTGACCGAGGGAGCTCCGATGAAGAAACCGCATCGCATCGCGCATGTCGCAAGGCAATGGCTGGCCACCCTCGTGGTCGCCAGTTTTGGGTTCTGTCCTTGCGCCCATGCGGCGGGGCCGAAGGCCGCGAAACCCGACGGGCAGACGGTTACAGTCACGCCGGAAATGATAGGCGCCGGCATCGTTTCCAGCGGTGCGGTGTTACCCGCGATTCCCCCCGTCACCGGCTCGCGCGAGAAGCCGGTGGCCGCCTGGGCCGGCCCGCTGCCGTATCCGGTCATCGTCGCCGACCGCCGCAACAACCGCCTGATCGAGATCGCGCCCGACAAGCGCATCGTCTGGGAATTCCCGTCGCCAAACCTCAAGATCTACCGCGGCAACGACGACGTGTTCTTCTCGCCCGATGGCCGCAGGCTGATGGTCAACGAGGAGGACAATTACGACATCCACATCGTCGACTATCAGACGCGCTCGCTCACCTGGACCTTCGGGGCATCCGACACCAAGAGCAGCAAGCCTGGATATTTCAACTACCCGGACGATGCGCACCTACTGGCCGACGGCAAGGTGGTGACGGCCGACATTCGCAATTGCCGGATCCAGTTCATCGACCCGGATACCTCGACGGTCATCGGCCAGTGGGGCAAGGAGGGCACGTGCAAGCACGACCCGCCGCGGTCGTTCGCGTTTCCGAACGGGTCGACGCCGCTCGATAACGGCGACATCCTGGTTACCGAGATCACCGACGCCTGGATCACCCGCATGACGCGCGACGGCAAGGTCGTCTGGAGCGTGCGGGCGCCCGGCATCCGCTATCCATCCGACGCATTCCCGACGCGCGACGGGCAGGTCATTGTCGCCGACTTCTCGAAACCCGGGCGCATCGTGATCTTCGATCCCAAGACCCGCAAGGTCTCCTGGGAATACTTCGAACGCAACGGCGAGCCGATGCTTGACCATCCTTCGCTGGCGCTCGAGTTGCCCAACGGCAATATCATTGCCAACGACGACCAGCGGCACCGCGTGATCGTGATCGACCGCGCGACCAAGGCCATCGTCTGGCAATACGGCGTGACGGACACGCCGGGACACGTGCAGGGTTACCTGTTCTTCCCGGACGGAATGGACATCGACGTGTTCCGCGACTGGAAAGGCGCACTCGCATCGCACTGATCGAGAGTTGCCGGCCGGGCCTAACGGCGCGGCCAGGCCGAGCGTGGATGCGTCGCAGCTGCTGGCTAGGCGTGAGCCGCCTCAGGGCCCCGGCGACCCGGATCGCACGCTGCTGATCTGATATGCGTTGTGGCACGCGACGCATTTCTGCATCGCATCGGCAAGTTGACGGAGGGTATGGCCGGGTAGCGCGATGCCGTCGGCGTCCATCGCTATGGCGTCAAAGTCCCGATGTAGGCCGAGACCGAGTGTCTTGAACTCGAGCGGCAGCTTGCCCATCAGCGCAACCGGCACATCGTGGGTGCTTACGCCGCCCATGGCGCGGCTGGCTTGGGCGACCGCCTTCATGTCTTCGCGTGCCAGGCCATCGGCCACCGCCTGCAATCCGACGACGAACTCGCGCATCTCGCGCAGTATCAGCGCCCGCTCGGATGACTCCAGCCTGATCGCAATCCACCCGTCCTCCATCTTCTCCGCGGATCCGGCGACGATGAACTTGTAGCCCATCGCCGCAGTGACGATCGCCAAAACGACGATGGTGCCCTTATAGATTCGCGTCTTCGTGATGTCGGTCATTGGCCGTTCCCTCCCGTGACTATCCCGGTTTTCCGTCGAGTCTCGGCCGGGACAACACCGGCCAATAGCGCACCGCGTACAGCGCAAACGCGCCGGACCAGCAGATGCCCGAGGCGACCACGGTCGCCAAATAGGCACTGGGAAGCAAGATTCCGCCGAAGACTCGCACCGCCGCGGCAAGCGCGACGAGGACATAGCAAGCGACCTCGAACCGGTCGGCCACGAGAGGGCGCCCGGTATGGCCGCGCGCCGTGCGCGTCATCATGCCAATCGTCATGCCCCCGATCGCCCCGACAGTCAGCGCGTGCACCGCAAACAGTTCGCCTACGAAGCCAAGCGCGGCAAATACGCGGAGCACGAGGTAGATGACAATCCAGCCGTACGCCAAGTGCAGGACCCACACAATCGGTGCGCCGAACGTCCGCCACGGCTGCCAGAGATAGAGCCGTATGGCGTGGGCAACGGCAACGAGCAACGCGACCACGGCAATGACTGCCGGGGGAGCCTGTAGCAGGTCGGCCGCAAGCAGGACGAGCACACCGCTCAGCGCGAGTTTTTCGACCAAAGCCTGACGCGTGGCTTTCGCACCAGGTACGCCATTGTTGGTGAACATCGGAATCACCCGTCCGCCCATCACGGCCAAGATGAACAGGACGACATCGAGACCGACCTGCAGGCTTGCCCGCTGCGGCCACGGGAGCATGTCCAGGTGTGCAAGATGGAACGCAAGCACGGCGACGCCAAGCAGCAACAGCAGCGCGATGAAAAAGTAATTGCGCCGGTTCCGGCTCTGCACGATGGGGATGCCTATCCCGATGGCGATGGCCACCGGAAACGCCGCATTGACGATCGCCGCGGACGTGGCGAAAGGCGTCAGGACCAGCACGCGACCGGCCACCCAAAGCGCGGCAAGTGCGATCAGCGGTACGCCGGTGGGCGTTGGCTTCCCGGTCCAGGCGCGAACGGCCGTGAGGAGGAACCCGGCCACCACAGCCAACGTGTAGCCGAACAGCATTTCGTGGCCGTGCCAAGCCGGATTTCGAACATACACGGCGGGAAGATGGCCCGTGTACTGGCAGAACCAGAGCAAAATCGAGAACGCGGCAAAGCTGCTAGCGAGCAGGTAGAACGGTCGAAAGCCGAGGTTCCAGAGCGCGAATCCGGCCGAAGCGGCGCTCTGCTGCGGTTGGGAGTCTTCAATCTTCAGCATCTGCCGCTGTCCTCCGCAATTAATCGCGCCGTCGTTGTTTCCATCCTTCCCCTATTGAGCGATCATGCGCTCGCGCTCACCGTCCCAATGTAATACTCATGAGGCAAGCCTCCTAACCGAACTTGGCGGATTCGCGGGGTATGAGGCAGCCAAGTAGTTGATTGTTCATAGGGTGACCTCGAAAGGTCTGCAC